>VAPB010510650.1_pt1 | contig 18756 bp, 15 predicted proteins | sample 3395101 | NCBI WGS metagenome assembly VAPB01 (sample SAMN08290433, study PRJNA428436) | hydrothermal vent metagenome | isolation source: Deep-sea hydrothermal vent chimney | place: Indian Ocean: Southwest Indian Ridge | reverse complement strand
CAAAACCCAGAACAATTGATAAAACCTCTATTGAAGGAGAGGTTATTTATATAGACAGCTTCGGCAATGCCATAACAAATATAACAAAAGACACTCTGGATAAATTGAGTCCGGAAACCTCTAAAGAAAAATTTAAAATCACTTATAAAGACAGACATCTGAACCTCTCAAACTACTATGAAGAGGCAGGGGATTCTGACATATCAGCAGTTATAAACAGTTTTGGCTCTCTCGAACTCTTTGTCTTTAAGGGAACAGTCTTTGAAAAATTTGGAATTAAAATAGGTGATAAAATAAGGGTAATGCTCGTATAATGCTTTGCCAGGAATTATCAAAACTCCTAAATTTAGAGTTAGAACTAAGAAATGGAGTAAACCCCGTTAGAAAACTTGGGCTGAGCTTTTTTCTAACGGGGTAAAACTACTAAGGCAGACAGAAAAGGCTGATGAAGAATTTCTATACGACACCTTATAAAGAAGAACGTTATGGAATTGATAAAATACATTGGAACTGAAAAGTTTAAACAGAATATAAATAATCCGTCGATTATAAAAATTCCGAGACAGTCTTTTCTGTCTTTATTTTTGGGAAAACCTCAACTATTTAACGATATCGTATAGCATGCGAATATTATTGATTGGAAATTTTGCTCCACCATATGACGAAGAAAGTCTCCATAACCTTTCCTTACTAAACAGGCTTAAAGATGAAGGTAATGACTGCTGTGTAATAAATATTTCTGAAAATCCTTCAAAAGAAGAAGAATTTATTGACGGTAAAAATTTGTTGAATTTTGTATTCAAACTCATACGATATGCTTGGAAGAAAGATGTTATACATTGTTCAACTAAGGGTTATATGCGCCAGGGATTAATAAAAACCATAGCATCCGTTATAATTGGCAGGTGCTTCCGTGCAAAAGCAATTATCACTCTTCATTCTGAATTGTTCGCTATTATAGGTGAAACGAGGAGTAAACAATTAGGAAAGCCGGCACTTCGGATTTTATTCTTCCTGGCGAATAAGGTTATCTGTGCTGATAAAGACACTTACGAAGCTGCCGCAGCTTATAAAACGAAAAATAATTTCGAGTTAATTCCCTTATTTATCCATATTCCTAAAAACATAAAAGAAAATGAATTGTTAGCCTTTAAAAAACTGGAAAATAAGAAACGAATTATTGTCTTCTCTAATACTATATATCCCTCTTTTATATTTGAAATTCTCAATAATTTACTTTCTAAACATTTCCTTATCTCAGATATTGGTATCGTGATTTCTTTTTCAGAAAAACTTTCTGTAAAATTACAACATACAATAGAGGAAATCGGAAATAGATTTTCAGATAATTTGGTTTTTATAGAGCCAACTGAGATGCGGCTGTTGTCAATGGCATATGCCAAAGCAAACCTTATTTTAAGACCGTTGAGTTGCGATGGTAAAATGTTTTTTACGAACTTTACTATATCTCTTAAGAAACCTGTTTGTTCAGCAAATTACTTATATTTTCCAACCAGTCTGTTATTCGTTAAGGAAGGAGAAACAGCAGATTTATGCGCCAATATAATTAGTAATCTTTTAAAGGAAAACTCTGAAAAACTGTTATATCCAAATGGAGAAGATGATTTTTACGCTAAAATAAAGAATATTTACCTTGAGAAATAGAGTTTGTGCCTGTTTTTTGAATCTTTCTAATTAATGCAAGATTACTTAATAGATACAAAATGACCCTCTATCTCTTAAGAGGCAGATAAATGTCATAGATAAGGCGTCATGTAAACTTTCTGAAACAAAAAAATAACAATTTAATTGGTAGTTTTTGAAAAAAATTACATATTCCTTGATAAAAAAACCGGAATAAATTAATACGTTTAATAAGTTAAATATCAAGAGGTTTTAAATATGAGTCGTATATTATTCATTGTTCATATGGACAGGACGATGCTGCTAAGCGGGGGATTTGTTACTTTTGGTCCAATGTGGTTATCTGCGATACTTAAGAAAGAAGGGCATCAGTGTGACATAACTCGTGTAAGTTATAGAGCGGCAGAGAGGGCTATGAAAAATTTTAAGCCGGATATAGTGTCTTACACTGCATTCAGCGGTGGTCATATACCAATGGTAGCATTGAACAGAAAGCTAAAAAAGAAATTTAATTTTTACTCTATGTTTGGTGGCCCACATCCAACTTTCTCTCCGGAAATGATAGAAGAAGATGACAGTATAGATGCAGTATGTATTGGAGAAGGGTTTGAGGCTATGCCAGATTTTATTAATAAGTTAGAAAAAAGAGAGGACATAACGAAAGTACCCAACTGGTGGATCAGGGTAGATAATAAAATATACAAAAATCCTCTCCGCCCTCTGCTTAAAAATCTTGATACCCTGCCATTTCCTGATAGAACTCTTTATGACAAATATAAAGATTACCGGTTAACAAGAACAGCTACTGTAATGACAAGTCAGGGTTGTCCTTTCAATTGCACCTACTGTTTTAATCACCAGCTCCATAGAATGAGTCAAAAAGGAGATCTGACTTTCCGCCAGAGAAGTGTAGATAACGTCATTGAAGAGATAAAACAGCTAAGGAAGAATTACCCGAAAATAGAATATCTGGTATTTAGAGATGAGATTCTCACTATTAATAAGAGATGGGTAAAGGAGTTTTCTGAAAAATACTCTAAAGAAGTGGGCTTACCATTCTATTGTCTTATGAGACCAGAGCTTATTACAGAAGAAATAATTGATGATTTAAAGAAAGCTGGACTTTATTATATAGGAATCGGCATAGAAGCGGGGAATGATTTTATAAGAAATGAAGTTTTAAACAGGAATATGAGCAGAGAGCAGATTCTAAATGGACTGAAAATCTTACATGATAGGAAAGTAAAATTCTCTACGTATAATATAATAGGCTCCCCTGGTGAGACACTTGATACTGCAATGGAAACATGGGAGTTAAATGTAAAATGCCATCCAACATTTGCTGACTCTTTTACCTTAACACCATATCCAAAAACTGCTATATATAAATATGCTGTTGAAAATGGCTATTTGGACCCAAATACAAAAATACCCGCAACATACCATGAGAGGATAATGTTAAACCTGAGAGACAAGAAAAGGTTAGAAAATTTCCACCACTTGCTTGGTATTACAGTAGAACTTCCATTTCTGATGCCTGTTACCAAACTCCTAATAAACCTTCCTCTCAGACCACTTTATGATAAGATTAGAAAGTTCTGGAAAGGATACTGTTATAGGTACAGGGTTTATCCCTATAAGGTATCTATAACAGAGAGCTTGAGAATTATTTATAACCAGATCTTCGTCTCAAAGGCATAAAGGAGATAAGTTTTGGTGTGCCAAATTTATACCCCTGGCGAGGTTTTCTAACGGGGTAAATCAACTCGCAGAGGAAAATAATTAATTTTCAATGAAGTGTCTACTTATTTCTTTACAGTCTAATGCCTATGTTACAGGTTTAAAGTATATTGCTGTAAATGTACGTGCCAGTGGATACGATGCCCGAATTTTACTTCTTCCTGGTTATTTAGAAAATACGCTAAGCCCTGCAATTGAGGATTTCATACGTGATTATAATCCTGATTTAATTGGAATAGGACTCATGTCAATTGAGTTTTATCCTGCCAAGAATCTTACCCGCCTTCTACAACAGAAATTTCAAACACCGATAATTTGGGGTGGTGTGCATGCAACAATCGACCCTAATGACTGTTTAAAGTATGCTGACTATGTATGTCGCGGGGAAGGCGAGAAAGTCGTTGTTTCGTTATTAGAACATATTCGTGATAAGGGTAAAGATGTCCCACCTGATACCCCCAATGTATGGGTAAACAATAACGGAACCATAATAAAAAAACCTAACAGCCCACCTGAGGAAAATCTGGACAGTCTTCCTTTTCAGGAATACCTCCCTGATTATTATTATGTCTTCTATAAAAATAAGATATATAATTTTGCCAAGTACCCACGCTTATTCCGTAGGTATGCCCTGTACGGCGGCACATGCCATATGTTAATTACAACAAGGGGCTGTCCATTTCATTGTGGTTATTGTGCAAATTCTTTTCTTATGACTGTTTATGGTAAAAAGGTCAGGGAAAGATCTGTAGAAAATGTTATAAGTGAACTCAAGGAAGTAAAAAAAGATCCATATGTCTTATATATAAATGTTGAAGACGACTGTTTTTTCACCCATAATCGTGAGTGGATTAGAAAATTCTGTTCTGAATACAAAGAACATATTAACTTGCCTTTTATAGTCAGAGCTATCCCTATAATGCTTGACAGAGAAAAACTGTTTATGCTTAAAAAAGCAGGGTTGAGTATGGTTGTAATGGGAGTCCAGAGCGGAAGTGACCATGTTAATTTCAACATTTATCAAAGAAAGGTTCGCTTTTCATCGGTTATGAAGGCAGCAGAGATTATCTCAGAGTCTAAGGCAGCTCCATTTTACGAAATGATAGTAGATAATCCATATGAAACAGAGGAAGACGAGATGGAAACTATAAATTCTATGGCGAGACTCAAAAGGCCATATATAATTTCCTTAGCTCATCTGACTTTTTTCCCAGGGACTCCCCTTACTAAAAGAGCAATTAAGGATAACATTGCCGACCAAGATGCTTACCTTTATAGGTATATGGTTAAAATTGATAATACCTACCTCAATAAATTACTCGGGATAACTCCATGTATTCCCCGCTTTCTTATGAAATATCTAAATATACCTAAATCATCAAGAAGACGAATCCATTCATTAGTAGTAAATATTTTACATTTTATCATTAAAAGAACGGTTGAGCCTGCTGTGTTTTTGTTTATTATGACGAGGTCTTTGGATTACAATGTGAGATGGACCGTCAGGACAGTTCTCGGCAACTGGAAATCAGCTCTGTCAAAACTCATTTCTAATTATCTTGGTAAGGGTGACGCTGAGTATGACAAGAAACTGACATTAGCTAAAAAGACTATGCCGGAGTTGTTTGAAAGATTAGAGTAGTTCATTGTAGAATTATATTTAATCGTAAAACTCACTGGGTATTAATAATTAAGGTATGTATTTCCCCTTGCCTCAAAAAAAAATTTTAATATTTGAGAAATCGAAAGAAAATTTGCCATGAAAGTATTATTAATCAAAGCCCCATATTTAGAGGTATATAAAGGATTAGATAAAGTTGCTACCAATCAAGCTCCTCTGGGTTTAGCTTACATAGCTGCTGTACTCAGAGAAACCAAACACTCAGTCATTCTACTTGACCCCGAAAATCAAGACATGACCTATAAAGATGTAGGTGAGTTTATTAAAAAGGAAAAGCCTGATATAGTAGGCATTAGTTCTGCAACTGTTAATTTTGGTAATGCTGTTCACCTCGCTAAGGTAGCTAAACAGTCTGCAGAACCGCTGGTTGTCTTGGGAGGGATTCATGCTACATCATTGCCAGAGGATGTACTTAGAAACCATCCAGAAATAGACCTTGTTGTTGTTGGAGAGGGTGAAATTACAATGCGGGAACTATGTAATGCCATGGACTCTGCTGGAAGCGTCGACTATACTTCTATTCCAGGACTTGCATTTCGTAACGATGCCGGTGAAATTGTAAAAAGCCCACCACGACCATTGATTGTGGATTTAGATAGTCTGCCATTACCTGCCCGGGACCTTCTTCCCATGGAAAAGTATAATGTTCAGGTTCACCTAAGTTGTGTAAGCGGTATTAAAGCTACCATGATTAGTAGCCGTGGCTGTCCTAGTCTTTGTACTTTCTGTGCTTCACACCTTACTATGGGACGTAAGCACCGTCTCAGAAGCGTAGAATCCGTAGTTGACGAGATGGAGTATTTGGTACACCAACACAAAGCCAAATATATTCAGTTTTATGATGACACCTTCACAATAAATTATAATCACGTTGCCGATATATGTAACTTAATCATAAAACGTAAACTCAAGGTTAAATGGTTCGCCCATGCCAGAGTGAATACTGTGGATGCAAACCTGTTCAGGCTAATGAAGCTATCAGGATGTACCCACGTTAGTTTTGGTATTGAGTCTGGTAACCAAACGATTCTAAAAAACATCAAGAAAGGAACTAACCTTGAACAGGCGCGCAAAGCTGTGAAAGCTTGCCAGCAAGCTGGCATAAAGACATTGACAACATGGATGATTGGTAATCCAGGTGAAACTCCTGAAACCATTAAGCAGACAATTGATTTTGCTGTGGAACTCAATCCAGATATTGCGGTATTCAGCATCTTAGTTCCTTTACCGGGAACTGAAGTCTATAACAAATACCGCGGTGTACTTTTCGATACATCAGTAAATTGGGAAGACTATAAAACGTTAGCTACCAACAATAAATTAGCCTTAAAGTCAAAAAACCTGACTGATGAGATACTGTTTAAGGCTCTTCACACTGCATGGAAGCGATTCTATTTGCGACCGAGTTACCTTCTTCGACAACTTTGGAGAATGCGGAGTTGGGAGGAGTTGTATTACTATCTACAGGGCGGCTTGAACGTATTCCGGGAGTACTTATTAACAAGGGTGAAACCTTCTACTTAATAATTTTCCTTAGTTTAGCTAGGTAAAATCATTTATGCTTTCTCCTCTGCAATATCAACAGATATCGAATTTCAAAGAAAAAATTCAAATGGTGGGAAGAATTCTGCGTAGAGGTGAACTGACACCAAAAAAAATACTGAACTTTGGACGAAATCGGCTGGCTATGTTATTACACCAGACCACTGTTCCCGGATATCCCTCACTTTTTATGATAGAACCAACTAATAGATGCAATATTGCATGTACCTTCTGTGACACGGGCAGGGGAATTACCAAGAGACCCAAGAGTTTCATGTCCTTTGAAAACTATAAAAAGATTGTCGACGAAATGTCAGAATATGTACTTTTTCTTTTTTTGTATTACATAGGAGAACCTTTCATGCATCCCAAGATATATGAGATGATAAATTATGCTCATAAAAAGAAAATCAGCGTATATACTTCTACTAATGGTCTTTTGATTGATACCGAAGAAAAAGCAGGTAAACTAATAGAATCTGGATTGGACACCCTGCTCATCTCCTTTACAGGACCAGAGAAGGAGAGCTATGAACGCTATCAGCTGGGAGGAAATTTTGATAAATTAATCCATAACATTAAAATGATTTCTCAAGAAAAGAAAAAGAGAAGGTCTAAAACTCCTATCCTTAAATTGCGTTTTATGGTTATGAGACATAATGAGCCCGATATTAGACAGTTAAAAAAACTTGCTACTGAAACTGGTGTTGACATATTGAATCTCAGATCAATCTGGGTACAGGACAAAGAGGACACTATAAAAGAATACATTCCCAAAAACGAAAAATATTCCCGATATTCTATAAAAAACGGAATATTACGGAAAAAAATCCAAAATAAAGGTCGATGTGAATGGCTTTGGATGGGCGGAATAGTTGGAGTAGATGGTAAAGCTTTACCTTGCTGTGTGGGCTTTAATGAGGTCATACATCTGGGTGACGTGATTCAGGAAGGAGGCTTTAAAGCTGTCTGGAACAATAATAATTATAAACAGATGAGAGAGCAAATACTAAACAAAATCTATAAATTGCCTCATTGTGCGGATTGCTCAGGTCGCTTAGGATATCAGGACTTTACCTAAAATCTGAAAACGGGGTTTTTGTCCCACCGTAACTTAAACATTTCTATCCCTCCTTCACCACCTTAAATCACCATTGCTTTTTTAAGAACGGAAACTTAGTATAACTTAAGTTTAACTGGTACAAACCATTAAAAAATGGTTGTTCTGTCTTACAAATTAAACAATACTTGATAAATTTAGTAAACTATTATATCTTTGTGACATGCTTCGATTATCCACAAAGGGAGAGTACGGCGTAAGGGCAATGCTTGAAATTGCCAAAAACTATAAAAAAGGACCCTTAACAATCAAGGAAATCTCCCTAAGACAGGGGGTTTCCATTGCATATCTTGAACAGTTATTAAATAGGCTGAGGAAGGCAAGGCTTATCAAAAGTCAAAAAGGACCCGGCGGTGGATATATCTTAGGCAAAAAACCAGAGGAAATCAGTGTAGGCAGAATCCTGAAGGCCCTTGAAGGGCCTGTTGCAATTGCCCGGTGTCTCGGTCCTTCGGCAAAGGGATGCAGCCGCATTGAAGGATGCGTAGCAAGGCTCTTATGGAAATCTCTTGGTGAAAAGATAGAACGTTTTCTCGAAACAATAAGCCTCAGAAACCTGATAAAAGAAGAAGCAAAAATTCACCCCGTTAGAAAAGGTCGGAACTTTCTAACTGGGTGAAGAGGTAATACTGTGGCCATTATGGATTCGACTTCTAAATTGGACGACAATAATCAGCATAAGTTTATTGACAAGCCCGTAGAGGCTGATTCAACTACTGATATAATTTACATGATGTGCCCTATGCACCTCCTTACTATTGAGGACAAAATGAAAGAACTGGAAATGGGTAAGGTCCTTGCAATACTCACTGACTATGACGGCGCGCTTGAGGACATACCTGAATGGTGCACTAAAACAGGCAATGAATTCCTCGGTATTTTAGAAAGCCCTGATTACTACACTTTCTATGTAAAGAAAAAAACAGAATCACATCAGAAGGACATAGACGGAAAGGAGCAGAAATGAGAGAGGTATATATGGACCACGTGGCAACAAACCCTGTCCACCCTGAGGTCCTGGAGACAATGCTTCCATATTTCAAAGAACATTTTGGCAATCCACTGAGTATATACGAACCCGGCATCAAGGCACGGGAGGCTATTGAAAATGCAAGGGTACAAACCGCGGCTTTAATTAATGCAAAGCCAAATGAAATAATCTTTACGTCAAGCGGCGCTGAGGCGAATAATTTCAGCCTTAAGGGAATTGCGCTGGCCAATCAGAACAAAGGGAAACATATCATCATCTCGAAAATTGAACATCATTCTGTGCTTAATTCAGCACGTTTTCTTGAAAAATCAGGGTTTGCAGTTACCTATCTGTCTGTTGATAAAAATGGTCTTATTGACCCTGCAGTTGTAGAGAAGGCAATAACAAAAGAAACTATCTTAATCTCTATTATTCACGCAAGTCCTGAAATCGGGACCGTAGAACCTATTGCCAAAATCGGAGAGATTGCAAAACAAAGAGACATAATCTTTCACACCGACGCTGTTGCAACAACAGGCAATATTCCTGTTAACGTTCAGTCTCTTAATGTTGACCTGTTGTCGCTTGCAGCACATCAGTTCTATGGTCCAAAGGGAACTGCTGCTCTTTATCTGAAAGCAGGAACAAGAATAGTCCCTTTGATTTACGGCGGAATCCAGGAAGGCGGCAGAAGGGCAGGAACTGAAAACGTTCCGGCTATTGCAGGTATGGGTAAGGCTGCAGAAATCGCTAAAAGGGATTTGCAAAAACGTATGAACCACGTTAAACCCCTCAGAGACAGGTTAATAAGCAATACACTGAAAATAGACAAGGCTTTTCTCACAGGACATCCTGAACAAAGACTGCCGGGTCATGCAAGCTTTGTAGCTGAATATATAGAAGGTGAGTCAATGCTTTTACTTTTAGCAGCAAAGGGAATATATTCGGCAAGCGGTTCTGCCTGTAGTTCAAAGGCATTAAAATCTTCACCTGTTCTGCTTTCCATAGGAATACCCACTCATAGAGCACAAGGTTCAGTTGTATTTACTCTTGGTGAAGGAACAACAGAACAGGATATAGATTATTTAAATGAGGTTTTTCCTCAAATTATAACCCGTCTGAGAGAAATTTCTCCTTATTCCAAAGGCTGGGGAGAAATTGAGGAGCAACATGTATAGCAAAAAAGTAATGGAACATTTCACAAATCCAAGAAACGTCGGTGAAATAGCTGATGCTGACGGTATAGGAGAAAAAGGCAACCCCGTTTGCGGGGATGCAATGAAGATATTTATAAAAGTTAAGGATAATAAAATTGTTGATGCCAAGTTCCAAACATTTGGCTGCGGCGCTTCAATTGCAGTATCAAGCATGGTTACTGAAATGGTCAAAGGGAAAACTCTTGACCAAGCCCTTAAGATATCAAAAGAAGCAGTTGCCGATGCACTTGATGGTTTGCCTCCGCAGAAAATGCACTGTTCCAATTTAGGTGCAGATGCCCTTCACAAGGCAATAGAAGATTACAGGCAAAAACAGAAGTAACATATAAAATTATCTTGTGTTTACAATAAGATATATCATAAAATCTATAATTTACTTTAAGTCAATACATGCAGAGTTTTCAGGAAAATACAAAGGCATCTTCCAGGTAGTTAAAGAAAAAACACATCTCTCAATTTATAGCTGAAATAGAATTTTCTGATATAATATACCAATAAATGAAAACTCTTTCTCTTGGCTATTCGCCCTGCCCTAACGACACCTTTATTTTCTACGCATTGGCGCATGGAAAGGTAGACACTAAAAATCTAAAATTCAGAGAAGTGTTACTTGATGTTGAAACACTGAATCAGAAAGCTCAGCAGGCAGAACTTGACCTGACCAAAATCTCCTATCACGCATTTGGACATCTGCGAAAAAAATACCTTGCCCTTAGAGCAGGCGGTGCACTCGGAAAAGGTTGTGGCCCGCTTGTAATAGCAAAAAATGACTATACAATGGATGAGCTGCACAAGAAAAAAATCGCCATTCCTGGTAAATTAACTACTGCCTATCTGCTCTTGCAGCTTTATGATTCAGCCTTCAGCTCGGGCAAGAGTCGCAATAACCTTCAGCCTTCAAATTTAATGGCAATGCCTTTCAACAAAATTATTGATGCAGTAACAAATGAAGAGGTTGATGCCGGGTTAATAATTCACGAAAGCAGGTTTACATATCCTGCATATGGCTTAAAACAAATTATAGATCTCGGACAGTGGTGGGAAAAAGAAACAGGACTCCTCCTCCCTCTTGGATGTATTACTGCAAAGCATTCTCTTGGAGAAGGATTAAATAAGAAAGTAAATAAAATCATAAAAAAAAGCATCGAATATGCTGTTGCCAATCAGGCTGAGCCAATGAACTACATAAAAGAACATTCACTGGAACTTTCTGAAGATGTTATCAGACAGCATGTAAATCTTTATGTAAACAAATATTCTATTGACGTCGGTCAAGAAGGAGAAAAGGCAGTAACCGAACTTCTCTTAAGGGCAGAAGAGGCCGGAATTATTCCAAAGACAAAACAGCAGATTTTTATATAAAAATTACCTGGGGGAAAAGTGTAAAACGTTTTGGGAACTTAAACATTTATCTATTATTTGAGTTATAATCTCTCCGTGAAAACTGAACTCTTTGCAGCTATTGATATAGGAACAAATACGTTCAGGCTTCTGATTGCAAAAGTCCTGTACAATCCAAAAACAAATAAATATAAAATCAAGGAAATCTACTCTGAAAGAATAATAACAAGGCTTGGCCAGGGAATATCTGAAAATGGTCTAATCAAAAAAAGCGCAATAAACAGAGGGCTATCTGCCCTTAAAAAATTCCATGATGTCATCTCGCATTACAATGTTTACGAGACCTCGGCAATAGCAACAAGCGCACTCAGAGATGCCAAAAACAAAGACGAATTCTTAAGCAGCGCAAAAGAAAAAATCGGGCTTGAGATAAAAATAATAAGTGGCAGGGAAGAGGCAAAAAAGACTTCCGCAGGCATGCTGATAGATATCACGGCTCCAGAGTCAGTACTAATGGTTGATATTGGAGGCGGAAGTACAGAACTAATATTTGCCCGGCAGAGAAAACCTGTACTGGCTCATAGCCTAAAACTCGGCGTTGTGTATTTAGCAGACAGATACATGAAAAATGATCCGCCTTTGAAGGAAGACTTAAATCAAATGGATGATATTATTTCCATGAAAATTATGTCAAAAGTCAGAACCTTTGCAAAGCTTCTTTCTAAAGATACTGTACTTATCGGTACTGCCGGCACGATTACAACCCTCGCAGCCATGGTTCAGCACCTCAAAAAATTCGACCACAGTAAAGTCCATAATTTTAAACTGGGGATTAAAAAAATCAAAAATATTTTTTCTGTCATATCCACTGTTACTGCCCGGGAAAGGGTAAAATACCATCCCTTTGAGCCTGAAAGACTTGACATTATAGTCCCAGGCACTTTTATCCTCCTTAAATTAATGGAGACATTTGGCTTTAAAACGGTTATAGTCAGCAATTACGGCCTAAGGGAAGGAATACTTCTAGACATTTACCTCGCAAGGAAAAAGGCCGCACTGTTAGGAAGTAAAAAACATAAACACAAAACTCATAAGAAAAAAAACTAACAGAACTTTCTGTCCGGGTTTACCCCATTAGAAAACAAAAAAATTCTAACGGGCTTTGCCAAGGAAATGGGAAGCAAGAAACAAAAATCAAAAAATGAAAATGAAGAAAATATCCAAAAGGCCACACAGCCTTAAGGATGTACCATTCCGTTTCTGTCCTGGATGCGGACACGGGCTCCTGCACAAAATAATTGCGGAAATAATTGATGAGTTAGGTGTGAGGGGAAAAACAATTGGTTTTGCTCCTGTAGGCTGTGCTGTCTTTGCTTATGATTATTTCAACTTTGACATAATTGAAGTTGCTCACGGAAGGCCTCCGGCTGTAGCAACGGCAATGAAACGCCTCCTGCCAGACAGACTGATTTTTACTTATCAGGGAGACGGTGACCTCGCTGCCATAGGCACAGCAGAGATAATACATGCTGCCAACAGAGGAGAAAATTTCAGTGTAATTTTTGTAAACAATGCTACATATGGTATGACCGGAGGACAGATGGCTCCTACAACACTTATTGGGCAAAAAACAACCACTACCACAAAAGGCAGAAAGGAAAAAACAACGGGTTATCCTCTAAAGGTATCGGAAATGATTTCCGCGCTTGATGGAGTAAGCTTTATCTGCAGAACTTCTTTAGATTCAACTAAAAACATTATAGACACAAAAAAAGCCATAAAAAAGGCTTTTCAGTATCAAATTGGCGGCAAAGGCTTTAGTTTTGTTGAGGTGCTTTCACCCTGTCCAACTGATTGGTGGATCAGCCCCAAAGAAGCTTTACCATGGATACGGAAAAACATGATTCCTGTCTTTCCGCTTGGAGTGCTCAAGGATAAGTTCAGCTCCAGAAGTTCAACATAATTTAATTTTTAGTTCAATATTGTTTAACATAGTTAAACACATTTTACAGTGATACAACTTTAAACAGTTTCAAACAACGCAGATAAATGAAGAGTAATTTATTGCAACTAATTATTGCCGGATTCGGCGGTCAGGGAATTTTGCTTATTGGAAAGGTGCTTGCACACTCAGCAATGCTTGAAGGCAAACATGTGACATGGTTTCCTTCCTACGGTGCAGAAATAAGAGGTGGAACGGCAAACTGTACGGTAATAATATCAGAGGAAATGATTGGTTCTCCTGCGGTCCGCAGTCCTGACGCGCTCTTGATTATGAATAAAGTCTCTCTGGAAAGATTTGAGCAGCGATTAAAACCTCACGGACTTCTTATTATGAATACGACCTTAATAAAAAATCTGCCTAAACGTTCAGATATCGAGACAATCGGAATAAAGGCAACTGATATAGCTAAAGATCTGGGCAACAGCCAGGCAGCCAACATGGTAATGCTTGGTGCACTTATTGCTAAAACAGGAATAATCAATCTTAACACAGTATCCACTGTCCTGAAGGAAATAGCGCCTGCACATAAAAAACACTTAATTTCATTAAATGAAACAGCATGCAAAAAAGGCTTGGAAGAAATTGCAGATTAAAAAAGCTGCCATCAAAGATGCAAAGTTACTACATGCTCTCGTCTTGGCATGATGTGTCTTAGCCCATTCTAACGACATTGATCCCAAGAAAATTTCCCTCAATAGCATGAACCAACTAATTTTCAGTTGTCAATTGTATTTTTATGTAAGCCTCTTTTCTTAACTCCTCAATATGCGTAATTAGTCTTCTGTTTAGTTCCTTTTCTATTAGATATGTCTCTACTTCATCTCTTACGCCATAAAGATCTTTAGTGTTTTCCCGATCCTCCGGGATTCGCTGCGACAAAAAAGACTCTTTATTCCTTTTATAAAACAGCTCAATTTCTTCAAAAGGAATACGTATAAAGGATTTTAGCCTTCTCTCTATATATTCGTTAATAAGTCCATTTTCATCCTCTATTGTCTGCACAACAGTGGAATATTTTATATTAAATCTTTTAACCTGTTTCAAAAGAAGGATCCTGTTTATCATACTGTCTAAAACCTCTTCCCGTGTAATCTCCATCCCGGAATATGAAGCCTTTTGATGTGCTTCGATAAATTCACTAAGTGTAATAATTTCATCATCTACAATTGCTACCACCCTGTCCAGAACCTCAGCATGTGAAGAAGCGGAGAGTAGCAAGCAAAGAGTAGCGAGAATATAAAAACTAATGAAAAACTTCCCGACAAGTATTAATTTTAATTTCTTCATCTTTTTTCCTTCATCCCTCAGCCTTTTGCTTCAGAATGCATGTCCAAAGCTAAAATACAGTTCACCCGCACTCTGCCCTCTTCTCTTGTTTAATTTGTGTCCATAGTCTATCCTCAGTGGACCTACCGGGGTATGATACCTCACTCCCACGCCGGCTGTATAGCATAGTACCGGTTCTATGTCTCTTGCCCTTCTCCAAATATTTCCACCATCAATAAACGTTGCCACACTAAAACCCCTTCCAACTGATATTCTTAGTTCTAAATTTGCAAGGGCAAAGGCATTACCGCCTGTAGGTGTATCATCAACACCTTTTGGCCCTAACGTATCATGGTCATATCCTCTTACAGTGGTCCTTCCACCGAGAAAAAACCTCTCAATCAAAGGCAAATCAACAGTCTCTCCAAAACCATAAGCTACCCCGCTTTTTAAAGAGACAGCAAGAACAAGCCTTTTTCTTACCTGAAAGTACCACGAGCTCTGGAGTGTTGCTTTAATGAACTCTGACTCTGATTGAAAAGCATCTGATGCAAACTTAAGTACAATTCCGTTAAAAGAACCTGAGGTGGGGTCAAAGGGATTATCACGGGTATCATAAAACAAAGAAGGAGAAATACTGCTTATACCAATCGTGCCTGTATCTTCTTTACTTAAAACTGTACCTGGCTTCACATCGGTAGTTTCAACCAGTGAATATTCATAATTAAGGTTTCCTTTTAAGCGATTGGTAAATTCCTTCTCAACACCTATCAGAAATGATAATCTGTCAATCTTATATATTACTTCTTGTGAATCAAGATTTACCGATCTTTTGTTTTCTTTTATTAAGAAAACTTTTAATGGCAGTGACGGCTTGTTAAAAAGCCATGGTTCTCTAAAATTCAAAATATACTTTTTTTCTACTGAACTCAATTCTGTCCGCAATCCTATTCGCCGGTTGTAGCCGCCGAGGTTGTTGTAGCTTATGTCAAAAAATCCTCTGAAGTGTTCATAATCACCATAGCCCAAACCAATCTCTATCGCACCTGGATTCCCCTCTTTTAAATCAACAAGGATATCCTGTTTATAAACTTTATCAGGCTCTTTCTCAGGTTTTTTAAAACTGGATATCTCAAGTGGTTTAATTGAAATATCAGTAAAAAGACCGAGCTTATAAAGGCGCTGTCTGGTTCTAAAGAGTGCCTCATAATTATAAGGTTCATCCTCTTTAATTGTAAATTCTCTCCTTATGATTTTAGCCTTTGTTTTCTCATTGCCGCGGATGATTATTTTTCCAAAAACAGAAGGTTTATTCTCAGTTATTTTGAAAGTAATATACGCCTTACCCGAGCTGATAATACTCTCCACATCAATTCCTGCATTAATATAACCAGATCGATTGTAAAGTGATAAAATTCTATATCGTGCATCTCCGATATCAATTGTATTGTATGGGTCCTCTTCCTCTATTTGTAATTCTTTTTCTATTTTAGAAGTACTAACGACTTCGTTACCCACAATATTAATCTCTCTGATTCTTATCTGAGGTCCCTGATGAACTACGAATATAAGGTTTAGCTCGCTACCATCTTTTAGAAATTCCTTTTTTACTTCTGTAACATCTGCATAAAGATAACCCAGGGCATTATAAAACCCAATTATTGATTCCCTGCTGACATTTAACAGCGTCATGTCAAAGGGTTCATCTTCTTCCATTGGAATAATAGACTTAATAGCGTCAGGAGAAATACTAACACCTTTAAATTTTATTTCTTTCAGTACAACCCTTTTGCCCTCAAATATAAAAAAAGTAATTATTATAAGGTCTTCCTTCGTCTCTATTCCGCCTGTCACCTCTATATAGTCATATCCCTTTCTCTGATAAAGCTTTTTAATCCTTCCGGTAGACTCAAGCAAGAGCTCCCACGTAACTTCCCCATCTTCCAGAAATGGAATCTCTTTTAAAAGCTCCTTCGAGTTGAAATTATTATTTCCATTAAAAACTACCTCAAGTTTCGGTCCCGGGACAATAGGAATTATAAGTTCTCCCTCTCTAAACTCATAGGGGCCTATAACCGGCTTAATATGTTTTTGTTTCTTGTAATATTTCTTTAACCTCTTGATTCCTTCCTCAACCTGCTCTATGTCATAAAAATCGCCTTCTGAAATTTTTAAACGACTTTTAACTTCAGGCAATATATCTATACTTTTAATAATCAGGGGTGTTCCTTTTTCTATCAGAAGACTAATATTAACCATGCCCAGCGTTTTATCCTTTTCAACACTAATTTTGATTTTGACATCAGGGAAACCTTTCATGGAATAAAACTTCAGGAGACCGTCTCTGGCTTCATCAAGGAAATCTTCTTTGAAATCTTCTCCCTCTTTAAAAATAAAATCCTCTTTAATTTTTCCATTTGAAAATCTCTTGTTTCCCTTTATGTTTATACGCTTAATAATAGGGACCTCTTTAACAATATATTTCAATTTAATGCCTGAATCATACGGTTCTGCTACAGCCTTTATGTCAAGAAAAATACCTTTTTTAAATGCCCTCTTTATGCCTGTCCTTAAAATTTCTCTGTCAATAACATCTCCTACCTGGAGGCAAATCATATCTATTAATTCTTCATGGTCAATACGGCTAAGGCCTTCAACTTCGATTTCTTTAATCTTTCCCTCTAAATCCGATGCAGAGCTAAAAGCAGGAAATAAGAAACAAGAAGTAAGAAATAAAGAAAAAAGCAGGATTAATTTTTTAATTATTTCCTCGTACCAATTCTTAGTTCTCATTTCCCGGTTTTTATCTGTGTTCATCTGTTTTATCATCTGTACTTATCCCTGCCTGCCGCCTGCCTGCCGGCAGGCAGGGCAGGCAGGTGTGTTTCTTCATCTGTGTTATTTAAATTCAAACCTGTATTTAAAATCTGCTCCAGGATTCCCCATTTCATCCCTTACTCCGATAATGGAAAATTTATTGCTCAGATTGTATTGGAGCTTAATAATATGTTCGTCTGTCGTACCAACTGAAGTAGAATAGGTCACAATCAGTCTGTCCCCAAGCAGTCGTTTCCCCACTGTAATCCCCGGGCTGACTGCACCTGAGGCAGTGGTATGCGGATTAATCTCAAAACGTTCAAAACCCGTAATATATTTAACTCGCTCCTCCATCACATCCTGAAGCCTCCCTGTAAGAAAAGCCGTTGCTTCTCCTGCACCAAGACCGCTTTCAAACCCCCTTGTTCCCCCACTAATCTGTCCAGCCGTAAGCAGCGTCAATATATCCATATCAGGCAGCGGCGGATAGGAAAAAAGCGACAGGACAAACCTGTCAGATGGACCGTCAAGATCAAGTTTTATGCGATATCCGCTTATAAAGGTCTCAGCCTGAATATGAAACACAGGAACAATCCTGTTAGGTTCAACAAAATCCACACTCCCTTTTAGAATTTTAAATTCGTTACCCCTAAAAAATATCGTCCCCTCTTTTGCTTCAATTCTGCCGATTAGTCCGTACTGAGCAAGCGTTCCCTGTACATTGAGGGCTATCTTCACGGGTGTTCTTGCAATATTATTATCAATAAATATGTTGTCCTGTCCTGCAATATGAACGTTTAGCTCGGTTTCTCCCCAAAAAGAGGGTTGCTCTAAGGGGGACTCTTTTACCTCTTTAAGGCGAATCAGCCAACTCTTCCATTCAACCCTCTTCTCATATTTCGCCTGTCTGATATTTATGTCACCTAAAAGGCTGTGTTTTTGGGGGGAAGTTTCAAAAAAGAGTTCTCCGTCCAGGGCAATACTTACGTCCTCCAATGGTCTGAATTTTATGCCTTCCAGCCGGGAAGAAACAGTGAATCTCTTTAAAGAGAATTTCTCCAGGATACCAGCGCCGGACATTATAATCTTACCACCTGCAAAACCAGCACTAAAAGAATCAAAGGCAACCCTGTCCTTATCAAAAAAGATATCGCCATTAACAGGCCCTATGTTATGAGGTAATCCCGCCAGCATCAAAGTGGCGTTTCTAATATTTATTTCTCCCTTTAGTTCTGGCCTGTCCCATGAGCCTGAAATCCCGATAACAAAATTTCCCCGTCCCTTTATGGACTCAATGTCCTTGCTTACAGCCTTTAAAGGCGTAAGGTCAATATTGCCATCTACTACCAAGTTATAACTTTGGCCTATTTTTACAATCCCCACCGCAGTCATGTCTACATTTTTTCCGCCAAT
>VAPB010760731.1_pt1 | contig 18858 bp, 15 predicted proteins | sample 3395101 | NCBI WGS metagenome assembly VAPB01 (sample SAMN08290433, study PRJNA428436) | hydrothermal vent metagenome | isolation source: Deep-sea hydrothermal vent chimney | place: Indian Ocean: Southwest Indian Ridge | reverse complement strand
TGACATAAAGCCTCCTAATTGTAATTTCCTTAAATTTGTCTTTTATTCTACTCTAAGTATTCCTATAAGTTACGTTTTGATTTCCCGCGCCATGATGTGCCTCGTCTTATCTGCCATTTAATGCCGTCTTTTTTACGGCCGTATGTTTCAACCAGCATAAGGCCAATAAGCCCGAAGATAGAGCTGTAAAAGGCAAATTTTAAACCAAGGTTCAGAAAATAAAGTGTTGGTTTTTCTTCACGCGTAATGCTGGAGTGCACATCAATCTGGACAAAACGCTTGTTTACGTTTTTATGGCACTGCCTGCAGATTTTTTCACGGTTGCCTATATAAACAGTGGATTCTTTCTTATCTTTTTTATATATATCATGTATTACACTTGTTGCGTGACAGCTTACACAGTCGGCAGCCTCCTGGGAACCCAGGGCTACAGCCTTGCCGTGAATAGATTTATTGTAGGTCTCAACAGATTCAAGGCTTTCTTTTGAGACATTAAATGTTTTCATTTTATCAACATCCTCGTGACAGTTTCTGGAACATAGTTCAACAATTTCCTGCGGTGAACGGGAAGTTTTACTGACTAAACGGTGAGTGATATGCTTATAAGCCTGTGTTACTCCCTTCCTTTCATGGCAGTTCAGGCAACGGGTCAGGGTTACTTCAAAATCAATTCTATGTTCTGAAACTTTTTCATATTCAGGATTCAGGTGGCAGTATTTACAATAGGGCTTTGCTCTTTTAAGTGCAGGGGAATCCTCCATTTTGATACCGTGAACACTCTTGTTATATATTTCAATTATCTTTTTATGAGAGAAGTTTTCCTTGGAAAAAGGAGGTTTTATATGACATTCATTTGCACAGCTGACCTCTTCTGTTACAGGGTCATGGGGGAGTTTGGTTATGTAGGTGTGACAGTCCCTGCAGGGAACATTTCTGTGAACGGTGTTGGCATAAATATTTTCATCAACATTATAGTTCCTTCTCCTGCCCTGTTCGTCGATCCTTCCGAGCTGGCGGTACTTATGGCACATAAGGCAATTTTCCTTATCTGCAGCTTCTGCCTGATAAACAGATGATAGCAGGATCAGTAAAATGAAAAATAATAAAGAAGGTATTGAAAGTATTTTAAATGATTTCAAACCACACCCCCCTTTTTTAGAAAAAATAAAGCGATTCGATATTATAGCAAACTTAAACATATTACACTAAAAACTGAGCACTGTAAAGGCATTCTTATATCTAATTAAATATTACTTATGATAAAAGCGGGTAAAGGAAAGGGTGCAGACTCAGAAAACAGGGAAAAATTAGTATAAAATTTCTAATTATTTTTAAATTCTACAGCTTCTTTTACAACACTTAATACATCCTCAACCTGAAAGGGTTTACTGATACATCTAAATGTATTATTGCAGAGAATATCTTTTATTTTATTTTCAGTGAGATAAGCAGATATAACAATTACAGGAGGAAATATACCCATTTCCTTCATTTGCGCCAGCATTTCTACACCGTTGACTTCAGGCATATTAAGGTCAATGATCACTATATCATAGGTAGTTACAGACAGTTTATTAAGGGCTTCCCGGCCGTTAATCACAAGGTCGGCAGAATAACCTGCTGATTCAAAGGTCTTGCCGAGAGACCATCTTATAAGCTCTTCGTCATCAACAACAAGTATTTTTATCTTATTATCCGGATACATTTTCGATTCTTTATAAGAAAACTTAACAAGAAAGAATGCAAAATTTATGCCATCTGTTTATAATGCGTCTTAAAAGCAAAAAATGCATCCATGTAACGTTTACTGTGTGATATTACTAATCGTATGAGGGATTTCACCCAAAACCAGCAAGTCATTTACCCTCTGCCTTGCTTTATAAAGCGGATGGTTTTCTATATAGGGATTTGTAATGTATACTAATATTGACATATCTCGTAAATTAATCAATAATTCTTAGTGATGAAAAAAACCTTGTTAAAAATCCTGCCTCTTATTTTTATAATAATTTTATCAATGACAGGTTTAGTTACTGTACATGCGAAAGTGCAGAACGCAGAAGCAGTTACAGAGGCTACAGATGTTCACTATTCCGCAAAATACTGTCTGGAATGCCATGAAAAACGCCCTGTAAAGGGCGGAAATATTCTTTTAAAGTTCGAGGGTGATTTTACCCAACTATGCAGGTGTCATGGATATACTCCAGGGACATACATACATCCTGTAAACATAACTCCTTCTAAAGAAAAAAAAGAAATGATCCCGATAGACTTTCCGCTTCAGGACGGCAAACTTACATGCATAACCTGTCATGATATGTATAAGCAGTGCCAGCCTGAAGAGAAGAATAAGCTTAATAAAAAATTTTTAAGGGGTTATCCCTTCCTTCACCGTACAGATCTATGTTTCAAGTGCCACGATGAAAAGAAATACAAGAGGCTTGACCCTCATGATCAGATAGACGCAGAGGGCAATATTATTAAAGAGAAATGCCTTTATTGCCATGTTGAAAAACCTGATGAGAAAACGGCAACTTTCAAGGACATAAAGGTCATTGGAAATCTTGAAGTGCTTTGTTTCAGATGCCATTTTGAGAAAGGCAAATTTCATCCTATAAATGCCACCCATCTGCGCAAGCCTTCAAATAAGACCGTTAAAAGTATGAAGGCGGCGGAAAGAAAATACGGGATAATACTCCCGCTTAATTATAAAGGAATGATAACATGTGCCACCTGTCATAATCCTCATGAAAAAGGTGTGATCCCAGCTGAAAAACCCGGAGCTAAAGGTGCTAGTGTGAAATACAGGTTTCGCTTTCCGCTTGAAATTGGTCAAATATGTGTAGCATGCCACAAAGACAAGATGCAGTAAATGAAATGATGGTCTTACTATCTTTGTTTTTCCGGATAAATTGTTCTGGGAGCACCGCGTGGTTTCAATAAGTCTTTGTGACAACCAAGGCAATATGTAGTGTTACCGCCGGCCCCTTTAAGCATTTCCTGATACCTCTGAGGACTGGTGATTTTAACCTTATTAATATGTTCCTGGACAGAGAGAGTTTTTGTTGCCTTGCTTTCAGCATACAAATAGCTGTTTATGCTTAATATCAGGCAGACAGAGACACCTGCTGCAATCAGCATTTTTATTATCATTGAAAATACCTCCTGCTAATATATTAAAACAATTGCTCGCCATAAGGAGTTCCGTCAATTGTACTGTTACCGTGATTATGGCAATCAACGCAGTTTCTGTAACCAAACATGGGATGGCAATATTTTGCTGAACATTTTGGGTCTGTATCCGGCGGAATGGTAAAAGGGTGGGTATGATAGCCGTCAGAAAGAAGTCCGTCATGGCAGTTAATACATAAAAAAGCCCATTCCTTGCCTGATCCGCCTTCCGGACCGGTTCCGGTGCCGGAAGTGACGGTTACAAGAGGAGCAACAGAGTCAAGCCCCCCATTCACCATTTTTCTGATCAGAAAGATATTAGGGCTTGCATGGGGTTCGTGACAGTCGGTACAGGCCAGCACATAACTGCCGCAGTTTGCTGATGTTAAATAGGGATCGAGTATATCGGCGCATGCCCCTGTAAGAGGTGTTGTATCAGCTGCTCCTCCCCCGTGTTTTTCAGTATTCCAGTCGAATTTATTGAGCAGTCCAAGCGATGTGCTGGTAATATTATTAGTGTTGTTATGGCAGTCAGTACAGAAAGTAACATAATCAGTAAGATTGCTGCCTGTCTGGGTTGTAGAACCGTCAGGTTCATAAGCAATTATTGAATTGAAACGGTAAGGTGCCTGATAGGTAGAATAAGTACTCATTCTCTCTCCTGCGACATCGCCCCAGAGGCCCCAGGAATTATTATCCGTGCTATGCAGGCTTGGTCTTGAAACCGGCCAGCCTCTTGTGACCACGCTTTTTGTGCTGTTGGGCGAATTTGAAGGGTCTCCCTGTGCAGCATGAGGGTTGTGACAGGCAACACAGGGGGTAAAATCATCAGTATATCCCCATCCCTGTGCTGTTGCATTGGTTTTTATGAATGTTTGTATATCGCTGAGATTATGGGACGTGCCCGGCGAAGCTATGGAAAACGCCTCAAGAATATCGTTTATTGTATCAGATGTCCAGCCGCCTGCACGGTAGCTGTAACTTCGGTTTAACAGAGACCCGCCTGACTGAAGTGATCCGGAGTCTGTATGGCAGTTATAGCAGAAACCATCTGTCTGGTCGACGTAATTGCTGTAGAATAGTGCATATCTTGAAGGGGCACCGCTGATAGGGCCGGGCTCGGCACCGTTAATACTTGCGTGCTGTTCGTGGCAGTGTGCACAAAGGCCCCTGGGATAATCAGACGGAAAACCAGTGGCAGATCGTTTAACCCCGTATGTACTGTTATTGCCATGTGCAGAATTAGTATAGAACCCGCTGTTTGCATTGCCTGCATAAAACCCCGATATACAAAGGAACATAACTGTTAGGAGAACCAGTAATTTAACAGGTTTGCTGTATATGTTGTTAAAGTGTTTTTTCACTATTTTAAGTGTCCTTAAATTAAAATGTTATGTAAAATCAGTCTTTACTCGTATGGCATACATTGCATCCTGACAGTGCAACTGTCAGACTCGATGAACTTTTATAATCCCACCTCAGCATTTTAAAGTATGGTGAAGCATGTGCCCTGTGACAGGATAAACACATTATAATATCTGTTCCGGGTGTAACAAGAGATGTATTGGGTACGCTGTCCGGAGCAGGTCTGGCAACCGGTGCCAGCAGGCTGTATGCTGTATATTCCGCGTATTCACTGGTGCTTTTCAGTGCTATATCTGTTGGATGCCTAAGCCACGGGGTTGCTGTGCCAACCTCGGAGGCGCCTCCTTCCCAGGTATGAAAATCTCCGTGACACTCTGCACAAAGGAAGCTGACCGTATCAGTGGCACTGACTATGGAACCATTGTATTCATTATGACTTGTTGCTAAAACGTCCTGTTCCCAGTCAGAATCTTCAACCCCCTTTATTCCGAGTAAAAAACGATAGTTTTCTGAAACTTCCGTAAGGCTTCCGTTCATTGGCAGGTCGCTGCCATGGTGACTGCCCCTGATGGCAGAGGTCTCATCATCAATAGACGTATCCCCGGATTGCCTGCCGTTATGTCCATGACACCCGTAAGTGCCGGAGCATCTGATCTGTGAACTGATATCAGAGCCTCCGGGAGGAATGTTTCCAAGAACCCCGTCAAGATTGGTTGAGAATACATTGTGACCTTTATCATCATTTGCAGTGCTTACATAGAAAAAGTTTCCTCCAGCCAGACCATTGCTGCCATGAGTCGGTTCAGTACTGTTATATATGATAGGTGCTCCTGTAAGGGGATCCTGCCATGTACTGGCAGTTGCAGATGAATGACAGCCGATACATGTATCTCGAAGCAGTGCATCATATGCACCAGGGCTGCTGTCAAATGTCATGACCTGGCCGTTCTGACTGTTATGCATTGTATGACAATTACTACATATGCCTGTAATGCCTGCCTGTGATATTTGAGACGATATCAGAATAAACAGTAATAGCAGGCATGAAGTTATATGGCTTCTCAGGATCATCATTTAAAAAAAACCATTTTTACCTTTACTTATAAAAAATATAGAGCAAAGACTGTGCCGGAAAAACTAATTTTAACTGTTTATCAGCACTAATAATTGCATCTGACAAACATACAACTCTTACTTCTTGTGACACTGGATGCAGAGCGCACGTTTCCTGTCGAAAGTAAGCATAAAATCAGCTTTGGCAGAATGCATGCTGTGGCATGAAATACATGTTATTGGCTGGCCGTTGCGAACATCTATAATATCAGGCCCTAACGGATGTGTTATTTTATGCTGTGCTTTATGACACCTTTCGCATAAGGAAAAGCTGTCTTTTCTGTAATTCAACGGCCTGCTTGAATGAAGAGGGACATGACATTCAAAGCACTTTCTGTCCTTGACAGGTGTACATTTTATGGATTTTAAAGCTTTCTCCATAGACGCAGTTCTTTTTTCCGTATACTCATGGCACTTAATACAGAATTTTGACTCATTTTTTGTAAGATCCTTTTTGCCGGACGCATGGAAATCGTGGCATAAGGTGCAGGAATTTTTTATATCTTTGACATGCACATCGTTATCTATATATTCAACGACTGAATCCTCTTTTTTATGACAGCTGAAGCATAGACCTTCACCTTCAATCCTGGTGGTTATCTTCTTTATGTCCTTAAAGGGGTTATGGCATTTCTCGCAGTCTTTATCAAGAAATACTTTATGTCCGAAAGGACCGAGAACACCCTCTTTGTCGGAGCTGTGTCCTGAATGGCATGTTGTGCAGTCAGTATTCTTTGTAACAGAAGAGATGGAGATTTTTCCGGCTTTGCACCCTATGGTTTTATGGCATTCCTTACAGGTCTTTATAGGTGCAGAGAGTAGAAGGTTCTCCTCTTTGGAGGCGTGAGAGTTATGACACGAGGAACATTTGCCTTCCTTAAATGCTAAACAGGAAAAAGGCCTTTCTAACTGCTCTTTAAGGTCTTCATGACATTTCCAGCAAAGTTCTTTTTCGGGCTTTAATAAAAGGTTTTTATTTTCACCGCTGTGTGCGTAATGACAGTCTGTGCATGTACCATCTTTGATGGCACCGTGTATATTTGCATTTTTTAAAAGTTTGTTCAGGCCCTTATGGCAGTTCAGACAGAGTGAATTGATTTCATCGTTCATCAATCCTTTAATATTACTTGCATGTGGATTGTGGCATGAACTGCATTTACCTTTTTTGAAAAGAAAATGGGTATATTTGTCTGATAGTCGTTCCTTAAGCTCTTTATGACATTCATAGCAAAGAGAAGGCTCTTTTCCTATGAGTTTACTTGATGTATGGGCCGGGCTTTGCAGGAAAGACAGCGATATAACAAGCAGCAAAGTCAGGATATTATATTTATTCATGACATGCCTCACAATCTCCCTCGGAAAATGGGGTATGCTGTACATTTTTCAGAAGGCCCGGCTGTTCAGTTACATGCGGCACGTGACAGCTTAAACATTGTCTTATATTAGAGAGCGTTTCATTGTGAGCCTGTGACAGATCTTCAGTATCATTTGAATGACATTCCGTGCAAAGAGCAGGCCCGGTCTTTATAAGCAGGTTCTCAGACTGTGAGTAATGCGAATTATGGCAGCTGAGACAATCGCCCTCTGTCATATACACATGACCCTTTCTTGCAGTAGTGGTGACTATCAGTTCATGACATGAAAGACAGAGGTCATTGGGAAGACTTAAAAGCTGGTACCTGAGCCTGGTTGCGTGGGGACTGTGGCAGTCCGTGCACCTGCCTTCTTCAACAGGCAGGTGTTTATTGGTGTATTTCTTCAGGTCCGCACCCATTTCTTTATGACAGCTGAAGCAGAGTTCACCCATAGGCATTACGGTGAAAGCGACATAATCACTTGCATGAGGATCGTGACATGTCTTGCAGTCTCTGTCCCTGAATAAGGGATGGGTGCCGGCATCCTCTATCCCGAGGAACATGCTGTCGTGACAGCTTACGCAGAGTTCAGACTGTGCCTTTTTCAGCAAACCTGCAAAATCCGATGCGTGGGATTTATGGCAGGAAGAACACTGAGAGTTATTTACCGGATCATGTACATATGTTTTAAAAAACTCCTCTTCTTTATCTTTATGACATGTATAGCAGGTAAGGCCTGTTTTAGCCATGTTCGAGTCATTGGAGCCGTGCGGGTCATGACACTTTAAACACTCAATAGCGGTAAAAGGCTCATGAGTGTAATTAGCGTTTAAATCTTTTTCAAGTTCTGAGTGGCATGTAAAGCATATCTGCTTTTCCGATTCTTTTAGATAAAACCCGTATTCTGATGCATGAGGATCATGACAGGCAGTACAGCCTTTTTCATCAATCGGCTTGTGCGGATATCTTACTTTTATATCCGGGCTGTCTTTATGGCAGTTTAGACAGAGGTCATTTATAGCCATAAGCGTAACCCCGGGATAGTCAGAGGCATGTGGACTGTGACAGCTCAGACATTTGCCTTCATTTGTAACAGGGTGCCTGTGATCTTTATTGAATTCCTGCTTTTCCTTTTCATGACAGCTATAGCACAGTTCCCCATCCGGCATTAAAAGGTTAAAAGGGTTTGGATCAGTAAAAGGCACGTGGCAGGAAGAACACTGTTGAGATTTTAACGGTGTATGAACAGTTTCTCTGAGAAGCTTGTTGTTGGTAGAACTGTGCGATGTGTGGCAACCGGAGCATTTACCCGATTCAACAGGATAGTTCTTATGAGCATTTTTAAATGCTTTGTCTGTGTATTTATGGCAGGTTCTGCAAAGTTCAGTCTCTTCTTTTAACAGATTGTATTTGTGCATTGAACCGTGTGAAGCATGACAGACAAGACATCCGTCATCCAGGGGTTTATGACGCTTGGTTCTGTTGAAAGGTGCCCGGTCGTGACACTCGTAACAGAGCTCACTGCCGGTTTTTCTCTGGAGAAATTTATTTTCAGATGAATGCGGATTATGACAGGGCAGACACTTGTTCTGTTTAAGTGTTGTGTGCAGATATTCTGTTTTATCCATAGCTGACTTCATTTTTGTATGACAGATATAGCATAGACTGTCTTCCTGCCTCTCCCTGAAAGATCTTACAGGCAGTCTTCCGTGCCTGAGGTGGCAGGCCTCACAGTCTTTCTTTTTCATAGGTGAATGTACATACTTATTTTCAAGATCTTTGAGGTTTTTCTTGTGACACTCAAGGCAAGCCTTGGCTTTGAACCCCCTCCTGCCCGGCCTCCTTTCCTGTACGCAGGAAAGAAAAAAAATGCACATAAAAAGCAGCATGACCAGTTTAAGTATGGAGGTTTTTTGTTTTTTTACTGTCACCATTTCGTAAAACCAGCGGCTATTTTATTATTTCTTTTTCAAGCGATCTGACGGCATCTTCACGAATATTTATCTGTGCTTCTTCTCTAAGGGTTTTCAGATAATTATTATAGATGGTTTTTCTTTGATTATCAATATAATCACGGTAAACAAGGTTCTTTACTTTACTGAATTCTTCGGCTTTTCCTCCGGTTATATCCTGAAGCCTGATTATCCTGTAAAATGAATCAACCTTAAATACAGGGCTTATATCACCTGGACCGAGGTTGTCAATAAACTCCTGTACCGGCTCTGGCAGTTTATCCTTTGAAAACCATCCGACTGCACCGCCGTTATGCGCATAAGTATCTTTTGATCTGTTTTTGGCCATCCATGAAAAGTTTGTACCTTTTTGAAGGCTCTCCAGGATCTGATAAGCTTCATCCCTGTCTGTAACTGAGATCTGCTGGATCCTGAAATGAGAAGGATTAAGGTAGTTGTTCCGGTTTTTCACATAAAAATCTTCAAGTATACTGTCTGTGATAATAATTTCCGGCAATACAGCCTTATTGATAAAAGCATCATTAAGGAGTTTATTTTTATAACGGTACAGTTTTTTTATAAAGTCAGGTTCAGCATCATATTGCCGTCTGAGAGCTTCTTTGTCTATCAGTTTCTGGTAAATCCAGTTATTAAGGGCAAGTTTGCGTGTTTCGGTGTCAGCAGCGCTGGCAATATAATCCTTTATAGTAAAGACAGAACCGTTTATTTCTGCCAGGGTCCTTTTATCATTTGCCAGGTTTTCTGTTTCTTCCTTTCCGGTAACAGAAGTAACAGACGCAAGAAGCTCTTTTTCTATATGAGGGTTTGATTCTTTAAGAAGCTTCTCAAGAAAATCAGCAGATAATTTGTTTTCCTTCTGTTTTTTTAAGATGTTATATGCTTTTTCCCTGAATTTGTCCAGTTTATTGTCAGGGGCTTCTCTCCTGTCAGACAGTTTTATTATGTAATACTTATCTTTGTACCGTAAAACATCACTTATTTCCCCTGGTTTCAGTTCAGTAACGGTTTTTTCCATAAAAGGACTTAAGGAGTTACGTGTGACTAAAACAGCATCTCCTATATCCATGGACGGGTCAGAAGAGTTCCTGATGGCAAGCTCATTGAAATCAGCACCGGCTTTCAGGTCATTCAGAATATCTGAGGCGGTTTCATTGGAGTCTGTTCTGATTATATTGAGCAAAAACTGTTCATAGTTCTTCTTATAATACTTGACTATGTCTTTTTTAGTTACTGTGACTTTTTGTGCAACCTCCTCCTGATATAGCTTTTGAGATGACATGCTCAATATGTACCGGTTAACCGCCTCCTGCACTTCTGTACTGCTTTCCAGTTGCATACGGCGGGCTTCCTGAATAACCAGCATATCATCTATAAGCTTTTCCAGATATCGGGATATGTTAAAGGATGTTGCAGTGGAAGGGGCCTGTGTGCGGTGGGACGTTTCAAGAGCATAAAGCAGGTCGTCCTTTACAATGGGTTCGCCGTCTATGAAAGCCAGCACATTGTTTTTTTGTTGAAGAGAAGCACAACCAAGAGTAAAGACCAGAAAAGAGAAAAGTATAAGTGCTTTTAAGATGTTTATAGGAGACATTATGTATTCAATGCAAAATATATTTATTTTATTTTTATTTTTTTTAATTTCAGACAATGATCGTTCTTTTAGTACCATTTTGCCCTTTCAGCCTTTTTAACCAGTTCTGAAACGGCCTTATAGGCCAGCTTGTCAACAGATCTTATATTTCCCCAGTCAAAAGCAATCAGATCCTCTTCGCCGTTAATGAAGAGGACATCGTACCACAGGATCCTTTTTTCCCTGGGGTCCAGCAGTCTGGCGTTTATGGTTACCTCAGGCGGGGATGATGTGTCTTTGCCGTCAGAATATTGTTCAACTGTACCGACGAGAATTAGATCTACCCCAAGGGTCTCTGATATGGTTTTTATATTTTTGTAGTCAAGCGTTCCCCTGAATCTGATCCTGTTATCAACTACAGTTTTTCTTATCTTGCCATACTCTACAGGATCAAAAGCATCGTTATTGAAGAGCCTGTCTATAAACATATAGGTCGCCTTCATGCCTGCATTTTTTGATCTGCTCGTGTTGTGAAAAGGCATTACTGCAATTCTATATGCAGATTCCCTGTTATTGACCAACCTTTCAGTAGTTAACGACTTCAGCAGGATGTCCGCTACCCTGGAAACCAGAATGTCTATTTCTTCTACTGTGCCCAGGCCGAGTATACCGGAGTAGTCATCACCTGCGGCAGAAAAATAATTTGTCCACAGAATTTGACCGTTTGAGGATTCAATAAGCCGTGCAGTAATCCCGAACAGCGGATTTTCTTCATTCTCAAACGCAATAATGGAGCCTGTAAGAATAGTCTTTGCATTGAACTTATCCTTTATTTTTGTTGCCAGCTCTCCTGAAATATAACCGTCGTGCCGCACCTTCAGTTCACATAAAAAATTATTTATGCTCTCTTCATCGACAACCTCGATCCCTTTATTTTCAAGTATGCTCCTGATATGCGGCATGACATGAGTTAACGCATCTTTATTATCAGAGAGATTGGCAAAAGGAAGCACAGCGATTTTTTCTTTAAAATCAGCTTCTCTTAATGATCGAAAGTTATATCCTGTGCAGGAGGCTGAAAGGAGGGAAAAGAGTACAATCATTAAAAGAACATGAATAAAAAGGTTTTTTATGTGCATAAGGTTCGCAGGACAGCTCTTTCCTTTATAAAATGCTTTATAAATTTAACACCCTGAGGTCTCTGCCGCAGTTCCATATTTCTGTCATTCTGGCTTGTCCAGAATCTTTCTTGCTCTCCCGAACAAGTCGGAAAAATTCCCGATAAGCCTGCCTGCCGGCAGGCAGGAATGACACAGAAAAAAATATACAATAGCCCTGCTTTCAGAGATCTTTGCGCAGGGTAGTACATACAGCAGGTTTATCAGTTAGAGTGGTTATTAAGCGTATCTAACGCATCTCTTACAACTTCCAGCACAGTCTCACTCATTGTCTTTGACCGTGCGCCGAAGTGCCTGACAGCGAAACTGGCCTTACCGCGTGTCCTTGTAACTGACCATATAATACTGCCTGTGGCAGTATCAGCCATCATTAAAGTAATGGTTACCTCGGGCACAGCAATAGCCCCGTGTCTTGTAAACCCGTACTGTTCGACAGCGCCGGTAATAACAGCTTCAACCTTAAGTACCCTGCCCAATTCTTTTATCTGTTCTATGTCTGGTGAGGAAATGGAATTTGTCCTCAGCATGGCAATGGCTTTATTTGACTCTCCGGGGATAACTACATCAAGCATACCTGACGCCAAAAGTTCAGAAATTACTATATGCCTGACAGTCTCATCAGAGAATTGATCTCCGGTAAGATTGGCCAGCGGCAATACAGCAACCTTTTTAATAAAGCTCATGTCCATATCTTCACGAATATGGTATGAAGGCATACCGCTTCGACAGCCGGCAATCAGCACGAGCAGGCATAACAGTATAATTGCAGGAACAGAATTTTTCAGTAAAACCATATTATCCTTTCAAAAAATATGTTTTAAAAATAAAAAAAGTTCTTATAAAAACCCCAGTTAAGTTAAAGTAATGTATTAATGGCTTCTTTTACAACTTTGCCGGCTGTTTCGTCCAGTGTCTTGCCTTCTGCACCAAAGTGCCTTGTCCAGAAATCGGCACCGCCCGCATTATGCGTAACTGACCAGATAATATTTCCTGATGAAACCTCTACAAGCATAAGGTTGATTGACACATCCGGAAAAGTCACTCTGATCCCCTTACTCATTTCATATGTTTCAACCGACCCCATCATCAAAGCCTCAACGCCCATTCTTTCCCCGATGTCCTGAATATCGGTAATGCTAATAGAACGGGGGTGTATCTTTAATGTGTTTAATACACTAACTACTTCTCCGGGCTCAATAACTTCAACACCTTTTGAGAGCAATTCAATTATCACTGTCCTTCTTATTTTTTCGTTTGCATAATCTTTATGGGAAAAGTTCTCAAAAGGCAGTACAGCTATTTTTTTGATACTGCCTATGTCGGAATCTTTTCGTGTATAATGCTTTGCTCCGCAACCGGAGATAAAAATAAAAAAGGAACAAAAAGCAAATAATAAACAAAGTAAGCGCGATATTTTTGTTAATAAATTAAACATCAATTTTATTATTATAATAGATAACAATTAAAATCTGCAATTCAAACTTGCCAAAAAACTGTGTGATTCAGTTGTTGATACCTGAGAATTTCTTATATAATTATAATTAACAAGAATATCTGCGAATTTGTTTATGAACCATTTCACCTGGCCCTGGGCCACATCACTGGTTAAAGACGACGACTCATTATTGCTGTGTTTATAACTTGAGTTCAGCCTTATGGCCCTTAGAGGAAGCCAATCAATTATAAAAATTTCAGATGTGGAGATATCTCCGTCATCGTCTGCTATCAGGAAACTGCCTGAGAGGTTAATGAACCGGGCCGGCTGATAGGTGATCCTTGCGTCCGCACTTTTTGATTGTGAAGTAACGCCTTCAAAAGATGACCAGTTTAAACGATAGATAAAAGACCCGTTGAGTCTGCGGGTGAATATTGTGTCAATTGTGCCGTTAACAGAGTATATGTCAGAGACTGCTTCAGTAGTGAAGTCTTTAGTCTGTGTGTATATCAGATCAGTGGTCATATTTACATCCCTGTAAAGCTTTGAATCTATATTCAGAAGTACAGATCTGTTTCTCGAAGATTTTTCATCAAAGTTGAGTTTTTCATTGTTGATAAATATAAGAGTTGTATTAAGAGTAGGCAGGGGAGAAGAGTTAAGGGTGAGAGAGTAGGTGTCTGAAAGGATATCTGTTTCGCCTCTTGTATCAAATGCCTCATCCCTCTGAAAAGCTAATATAGTTGTAAGCAGCCTGTGGGTCAGCCATGTTGCAGTGGCTCCATAGTGTCTCTGTATGCGGGAACTCATTTCATTGTCAAAATCTATAGCAGGGTCACTGAACATATCTGTAATAAATTTACTTAAGGAATCAGTGGCTGAGTCCGGGTTTGTGTCAGCCCTGTCAGTAGAGAAGTTCAGAGAAAAAGTGAGTTTGGATACAGGGGTTATGCTTGAGCTAATGTTAAACCTTTGAGAGAAAAATTTTGTTTCATTGGTGATCTCTCCAATCGATGGGACCACATCTGTGCCATAGGCCTCGATCTCGGTCACCAGTACACTGGTTGTTGAAAAAGCATTAACGGTTTCAAGGTTTACTGCATTAAAGTAAGAAGCACTTACAGGGCTTGAAAATTCTATTTCATAACGGTAAATATTGTTGGGAGCATCAAAGGCAGTTACTGTCACATTATTAATTGCAACGTCGGTCCAGGTCCCTTCAAGGTTAAAGTTACTTTGAAGTACTCTCCAGTTGCCAGTATTTGTAAGATTAATATCAGAACTTACATCCTCATTGACATAGATATAAAGTCTGTCAATGTTTCTGTCAGATGCTACCCATATACCGGTATTGTGAAATCTTTCCATACCGATATCTATGCCCGATATGCCTGTGTTGAAATTGTTATCAACAAGGGAGAGCTCGGATAACAGAGCGTCAGCTTCAGGTTCAAGGACAGTACCCTGTTCATGCAGACCGCCAAAGGGCATGCGTTCAAAAAGCACGTCTCCTGTTTGACTAACGAACTTACTGTTCTTGTTCCATGTATAATTCCCCATATAAGCAGTTGATAAACTTACCTTTCCCTGCCAGTAACGCCTGTTGTAGCCTATACCGTAGGTTCCGCTAAAGGAATCGTTCTCGGTTTTATGGATAATATTCAGAGGGTTTTCGCCAATGGTGTGAGAAAATGAAATATTATAATTCAGGTCCAGATCACTGGACGGCAGTTCATACCCGGAATTTGCGGTATATCTGGTGCTTGTTCTATCGGTTTCCCTGTCGGGAAGGTGATCATAGGTCTTTTCCCTGTTAAACTGCAAATTAAGCGTTGGCAGAGCCCTTGGGTTTACGGAAAAACCTGAATGATAAAAATCAGTGGTTTCACGGCTGTCGTTTTTAAGGTTTTTTGTTGACCACTGTTCTCTGCGTCGATACCCTGAACTAAAGTTATACATGGGGTTTGAAATAAAGATGTCCAGGGCCGGCTCTATTTCTCGTCTGTATGATTTTGTGGTTTTACCTTCGGAATCCGTAGAATCAATGTCTGACAGAAATGCCCTTACATCCAGGCGGTAACGAATTACCGGTGTGATAGGTTTTTCAAAGGTTAGCCTGTAGTTTTGGCTAAAAATGTCTGATTCTGAGGAGGTTTCACCGTCCACGGTCTGTTTTGTAATGTCTTTATTTATTTCTCCCCAGATGTTGAGGCTTTTTGCCATAGAAAGGGAGCCTGGCAATAAAAAAATTGACATAAGAACCGTTATTTTAAATAATATCCTGCTCATTTGTTGAGAGTTATAAAGCCATCAGTTAATATTACGGTTAATTACCGGTAGCCAGTGTTTGTTTTTCATTGACAGATATAAGTTCCTTTTAGTACGGGAATATAGCAATACCATACGGTTTTTTACCCACATGAATAACCTGTTCTTCTCTTCTGGTGGTTTTATTGATCACGGAAATACTGTCTGAACCGCTGTTTACAACATAAAGCTTCCTTGCATCCTGATCAAATATCAATGACCTTGGCGAACTTCCTGTACGAATAGTGCCGATTATAGGGGTTATGATAGTTTTGAGTGTATCAAAACCTTTTTCAAAAGGCCTGATTATCATTATTTCGCCGGGTATTTCCCTGAGCAGGTATATTCTGTCAAAGAGCGGGTCAGGAGCAATCCCTATAATAGATGTTTGAAGGTTGCTGATGGTGCTGACTGCTCCGCTGAAATCATTTCTGACAATACTGAGAATGTCAAGGACGGACAGTTTGTCGGATCCATGGTTTGCAATGTAAATCTTTGCTCTTTGAGGATCAATAGAAAGCGCTATCGGACCCCATTCGAGGTCCAGGGTAGCTATTACCTCGAAACTGTTTTCATTTATATTCATTCTGATCACGGAAATATCATTTGAATTCTGATTCAATACGTAAAGATTGATAAATTTTTCACGGTAGGCCCTAAAAGTATTTATATCTTCAACAGACAGAAATCTTGTAACTGTGATATCTTCAAGGGGCGGATCAACAGCAACGGCTATAGGGCCGCTTCCAACATCTATCTTTCCGGTCTCATTGAATGTGTGTGCATCAATAACAGAAACCGAGTTAGAACTGTAATTTGTAACAAATATTAGTTCATTTGCAGGGGAGACACTGGCAACAGCAATACCTTCCGGCTCTCTGCCAAATCTGATAGGCACCTCAATCTCAACCTTATTTGTTGTTGGGTCAATAACTGAAATGGAGTTTGATCCGGAGTTGGCAACATAGACCTTTAGGCGCTTTTCTGCAAACCCTGCAGCAACAATTCCTCTTGGCTTCTTTCCAACCATTATATTTGCCACTACGTGTCCTGACAGCCTGTTAATGACAGATACATTATTCGAATTTTCATTGCTCACATATATAAGCAGTGAACTCAGCTCAGGCACCTGGCCTTTTAGTGAAAGTGCAGGTTTAAACCTGTATTCTTCCCTGACAGATGAATCAGGGTCCCAAGACAGGAATAAAGACGTGTTCTGATCTGTGCTTACAAAAAAATCAAAATCAACCTCGGTTTCATCTGACATTGACAGATCTGCTTTCTTGCCTTTTCTTTTAATTGAAGCTTGTTCAATAACAAGCTGAAGTTTTTTGTATTTTCCTTCGGGCAGGTATTTTTCGCTTAAAATCAGCTGGCGGTCAATTACAGCAATTGAATTTATTTCTACAGGAGATTTGAGAAGGTCTCTGGTGCTTCCGTCTTCAGCTACTGCTTTGATAGCAAGCAGATTAAACGTTATGTCAACGGAGGCTTTTTCAGGCCCGTTAAGAAAGAGAGTGAACTGACCGTGATCAGCCGGTAAAGACAGGCTCTCGGATGAATCAATTAAAGAGGGGGAGCAGGATGAAACCAGAAACACAAGTATCAATGCCGGGCCGTTTAAAGAAAAACGGAACAGGCGGAAAAGCACTTTTAGTCCATATATTATTTTTAATGAGAAAAAAAACGTATTGATATGGTAAGAAAAACGCAAATCTTTCACTTTAAGCTCCTCTTCATGTTACAGGCAATTTAAATCTTAAAAAGGCTGACCGGTAAAAATACGGATTTCGATATAATTTTTATCTGGGTTTGAATACCTGTACCCTGTGGTTGAATAATTCCGATATCAATACTCTTCCGGATGAGTCAACGGACAGGTCTGTGGGTAACCGAAACCAGCCCTCTCCCCAGCCCTTTCCGCCAAATTCAAACTGGAAATTACCTTCAGTGTCATATATGAGTATTGTATGGCGCATACGGTCCATCACATATATTCTTCCGTTAATATCATCTATGTCAACTGCCCACGGCCTGCTCAGTTTGCCGAAGCTTCCGCCTTTCTCGCCGAACTTAAAAAGGAACTTTCTGTTCTCGTCAAACACATAAATATGGCTGCGCTTCTCACTTACGAGATACAGCATTCCTTTTGCGTCAAAATTCAGGTTTCTCATAATTACTTTCTTACCGTCCTCTTCATGGGTTAATATCTCCAGGAGACGTCCATTGTTGTCAAGAACCAGTATCCCGGGATAAAAAGGAGCAGCCACATAAAGGTTGCCTGTTTTATCTATGCGCAGCCTATGAGGGACAAACGTATCAGCATCTTCGAAACCTTCCAGGAATATATCCCTCTCCCACTTGAAACAGGCATTAAAAACAGAGATCCTGTGCCTGGGATATCCTACAGTTGAGGATTGTATAACATAAAGATTACCATTGCGATCTACATCAAGGCCTATCGGAGATGTGATATTATTTTTTTTATCGAGAGTAATGAGCGGGAAAAGGTCTGATGTATATACTATGATCCTGCTTTTTGCGTCAATAACATAGATCTCGTTCATCTTGCGTTCTGCAAGGACAAAAGAAGGCGAGAATAATTTTCCCTGTTCCTCGTCATGAATTATGCTGTCCTGATATTCAACAAGGCCTCCCATGCCCTGGGCCTGCAGGCCGGGGGGGATAAGCAATAAAATACACAGGAACAAGAGTGCCGAAAAAAGAAATGAGGGCAAAATATAAAATATGCCGGAGCTGAATTTATAATTAGAACAGTTCATCTTTATAACAGGTTTATTAAATCATAGCAATAAGTTATGATGTAATTCAACACGTATCCGGGGATTTTCCCGGACTTTAACATATTATATCTGTTAACTTGCAGATAGCTGACTCTCTTAAATCCCTATGTTGTAATTTATCCGCCTTCGCAGAAAACCACGGGTTTACCCGTGGATGCCAGTCCTCCGTAGAGGGTTTCTACTTCGGAGGATGGAAATGCGGAAAAGCGCTTCGGCCCGGCTTCGCAAAAGGCTACGCCGAGGCAAGCGAGATGTCACCGAAGGGAAAGCTTCTCCATGTTTCGGCGGATAACCGCGCCGAAGTCCCGACAGATGTCGTGACGCAGGCGGGTAATAAAAGGTACAACGGGTCTGCCTGCTCGCCTCGATTCGGCGAAGCGGGCCGGTAGGCAGGCTTGCCCGTGGGGTTCCATAATGCTTGAAAAAGTTTTGCGTTTTATATCCTGATCTTGTATAAACTCTGAGATATGATGAAACGGATCTGCCGGATTATTCCTATTGTCTCGCTTTTAATTGTTGTTTTTATGACTTATGCAAACAGCGTGGATGACCTTGATTTCTGGTGGCATTTAAAACACGGACAGCTC
>VAPB010421184.1_pt1 | contig 18913 bp, 30 predicted proteins | sample 3395101 | NCBI WGS metagenome assembly VAPB01 (sample SAMN08290433, study PRJNA428436) | hydrothermal vent metagenome | isolation source: Deep-sea hydrothermal vent chimney | place: Indian Ocean: Southwest Indian Ridge | reverse complement strand
TCTTTCAGTCCAAGTAGTACCATCAGGACTGGTTACTATGTATGCATCCGTGCCGTCAGCATCACCTACTGCACAGAATAAGGAACCATTCCACTCAATGCTATATAAACGAAAATTTTTAGGATTACTTCTTTCAGTCCAAGTAGTACCATCAGGACTGGTTATTATGTATGCATCCGTGCCGTCAGCATCACCTACTGCTGCAAATTGTGAAAGACTATTATCACTAACATCACAGAAATAGGTTGTGCCATCACGTCTACATCTCATGCTATCATTTCTCGATGGAGACCAGTCGGCCCCTCCATTTCCCTTTAGATTTGTCCCGGTAAAATCTATTGTAGTATTATTGTCATCAATAACCACTGTTACCTTTTGTCCATCATAGCCATCGTCTAAATCTGAAATAGTCTTAGCTGTAGTATTAGCTGTCTTAAAGTTTTCACCCCCTTTGACAGAAGGGGTTGTATCTCCGTCTGTGAATGTTATAAAGGGTGTTCTAACATTTGGAAAGATTGTTATATTATCGTATTCTTTGGGTTTGATTTTGATACCAGTGGGGCCGGTAAGTCTTAATTTAAACTTTTGATTAGCCTTATAGTCTGCTTCATCAACGTAAAAACTAAAGCTGCCATCAGTGCTGTCTGAGGTTACTGAGGTAACAGCACTACCGCCGGAAGAAGCTGTATAGACGTTGGCAGCCGTTTCTGTGCCTGCAAGATAGACAGAGATAGTCCCGTCAACTACGGCATTGCCAACCCCATCCTTAAAAGAATTTTGATATATAAACCGCCCCATTTATTAGTATCCATTGTCTAAGATTTTCTTAAAGTCAGAATTATTGAATAACTGTCATTTGCTGAATGTCCCGTAGTGGTAAACAGGATGTCTCCGGTTACACCAGCCCCTGCATTGTTAATCAGGCGAGTATCATCTTTAAACTCAAAAGTCCCTGATACTGCTCCGCTAATACCGCCTAAATCCAGAATTGTAACGTTTGTATCTGCATCCCATGAAAGCGTTACAATCATCCCATCAATGTTGTACTGTATTTTTTCAATAGATACTAAGTTACCTTTGGGTATAGGACTTAAGTCAGAGACGTTAACTTTTACAACGTCTGATTCACCAGTATCAACATACTGATAAACAAACTTAATAACTGTTTTTAGTTCATCATCGTATAGTGTCTGTGCCGATGTGACATCCGCCATAGTATTATTTCCCCTTTTCTAAATATTCAATTGCTTTCTTAAGACTATTTACAGAATCCTTGAAATCACCAAGTCCTCTATTACATGAACCACATAACAAACCTCGGACTTCTCCTGTTTCATGATTATGGTCTATCGTTAAAGTAATTTGTCTTCCTGATCTATGCATTCCATTCCAGTTTTTACCACAAATTGCACAGAACCCTTTTTGTTTAACAAGTAAAACCGCATAATCATTTGGAGTTAGTCCATATTGCTTGAGAGTACCTTTTCTGTTTTTATCGTAACAATATCTCTCTTTGCTTTTTCTGGAAACATTTTCTTTGTTTTCACTATAATATCTTCTTGTATATTCCCTATTTCTTTTACATTCACATTTTCTACATATCGCTTTTAAATAGGTATAACTACCTTGTTTGCGATTACGAGTTTCTGTTATCTGTCTAAAGTTTTCTATATTGTTGGGTTTAATTCCCCCACACTTAGTACACTTTTTGAACTTATCTATAGCAAAAACTGTATTGCCATTTACTAAATAGGGTTTTATAATCTACCCCCTCGAAGAGACCGTATTTCTATCTCTCCGTAATGCTTCAACGTCTGTCTGCTCTTCTAAAAGCCGGCCGGTTATTTTAAATATTCTGGAAGCCTGATTACGGCTTATCATTCCTTTTTTCACTTCTATACCGCAAGCATCTGCCATTTCGGCAACCTTTTCATTTACTTTAATGCAAGGGTCAATCATCCTTGAGGCTTCCTGATGTGCATCGGCCAACCCTTTTTTCATATCGGTTCGGGAAAACATAGAATTTCCGATGTCCTTACCTAAAGTTTTATAGACCTTTGCAACATCATCAGTTTCTTTGTCAGACAGTTTCGGTCTTGATTTATCAATTTCCGAAAGCCTGCTTTCTTCCTTTTTCACAGTCTCACGCAGAGACAAGGCATTGACAGGGGAAATAATCCCCAGTGCCAATTCACGTTTTTTACTGTCAATTGACTCTTGCAGTTCCTTAATGTGAGTTTTGAAATACCATGCAGGATACTCCGACTGAATTTTTTTAGTTACTCTGTGTCTATCGACCTCTGAAAACAAAACTACACTCATAAAGCCTCCTTAAATTCAAGGAGGGGAATAACCCCCTCCCATATTTTTTACGCTGCTACTACAGAACTCCCGGGCGTTAAAGGAATATACTGACAATAAAAGTCAATATCTCCGGCTGTTATATCATCAACAGATACAGTCATAATAATATCCACTCCATTACCAATCAACACCCATTCATCAGCCATTTGAGCTGCATTCGCATCAGCAGCAGTTATCAACGACCAGGAATCACCAATATCAAAAGCTGTAGCATCAATAGCATCCTGCACACAAAGAGCGGCTGTATTGCCAGCAACACCAACCTCTGCAGTAGAAGTCCCACTTGTACAGGTAAGAGCTACATCCACGGTACCTCCAACTTTGCAAAGGACATCGCCGGTTACTGTGAATAATGATACCGAAGTCCCTGAAGATGTCAGATCACCAGTAGATTTAAGGACTATAGATTGTTCACCTACTTTAGTGGGTAAATCAATCGAACCACCTTGGTCTGTCCCATCGTTGTATTTATTCCCAAACATTTCAAGACCACCAGCATCAATAGAGGTGGCATAAGCATCTGTTTCTACCTTGTTATCAACAACTTTACCAGTAGACCCTGTACCGTTAATCTGAATAGCATGTTGACCTGTGAGTAAATTGGTGATTACATTATCCCTGATTGTCAAATTAACCTGTGCATTACCACCAGCAGGTATTTGGATACCAGCTTCATCCCAATCACCATAAAATGTGTTTCCTTCAATTATTCCACTATCCATATCCGCTGCAACATTAATAGCCTCATTAGCATCACCGGCAGTAGGCGCATAAAAAATACAGTCTTCAATACGAAACCTATCACTATCATTATCAGCTACACCCACAGTTATAAAATTGAGTGCCTGCAAAGCTGACCCTTCTCTGAACTCACAGTCTTTAATAAGTACATCATCAGCGGTTGTCTGAATTATTGTAACTAACTGATCTACACCGCACTTAAAGACAAAGTTCTCAATAGAGCAATTGGCACCGCTCATAGCTACAGTTGCGGCCGTATTGTCAAGGGTAATTGTTGGTCTGTCCTCGCCATGACCATGACCTACCAGTTTAATGCCAGCCGTATCCAGGGCAATCGCACTTGCTGCACTTAATGTTTCCGCATGGTTCTGCAGAACATGGATTATATCACCTTGATTAGCTGAACACTGATTTATCGCATAGTCTATTGTTGAAAACGGTTTACTTATTGTTCCATAACTTGTTGAATCATCAACACCAGTTTGGTCTGTTGATACGGCTGTTGCATTGCAAACATGATAGGAATTACCCCTTATAGGATTATCATCCTTAATAGGAATTCCCCGTAGTTTAAATGTTCCTTTCTTACCCATTTTTTCAATCTCCTTTTAGCCCATTTAGGACTATATGGATGGGGAGGATACCAAACCTCCCCATCCAATAGGGTTAAGGGTTAATAATGGTTGTTTCAATGTCAAGGGTTTCTCATAACCCCTTGATTTTATTACGTAACTTGGTTTCCTGCAATAAACCTCCAATTCTTAAACCCATTCGCAATTTCAAAGTAAACCGAAGTCTTGAGCATGAAGGTCTCGAAATCTACCGTATTTGCCATATCCGGTAGGGTTCCGTCAATCCAGATTAAATCACGCTTCATGGCTTTCTTATCAACCATAAACCATGATTTTGTATCCGTATCGTCCAGCCTGAGATAAGGAATAATCTCATACCTCTGGAACTGCATGTTCTTGTCAGAGGCCGCGGTATCATACCCGCTTGGCGTAAGGTTAATCTCATTAGCCAAATCAGCAATGTTATCCGGGCAGATAATAGCGTAATCATCACTCGGTTCTATCCTTTCGGATATGTCGCTTCTGAAACCCCTCATAAGCAACCTCTGTGCTGCTACCGAGGTTTTGCTCATTGCTGATGTTCCTGAGTTATCAAAACCGGAGCTTGTACTTGTACCTGTTTTAGTCGTATGACTTGAAGAGCAAAGCGAAACACCTTCCTCAGAAGTCATAAAATCAAAAGCTGTACTAAACGCATTGGCAAATGGTTTTACTCCGTATTTTTCCCGCACTCTATGCGCAGACCTCATCAGGCCGCCAGTTCTATCATCCATAACCGAATACTTCTTTTTTGCAATCAACTTCCTTTCGTGCATAATACCGCCTGCAAATTCTTTCGGCTCGATCTTGGTCAGATATCCAGGAGCTACACTTAGATACTGTAGCTGTCCATTAAACGCCGGGATATCCGGCACGTCTCCGATACTGTAAAACTCCTCCCATGCACTATCAGAATCAAGCATCCGATAAAGCCGGGGGATCATAGAAGACAGGTCGTTGTATTCGTTTTCTCCTACTTCTCTGAGTCTTTCATCGAGAAGCCTTACAAATTGTGAGGACATAAGCGGATTTCCCATTTATCTATACTCCTTTCTTTTAAGTTTTATTGTCTTGGACACCATAGAAAACATGGTTCCTGTTTCATCGGCTGGCATTACTGCACCACACCTCAACAGGCTCTTCCGGTAGTCCCTACCGTGTTTTGTTTCTGACTGTTTACGCAATATCGTCAAACGGTAACATTGTGTAAGGGTTAAATCTGAAAATAACGTGCTCAAGTCCTGCGGTTGACAGGTCAAGGGAAATAACATCAATGAAATGATAATCAGATGTTAAAGCCGCACCGGTGTCAATATAGGTACCCTCGCTATCAATCTGCATCCTGCTCATTCCACCAGTCCTTAGGTTCACATGGACCGCCTTGTCTGAAGTCGTTGGTGAACTGACAAGTTCTAAATCCCATGTGATATCAGTTGTGCTTGTACCATCGGTTATTCTGTATGCACCACGATTAGCACCTGCCCTAAAGTACACAGTTCCTAAACTGGCAACCGGAGCTACATCAACAGCACCCGTTGTTACCGCAACAGTTGAAGTCGCAGTCGTAACGGACACCTCAGTAGGCGCAGTGCCATAAGCAGCGTTAAATAACGGAGCTTTCAGGATAGTATCTGCGGTTATGAGTGCAACCTGAACCATAGCCTGTAAATCGCCTTGTGCCCATGCACCACCAACACCGAAGTAATCTTCATTCGTTGCACTTGAAGGCGCAACATAAGTAATACTTTCAGTCTTGTAAGTTGTATCAAAAGAAGGTACTCTCTTGTTTGTACCGATAACAACACCCCATAGGGCATTATTAGCTGAACCGCCATCTGCAATAAGCGCTTTTGCTGTATCGGTTTTAATGGTTGAATCACCAACCCCCGATGCAACATCCCACGGCTCAACGCCTTCATTGTTACACTTAACAAGCTGTCCTACATACAAAGTATCCGTATTGATAAGCGGATACCAAGGTTTATAGCTTGATTCTCCTGAAACTATTTCAAAACCCATAATTTTATCTCCTTTCGTTTATTAGTGGTCGCCTTTCCAGTTCAAAGTTTGGCACAACGGGCAGCCACTTCCATCTTTAGCCATTAAGTTATGCTCAATGGTTTTTGCTGTTCCATCTGCGCCTTTCTCCAAAGCTACATGAAAATGACCGATAGAACTTCCAAGAACCGCAAAGGAAGAGGGTAAACCACCGTAAGCAATCTCTATAAATTCCTTGATTGCTACACCGTCTCTTGATTGTCCGTCTCCTAAAGCGTCCCTGTCTACGTTACAAACAAATCCACAGTTCCAGCATTTGTAGTATTTGCCATCGTCATTACCATCACCTCTTATGGGGTCTCCATAGATAGGGATGGTTCGACTATCCTTGGGTATCCTACTCTTGCGGTAACGATGTCCTTGCATTTAAAGACTCACTTTATTGCCTTTCAGGTTTGCAGGAGTTTCACCTGACAAAGCCTTTTCTATCCTTTTTTCGCTCATGTTATTTTTTTTGGCATAGGCCATAAAAGCCGTTGCATGTTCATCAAGCTTAGGCAATACGAAGCTACCTTTAGTTACAGTAGTGGTATCACCGCCTACTCCTAAAGCTCCATCAGGTTTATTGCCTTTTAAAGGATTTTTCCTGATAGAAGAAGCAAGGGTCTTTTTTAACAAAGCCTTTTCAGCCTTATCGTAATTAAGCTCTGCATCCACCATTGGATTACCAGTCAACTTATTATTGAAATTCTTTTCCATCTCTTTAAATATGGAATCATAATATTCAGGATCTTCCATTCTTCCAAGTTTGTTGAATTGTCTAAGATAGTTTTGTGAATAGCGTGAAGTTTCTTTTATTTCTGATTCCTTGTCTTCTCTCAGCATCTTCCTTATTTCAGACTTTGTAATAGGCACATCATCATCTACATCATCTACGTCCTCAGTAGCAGAATTGCTTCTTGAATTACCCGTTAAGGACTCTATTCTATTCAGTACAGATTCAAGGCGGTCGTTTCTGTCCTGAGCGTCCTTTTCCATAGCTGATAGTCTCCGTCCAAAGCCACTTCTTTCATCCTGATAATGTTTCAGCTTATCTTTTAGCTTTTCAGTATCTTCGCCATCATCAAGATTTTCAGCATCTTTTTTTACATCTTCTGTACCATTGTCAGATTCATTAGTAACGGAATCTCCGTTATTGGCTGCATCGTCAGCATCAGAAGCAGCGTTTAACATTTCATCGGTTACTTTGTTTTCATCTGCCATGTTTAAACCTCCCTTAAAATACAAAAAGCCCCGACTTGAGCGTTTCGTCATTAAGCTTTGCTTTCGCTAAGCTTACGCTCAAATCAGGGCTTCAAATCTCCCTACTACTGTAGAGTTTATTAGCTAACTGACGTAATTACTATATCTTTTCTATTTCATAATAGTTCCTACAAAATCTTTTGATTTTTTGCTACATACCATCCATTGATAACCATCTGGTATCGGATGGTTTATTTGTGTTTTGTCTATAAATTCATTTTGTTCATCAAAACTTTTAATATCTTTTTGAGCAATAAAAGTAAAAACTCCGTTTTCAATATTTTGATAATGTAGTTGTAAAAGCATATTATATTTTTTCTACTTGAACATTTCTATATTTCCATTTTAAGAAATCTAAATAATCTTCACGTATATAAAATCTCAAATGAACTCTAAATTTAACATTGTTAGTATCAAAATTATCTTCACTCATTGATTTACAAAAAGCCCATAAAGCCTGTTTTTTTCTTTCCAACTCACAAGTTTAAGTTTGCCTTGAAGTTTAAAGGTTTTCATTAATCCTCTCATCTCTTTGATAGCTTCAATATTCAAACCAGATTTTGTATGTTTATTTATGTCTTTCGGTATTTTCTCGGTCACTTATTCCACCTTCATTAACATTCACAACAACCTTACCTGTAAATTTTGAATGAATTATTCCTAACTTCAAATATACCTCTTTCAAGACCTGCTTCCAATCTAAGTTAAGATTGTCAGGTTTTTTACCGTTTGGCAAGTTATTTATATTCATTCACTTTTTTCAACAATGTTTCGTATTTCGTTAACTTATCAAGCCACTTACTTGAAAGCCGTCTGTACGCCCTGAATTCCGCTAAATCATTATGGAAGGCAGACACGTCCATATTCTCTTCATTATGGTTTATGATTCTATCAATCCGATCTTGCATCATTTCAGCCAAATCAGTCAATATTTCTCTGCCTACAGGAGACTCAATAGCATTTTTGAATTGCTGCAGCTTTCCGAGTGAAGATAAAACCATAGCTGCTTTTCTTCTTTCACCTTCCCCCCTTATTGCTGCTCTCTGTAAGAATTCTTCTGATTTTTTAAAATTCAGCTCTTCCATTTAAAGTATCCCTTTTAATTTAATAAATGTTTTTAATGTTGCCGGACGTTTTAGTTTAGTTAATGCATTTGACTTTATACAATATATCCTTCCTTTTGTAACCTTTAAATAATCAGCTATTTCCTGAAAAGAATAAATTCTATCAGTTCCTATACCAAATATCATCTTTATAACTTTCTTCTCTTTTTTTTAAAGTTGCTAAATCTTTCACTATTCTTTTATCCACTAACAGCGCTCCTTGTTGTTTCTTCTAAACCTGACATAGCTACTCTGTTCTGATTACTTACAGCCTGTCCCTGATCAGCTACTGAACCAGCCTTGCCTTCTACAGGAACACTTTCGTCCAGCAATGCTTTACCGAAGTTAACGAATTCATCCCCTGAAAGCTCAAAGAACTTAGCCAATAGTAAATTAATCAATTTAGCAGTTTTAGGATTTGGGATTTGAGCTACATATCCTACCATCTGAATTATATCCCTTTTCTTCTGAATCCTGGAATGTTCAGCCTCAATGGACTGACTTAGAGGCTTATAGTAATAATCGGCAGACGGGTCAAAGTCAAACACCTTTTCACCCATGAGTTTAAAGCCAGTTTCCGGTTTGGCGAACTGCCATGTCATTTGCTGTATCATCCAGTAAAACTCAGTTAAGAAAGTATGCTCAAAAGTGAGCGACTTATAATTAGCCCTTGTATTAGACCGACTTTCAGCCCCTCCGATTGCTGTAGCAGTTGTGCTGGCTATTGAAGGTAAGCTACCCATTGTAGTTGGGTATATTGACCTAACTTGATGAAGCTTACCTGTAAGCATTGCAATCTGTTGTAATGCCCCAGTGATATTATCATCTATCTTTATTTCCTGTATATCATCAGGGTTTTCAAGCTCCATTAAATGCCCTGGTTCCATGTATATTGTGCTATTGTCTTCAAGTTGAAACTTACGGCCTTTAAGAACCGGCATAGTTGCGAATCTAACCCTGTCATTTCCCAGATTAAAAGTATCGTCTATGGCTATCTGTAATTCTCTTGAATACTTGCCATCTCCAAGTCCTGTATCTTTGGTTGGATGAACATAACACAGACCTCTTACAATAGGCTTGAAGGGCTTACCATTGGCATCTTTGTAGGGTTGTAACTGAAATCTGATAAGAACTTTACTGCTATCTGATATAGCATGAGTAATTATCATTTCTCTGAGTTCCGCATACTCTAAAGGCTCCCCGAAATCATTTATTCCTGGTTCAGGTCTGCCTTCTTTTGTAAGTACAACTTCTCCGGCTTTGACTCTTACCCAAAACAAACCATGTCTTTCTGCTATGTCATAAGGTTTATCTTTGTCGTGTGGAACTTTTTGATGTTTAATATCTTTGTTATAAGATTCTTTGGAGGTAGCCGTTTCAAGTGGGGGTCTCATATTGTCTAATTTATCAAGATTGAAATAACCCATATTTACAGCATCAATTTTTAATTCCTGAAAGGTTTTTTCAAATCTGACTATTATCCATTTTTTCTGTTGAACACTGTAAACATAGGAATTATCCGTGAATACATTACGGGAGTCTATAGGGTCGAAATTAAATCTATCAACAACCACCCTTTCAATTGTCTCAGGAACTTCTCTTGTCCTTCTTGCCGGGACCTGAATTTCAAGATCTACTATTTGGTTGCCGAATCCATCAACATCTAATTCCTCAATCACAGGTCTCATAATCTGTACAGGCTTTGTTCCCTGTTCCCACCAGCATCGAGCATATACATAACCGCCTAAATTATTAGTTATTCTTGCTCTCATGAACTTCTGATAATAATAAAGGTGCTTTTGGTTTAATGTGCGGTTAATACATTCTTTAGCAGCGTTTGCCTTTGCTATAGCTTCATCACCTTCATCTTCAAGATATACCTCTGCGAAATCCCTTGTTTGAAAATACTGAGATGCATCTGTTGCATCCTGGGCTAATTCTGTAGAGGCAAATTCGTTTAAAGAAATATCAGATTGATAGTCATAATCTTTTTCAGCCCGGATTCCTTCCAGCATATCAATAGAAGCCTCGAAATCATTAATATCACCTACTTTGTTACGTTTAGCGGTCTCATATTCTCCGTCTATTATTAAACGGCTTATCTGTGCTTCGATAGGGTCTATATCTTTAACCATTTTTAATAACCAGATAAGAACAAATAGCATCAAGCCATTCTCTTGCACTATAGTCTTCTACAAGAGGGTCAAGTTGACTTCTCATAATGGCTTTTTGCAATGCTCTCAATATCGGTGTTGTTAATATAGCTTCTTCAACACCTATTTTCAAAACTATATCGCTAAACTCAAATGTCATTCCAGGTTTGAAATAAATTGTAGAATCAATATTTTCGTCATTCATAATTATTACCTTAAAATAATTGCAACAAGGATTATTAAAAAAACCATTAACGGAACTGCTATTAAAAAACCTAAAGCAATTATTTCTAATATGTCTTCTATCATTATTTACCTTTTTTTAGGCTTTCTCCATCTCCAAAAAAATTCATAAAACAATATCCATAAAGTAATTGGAACCAAAATTATTAACAAATACATCTCATGTTCTGCCATGTCAGTTTATCACAAATGTCGGACTCGAAATTACCCTTTTCAACATTGTATCACATTTTGGACATTTTACAACCTTTTCTCTATCATCAGGCGAAACAAGGAACGTAAATATCTTTTCTGTTTCTTCGGAACTGCATGTAGGGCATAGATATTCAAATAAGGGCATAAGTTAAAAATGAGGTATATCAGGATTTTCACTATACCATTTATCCCATTGTAATTCACTGACTGCTTCCAACTCTTCTTCCTTTGTGAGAGTCGAGTTTTTTAAAACAGGAATTCTTGATAACTTTTCCCTTAAAGGTTTTTCAGGCATGCGCCCTCCCCTGATAATATTTTCTGTGATGGACTGTTTTCCGCCTGAAAGTATCACGTATTGATTTAGGCTTAAACCTTCGATCCTTCATTACAAACTCAATCGCACAACAAAAATGACTGAACTTCTGTTGAGGCTTATCTTTCATATCCTTAGTGGCAAGCTGTGCTGAGTTTGCCCACTCTTCCAGCCTCCATGACTTTAACGACTTAGCAGTCTGTCTGCAATTATCAAGAACCCACATAGTAGGCAGATATTCTTCCCTGCCGTTTTTAACAATACGGTTATTGAACGGTTTACCTATCATAGCAGCATTTTTTAATCTTTTCCTTATTCCATCTCTGCCTATTGTAGATTTTGTATCGCCACATTCCCAACACCCCCCGGTACATAAGCCCTCTTCCTTAAGCACCCAGAATATCCTGTTTAAATCATCTTTAACGCTTGTACCTGTATTAGTCTGGGTCTTGGCAGATAATGGGTCAATCAGATTTAACGCATATTTAAAGTCCTTGCTTTTCATGGCTATATCATGCGCTATCTCCATTGTAACCTGTTTTTCAGGAGAGGGATTAAGTTCTTCATAGATAAAGGCTTCATTGGTTGGTGACAAAGAAATAAAAGGGATAGCCCATGGCACATGCTCATGGTAGTCTATCATCCGGGCATGTACCCATTCATAAATCATACCATCAGGGAAATACTTACTTTCTGAAATCACATGAATATTCATATCGAACGTTTTAAATATTCTACCTGATACCTGTTTAAATATACCATAGCGCCTTATTGCAAGGGCATCAGGGTCGTCTATGGACTCAAACAAGACATCTATATCATCCTGACTTAAAGTTGGATTATCGTCTGTAGCCGCTTGTATTACGCATATATCATCTTTGCTGTCAGTGCGTTCTATTTGTTTAAGTTTGAATTTATCAGCAATAATCTTTGTTCTGTAATAAATGCAGGCTTTTTCGTAATAATCGTCATACATAAAACTGATACGGTTAGCAGGCGTTAATGTAAAATCCATGTGTCCGTCTTCTGCCAATAAGCGGGGTTTCTGTTCTTCTATAAAATCAATGGAGGATTCTTCATCGCACCAGATTCCTATCCGCTGAACTCCGGCAGTTGACTTTACAGATTGATTATACGAAGTGAATTCAACAATAATATCCGAACCGCCGAAAACATCAAACAATGTTATTGCCGGATTACGAAAAGTAATATCTTTTTTGATTAAAAATTTGGGTAACCATTTCTTGAATTCAGGATATTGAGTGTTTTTAACTTCAGCTGATGCCCCTTCTTTGCTTATATTCGCACTCTGTCCAGGTAAAGTCTCAGAACAAAACCTGAATACTCTTGATTTTCTTTGATGTTGGATTATCTTACCTCCACATTCAGGACATAATCTGTCTTTAGGGATTTTAGAAAATATAAACGCAGCACTATCAAGGGTCTTATGTTTTGAAAGATATTCTTCTTTTGTCTCTACATTATCGGCAAGCTTGGCTTTCATTCGATCTTCACATTCAAAATAAACAACGTTTTTTTTTGGTACAGGAAATCTGCCTAACACCTTCAATACATATCCAAAAGCTACCTCACAGGTTTTTCCTTTTTGATTCCCAAAAAATAACGCTATGAATTTTTGAGGAGCATTAACCATTTTCTTGAACGTCCACGTTGGCTTAAAACTCAGAAATCCCTCGAAATCATTTAACGCCTGTATGTCTTTGTTTGTTAATTGCATAATTATACAACACTAAGTAATATCCCATTGTGTGCATGGGTTTTTATTTTCAGAAATTCTTTCCATTCATCGGTTATATCAGGGTCGGCAATAATTGCTATGTCTATATAAATCCCTGATATTTGACAGGTCCCCTGCTTGCAGCTTGTAAATATAATCTGTGCTGTTTTAGACCTCATCCGGCAAGTTCTTATAGTTACATCTTGTATAAGTGTATCGCCTATTAAAGCCTTTAATTTTAAATATAGATCATTGTATCTAATGTCTAATGATGGAACAATGCAAACTATATTTGTTAGTTTTTCTCCCATTATCTCTTAACCCACGAAACAGGCAGCTCAGATTTAATTACACACTTACAGCCTATCAGGCCACCCTTCGTTATATTCCTACCCAAATGACCCCTACCATAGCACTTCTTGCAAGCCTTATCGGCAAGTATTACTTTACCCTCCTGTCTAAATCCTATATCGATGTAGTGCTTAAACAAGTTTTACCCCACATCCTTTACATCTGTTCTTGCCTCTTCGGTATTTTTTGTAAGTATGGTTTTGCACATATAGAATCATTCAGTAAGGCTTTATCTAAAACAAATCCCTTTGAAAAAATTATCTGTGAATTTTACCTTCCTGTTATAATAATCTTCTGAAAATTCAATCTCTCCAATCTTAATTTTAAATTCCTCTTCAAGCCTCGATTTTATAAGATTCTTTAACTCGTTTTCTGAACTCATTTACTCTTTCTTGTTATTTGTATTTGAAATTAAGGATGCGTGTGGATGGGAGGGATAATTAATATCCAAACCGATTAATTCCAATCCCGCTCCCCCTCCCCCTCCTACTATCTACAATCCTCAATAACTGGTGGGAGCTACCCCTCAACATCAGCCTCCAAAATTCCCTCATTATCATCATCCTCTCCCACCATGTTGTCTATTTTGCCGGATAGCATCCCCAAAACTGCCGGGCTGATAACCTGTTGATTGGACTGATAAATGTTGAGTTGTTGGAATACTAAACCCGGTGAATGTGCGGAGTACATACCTATCGATCTTTTAACATCAGTAATAATTTTATCGGTATCCTTGCAGAAACTGAGGATATCCTGAGTCTCGGTTAGTTTGGTAGAGTTGGGGTTGTCAGTTGGAGAGGCAATGTGGGCAATGAGTTTTGATCTGGTTTGAATCTGTATGATATCAGTATCAACAATAGAAGGGAGAGTAGCGAGATATTTTTCAGCCTGTTTTTGGATTTCGGTGGCGTGGGCGGATTTAAAACGTCCGATGGTATTTTCCGAGACGCCGAGTTTTCGAGCGACCTCGGCATTATTATTTTGTTGGCGAGCGAGAGACTCGATGGCAATTTGCTGGCTGTCCAAATCTGCCAAAACTTTAGCTGGCATCCTTTAGATATACCAGATATGGAGGTAGAAGTCAAGTGGTGGTACAATTTTTTTTTGGGTACTACATCTTGTGGCGTCTAAAATGGGCTGTAATGGATTATTTGGGATGGACAGATAGTAGGGGTAGTTTTTTTTTGGTTTGAGAGGATAGAGTCGAGGACGGGGTTTTTGGGACCCCTAACCTCTGGGGCTTTGGGGTTTGGGTGGGAGGATTGGGATTATTTCGTACGAGAAGTGGGCGGCGGTCAAAGGATATTTGAAAGGATGGCTTATATTAGTTTAAGTATTATTATATGGAGGTCGGAAATTCCGACCACTCTTGTTGGTTTTTCCTACCAGTTAACGTTTAAGTTGTTTGAACTCTATGATCCTGAATTTGTTAGCTTCACGTACTCTGAAATTCGGGGAGGTATAGGTCTCAATAAATAAATTGCCTTCCAGCTCTTTTTTGGCCTGGATTATTGAATCACGGTGTAATCCTGACTCTTTAGCGAGGTTTGTGAAGGAATGATAGAACCATCCGTATTTATCTGCTACTCTATTGCTTAGCCTGCACAGTGTAATAAACAGCATCTTGGAAGCTGGCTTTAGAGCTTTAAATAAATCAGTTTCTAACACTTGATGTGAGACCGGGAAAGTGTTTTTAAATTTATCTGACTTCTTTATTTTCAACCTCCCATCCAGATTTATAACCAGAGAGGAAATGCCGCAGGAATGGGCTACAGCATTGATTATGGTAGCTAACCAACCTCCCTGATCTTTTAATAATTTCTATTAACAATATATCTGCAATAACCTACATCACGCTTGATATATCCACGATCAATTAATATCTTAAGCCACCGTCGGATTGAGGGCACTGAGACATTGAGATCGCTTGCCATTGTTTCAACCCAGGTAAAAACCAGAGATGGTTGATTAAATTTAATATTTTCAGGTTCTATATTTACAAAAACAGGTGTTGAACTTTTCTGGAAAAGATATAATAGCAACCTCAACCTGCCATCATTGTATTTAAGGTCTTCAAAAATCATTGCATCCCATTTTTTTGGTAATCTCATAAACCCTCCTTTTTTTATTTATAATAACATATGATTTTTTATATATCAACCTTGACTATCATTATATAATTGTATATAATATGATAAACGTAAAAACGACAGGGGGAAATGATACATGGTTTGGGGCATTATTGGTGGGGTTATTATTTTCCCCTGTCAAAAAAACACAGGGAGGACAAAATGATGAAACAAATGCTGATTAATTTTACGCCGGAGCAATACGAGGCACTCCGCAGAGTGGCGTTTGAGCGTAAAAAATCAATGGCGTGGGTGGTGCGCCAAGCGTTAGAAAAAGCTCTGAAAGAAAACATCCTCGGCACTGAGTATGAGGTCCACCTATGCAACAACTAATCAAACACATAATTGAGGTGGTTGGCATGGACAATGCCACTCAATATATCAACAGCCTGCTAATCTCAGAGCGTGATAAAAACAGGATATATAATCAGCTGCATAACTCTACCGGCTCCAACTTTGAGATTTTTGGCGAGCACACCGGAAAAATACTGGACAGCATACCAATAACCACCAACGAGTTCCAGGCGAGCGATTTTGACTAAGCAATTATTGTGCCAGCCAAAACCACCATATGTAGGTACCCTTGTACAATCAGACCTGTATTTTGTGGTGTAAATAATTAAAATAAAGCTTGACAACAAACCTATATTATGATATTATTAAATCATGGACACAGGGCAAACAAAAATCTACGATACATCCAATCCATATAGTAATATTTGCCCTGATCCAAATATAAAAAAGGAGGACTCAGGGCATGAGAAAAGTAACTCGGAAAAAATCAACAAAAAGAATCGTTGTCCTGGTGACATTCGGTCGCCAGAATTAATTGGACTCAGAGGGAGATAACATGGAAATCAAAAGAGGAATGAGAATCAATACACGTTACGGCATGGGAAGTATCGGCGGCTGGAACAACACTCACGTAATGATTAATCTTGACAATACTGCAATTATTGCAATAGATGATAAATTAAATTATGTAGAGCCTAATGTCCTGGATGATGAGACATTACAATCAGATTCAATTTGCATCAAAAAAGCCGATGTCGAACAGCAGTTAATGGATAGTGCTCTTGCTGATTTAATGATTGATGATCTCAAAGAAAATAGGGATAGAATTTAAAATGATCGAAACAATAAAAACATTTATCGAGCAAAACTTGTTTGAAAAAATGAACGGTTTTAACGGCAGTGATTTGCTAACAATTTTTATAGCAATTTTTGCTGCCTACATAATCCAAAACAGAATAAACGCTAAAAAAATAAAATAAATAATGGACATCAGGGCAGACAGAAATCTTACTAACAATAATACAATGACCCCCGTATTGTGTGGCCTAACCTCTGCCCTGAGTCCAGCCATGCTTGCGGGGGTTGTTGTTTTTTTATCGATAAAATAATTTTGGAGATTAGGGAGGTTGTATGAAAGAGATGACCATTAAAACACAGGCTGAGTTTGATAAATTACCGCTTGAAATTGAGGCAGAAATATTAATTGACTCAACAGAAATTATCATAATTAATCGGACTATAAAAAATGCTATTGTGATAATTTTGGGGACATCCGACTGCTCTGTCAGTGGAAGCGGGACTGTGAACTATGTCAGGGAAAACGGGACTGTGAAATCTGTCTGGGGAAACGGGACTGTGAACGAAGTCAGGGGAAACGGGACTGTGAACGAAGTCTGGGGAAACGGGACTGTGAAATCTGTCAGTGAAAACGGGACTGTGAACTATGTCAGGGAAAACGGGACTGTGAAATCTGTCTGGGGAAACGGGACTGTGAACGAAGTCTGGGGAAACGGGACTGTGAAATCTGTCTGGGGAAACGGGACTGTGAACGAAGTCAGGGGAAACGGGACTGTGAACTATGTCAGGGAAAACGGGACTGTGAACTATGTCAGGGGAAACGGGACTGTGAACGAAGTCTGGGGAAACGGGACTGTGAACGAAGTCTGGGAAAACGGGACTGTGAACTATGTCAGGGAAAACGGGACTGTGAACTATGTCAGTGAAAACGGGACTGTGAACTATGTCAGGGGAAACGGGACTGTGAAATCTGTCTGGGGAAACGGGACTGTGAACGAAGTCTGGGGAAACGGGACTGTGAAATCTGTCTGGGGAAACGGGACTGTGAACTATGTCAGGGAAAACGGGACTGTGAACTCTGTCAGGGAAAACGGGACTGTGAAATCTGTCAGTGGAAGCGGGACTGTGAACTCTGTCAGGGAAAACGGGACTGTAAACGAAGTCTGGGAAAACGGGACTGTGAGAGTATATTCTCAGTATGTTTCAATCGAAAAACTAAAACAAGAATCAGTCTGCATACAAATTAACTGCAAAATTAAAATCAAAGAAATTGACAAAACTGCACATGTAATACAAAGCAAAAAAGCTAAACATAACATCCTCAGTTTTCTGGGAATATTCAATCTGAAAAAAATAAAAAATAAAATCACACTTTTCAAAACTGTTAGATCAGATAATACGGACTTTTGGTTAGGAAAAATAAAATATATCCTTGGAAAAATAATCAAATGTCCCGACTGGGATGCTAATAAAAATCGTGAATGTGGGGGAGGATTGCATTTATCACCTACTCCCGAATTAGCAAAAACATATAATCGAGGTAAAATGCTGAAATGCGAGGTTGATGTTAAGGATATTGTTGTATATCCTAATAACATCTCAAAAGTCCGTTGCAAAAAAGTTAAAGTTATCGAGGAGGTAACCGAATAATGAGCAACCTATACAACCAAATATCAGACGCACACAGCGACTGGCTGATTGAGCCGGACGATGATGAGGAGACAGTATGTCCTGATTGCGGTAGCCCTTTAGAAAACGGCTCCTGCACAGACGTAGGGGGCCATTGCTGTTTATATTTGGAATAAGGAGATTATGTTATGTCAAAAATAAATGAACACCCAGAGGATATATGTCCGTGTTGTATTATTTGCGATAAATCTACAATAAGTAGTCAAGCTAAATATTGTAGGAAATGTAACCAAGAATTAGGAGAAGAAATCGGACGATTGAATAAATTAGCCAGAAAGCAAGCAATTGAAAATCTATGGAGGAAAAAACATGAGTAAAATATTTATTTATTTGGTAATCGGTTTCTGCATAGGCTATTTTCTAACATCCCTGAGACCCTGTGAGTCAATAGGCCGGGAAGCTTTGAGGCAGGAGCTTAGAGAGGGCATTAAAAGCGGTGATAATAAGCGTGTTGACGACTTTATAATCGTCACCCGGCATAAATCACGGGTTATTTATCCGCTGGACTGGGGGGAATGATGAAAACGATACCGCCTGCCGGCATAGAGAGAGACAGATTGATTGCTGATATTAAAGAGTTAGGGTACCATGTATCGGATGAATGCTGGATAGATAGTGCCTATATCGTAGGGGAAAAATGTCTTGTTATTGAATCGTCCCCGTACTCCAATGTTTTGGTGAGCTGGTCACGCAGTAAATATTGGGCTTGGCAACTGTGGAATGAGTTACCGCCAAGAAAACAACTTGATGAAAATATGGGCCGTTTCGCCGTCAATACTTGGGAATCGCACAGCATGAGGAAAAATCATGGAGACGGCAAAACGTTTCCAGAGGCTGTTTCGGAGGCATGGATAAAGATGAAATGGAGGGAAAAACAATGAAAAACCGGCT
>VAPB011218665.1_pt1 | contig 19005 bp, 17 predicted proteins | sample 3395101 | NCBI WGS metagenome assembly VAPB01 (sample SAMN08290433, study PRJNA428436) | hydrothermal vent metagenome | isolation source: Deep-sea hydrothermal vent chimney | place: Indian Ocean: Southwest Indian Ridge | reverse complement strand
GTGAAGCCGTTTCAGGACATTCTTCTGCGTATCACCGACAGAAGATCTGATTATCCCGGAGAATCAGTATGGTCATCTCATCCGGTGACAAGTGAGCGTGTAGAATATCTTAAGGGGTTTGAAGACTCCATGAAAAATAAAAAAGAATAATACATGAAATTAAATCGCTCAATTCAGGCAATACGTTACTGCAGTAACTGAATACGGGTTCGTCATACAGTAGAGGAAAGGAGAAGCAAATGCCCTGTTTTTATGTTTTAAGGACTTCGCTGATAGCTTCACGGAGCGCGTCGGGAGTAAAAGGCTTTTCAATATAATTATAAGCCCCGAGTTTGAGAGTTTTTACCGCTGTCTCAACCGTGCTGAAGCCCGTTATCATTATTACGTTGGTATCCGGCCATTTGCTTTTTATGCTGTTCAGCACTTCTATCCCGTCCATATCAGGCATCTTGATATCGAGAAGAACAAGATCAAATTTTTCTTTTTCAAGCAGGTCAAGGCCGTCCCGTCCGCTTGATGCCGTTTTTACTTCATAGTCATCGCCGCTCAGCGCTCTTTGACAGCTTATCCTTACAATGTGTTCATCATCTATGGCTAATATTTTTTTCATTCATCCCCTTCCTTTAGCGGTAGTCTAACAAAAAATGACGTCCCTTTTCCAACTGCGCTTTTTACTTTTATTTCCCCGCCGGCATGTTTTACAATGCCGTGGCTGACAGAAAGGCCGAGCCCGGTTCCTTTATCTACCGGCTTGGTCGTGAAGAATGGTTCAAAAAGTTTTGCCATTGCCTCTTTTTTTATGCCGGCGCCTGTATCAGTGAATTCTATCTCCACATAATTTTTGTTATCTTTGGTTATTTTGCGTGTAGCAACAGTAATCACACCTCTTTCATTCATGGCGTCGGCAGCGTTCAGGAGCATGTTCAGGCAAATCTGCTGGAACTGGGAAGAGTCGCCGATCGTAATAAGCGGAGTATCGTCTATATTTGTATTGAACTTTATGTTATGAAACTTTTCCTGGTTTTTTACCATGTAGATAGTTTTGCTTAGTACGTTATTGATGTTAACCGCTCCCTTTTCAGAGGGAGTCGCGCGGGAGAATGTAAGCAGGTTCTTTATTATTTTCGAACACCTTTCAGCCTGTTCAATAATGACCTGAAGGTCTTCGGCATCAAGACTGTCCGGCGGAACGCGCTGAAGCATCAGATGCGCGAAAGTTACAACGCCGGTTAGAGGATTGTTTATCTCATGAGCCACACCCGCCGCCATTCTGCCCAAAGATGCCAGTTTCTCCGTCTGGAGAAGGCTGGCATGTGTTTTTTGTATCTCTTCTGTCTGCTTATCGATCTCAGCCTCAAGTGTTTGGGTCCATAATTCCCTCTGGTCTCTCGCTCCCTTCAAATCAGCGGTCATGGAATTAAATGTCCTGGCCAGTACTCCCATTTCATCATCGGATTTGATCGGCACCTCGTGATTAAAGTCGCCCTCAGCCAGTTTCTCCATGCCGTAAGTTAGATCAGTTACAGGTTTTGATACCAGGCGCCACAGGATTATCCACAGGGCAAATGATCCGGCTACGAAAAAAACTACAATGTATAAAGTCAAAGCCAGTCCCTGTTTCAGTTTGGCTTCATCAAGAAGACCGAGTGACATGTCAGCCTCAACAAGTCCCAGGATCTTCTGTTCCTTGGGATGCACATGGCAGTCAGATGTGTAGCATGCGTTTTCGTTATATATCGGCGCAACAAGTTTCAACGCTCTGACACCGTCAGGATTCTTATATACGGTCCATCTCTTCTGGTCCGTACGGATCTTTGCCGACTTAGTCGTGTCAATGTGGCATCCGCGGCAGGATATTGACGCGCTGTCCGCGTATGTACCAATATTCTTTTTGGATGAAGAGTAGAAAACCCTTCCGTTATGGTCGAATATATTTACGTTCTCGATCCCGTTTGATAGGCTTATGTCTTCGAGGGTTTGCTGAATTCCTGTCCGGTGAAAAGTAAGCATGCTGTATCGCGTGCTCTGTTTTACAAAATCTACAAAGGAATCTCCATACTTGATCGCTATTGAAGTAAGGTCCTTGTCCTGCTTATGAAGAATGGCCAGCCAGAAAACAGAACTTCCGAAGATCATCAATAGTCCGATGGCAATGATAAGTTTTGCCGCAAGTGAATGTTTGGGATGACGGAGTATGTTTTTCATGTCAGAATAGTCATGGATGAACAGAGCTGTATATCCCTGTATTTCCTAACCGGCCTATTTCCTGTTAAATTATACCGAATTTAGAATGTTTTTCAATATTTATTTGGAATGATTATTTAAATGATCAGTGTTATTGGCAAATGATATTCCAAACTAAGCGGCCGGGATCAATAATTCAAATATTTATTTTCACTCTCTTATAAAACATGATTTCCTCCTTAATGCTGTTTTTTGCGAATTAATTAATTAAAACTATGAATAAGTAAAACAAATACTCGTTGACAGTGGTTAGTTGTTTTATGAATAATAACATCAATCATTATGCCTGGAACTTATATTCCATCAGACTACTTGCCTGTATTTATAACGTTACTGATTGCCGCACTGATTGGCCTTGCGGCATTACTTGCGGGCCTCCTTGTCAGGCCGCGAAGGCCTTACGCCCTGAAACTGACTCCTTATGAATCCGGGAATCCTCCCGTAGAAGAACCGAGACACAGATTTTCAGTGAAGTATTACATTGTCGCAATGCTTTTTGTGGTTTTTGATGTTGAAGCGGTTTTCCTCTACCCCTGGGCGGTTGCCTATGACAGAATCGGTCTTTATGGTTTTGTTGAGATGATGATCTTTATTTTTATTCTCATTATAGGATATATCTACGCGTGGGAAAAGGGAGCGTTTCAATGGGAATAGATATCCGGAATTCAGATAATCCTTCTCTTGTTGAAGTTGAAAAGGGATTAAAGATAATACCCGGTGCAAGTACACTTATCACTTCTCTGGACTGGTTCGTTAACTGGGGGAGAAAGTCATCTATCTGGCCTATGACCTTTGGACTGGCGTGCTGTGCCATAGAAATGATGACAGCCGGCTCAAGTTATTACGATCTGGATCGTTTCGGCATTGTTTTCCGTGCTTCGCCCAGACAGTCTGACCTCCTGATTGTCGCGGGAACTGTAACAAAGAAAATGGCGCCGATAGTCAGAAGGGTATATGACCAGATGCCTGAACCCAGATATGTTATGGCTATGGGCAGTTGTGCATGCTCAGGCGGGGTATTTAACACTTATTCGGTTGTTCAGGGATGCGATGAATTTTTGCCTGTTGATGTATATGTCCCGGGTTGTCCGCCCAGACCGGAAGCTTTAATGGAAGGCCTGATGAAACTTCAGGATAAAATTCAGGGCGAGCGCCTGAGATGGACGCCGTGGAGATAAAAGACCCATAAACATATTATCATTGGCAACTTAATTGTACATAGGAAGGTGTTATGAGCTATGAACTGCTGAACCATGAACTAAGACAATGAACCCATTGGAAATTGCAGATAAACTTAAAGAAAAGTTTACTCTTGAGGTTCTTGATGTAACTCACTTCAGAGATCAGGTGTGCGTATCTGTAAAGCGTGACAAGATCCTTGGAATTTGCCGTTATCTTCGCGAAGACCCTGATATTTACATGGACTACCTTGCAGATTTGTGCGGTGTCGATTATCCGGGCAGAAGGCTTCGCTTTGAAGTTGTTTACAATCTTTATTCACTGAAATTCCGAAGTCAGATCAGGATCAAGGCCATGATCCCTGAAAATGATCTGTTCATTGACAGCGTTGTTCCTGTATGGCGCGGCGCCGACTGGCATGAGAGAGAAGCTTGTGATATGTACGGAATTGTATTCAACGGGCATCCCGATCTGAGAAGAATTTTAATGCCTGAGGACTGGGAGGGTTATCCGCTTAGAAAAGATTATCCGCTAAAAGGACCTGAAGATGAATACAGGAAGTACGAGGAAATAAAAGAATTGCACACCCACGATGACGAGTGGAATATTAAGTCGTAAGCGGTTATAAGCGAGGAGCGGGACAGACAGATCGTCCGTAACGGTTTTATATAATGGGAAACATGAAAAGTGCAGAAGACGGGGTCGAGGCTGAACCCCGCTTAGCGAGTAAAAAACTTACGCTTAGTATGGGCCCTCAGCACCCTGCTACGCATGGTGTTTTGAGACTGGTGCTTGATCTGGACGGTGAGACGGTTGTCAAATGCACACCGTATGTCGGGTACCTGCACAGGGGTGTTGAAAAACTTTCCGAGCATAAAAACTACTTTCAGATAATCCCTCTTACGGACCGACTCGACTATATTGCATCAATGGCCAATAATATCGGCTATAGTGTCGCGGTTGAAAAACTTTTTGGTATCGAAATTCCTGAAAGGGCGCAGTATATCAGGACTATAGCGGGTGAGCTGGCGCGCATATCAAATCATCTGCTCTGGCTTGCGACACATGCGCTGGATATCGGAGCAATGACCATTTTCCTCTATTGTTTCAGGGAAAGGGAAAAAATAGCAGACCTGTTTGAAAGGCTCTGCGGTGCCCGTCTTACAGTAAGTTACACAAGGATCGGCGGCGTCAAAAACGATGTCGATAAAGAATGGCTGGATGACGTATACAGGTTCACGGAAGAATTTCCCATGAGGATCGAGCAGTATGAAACGCTCATAGACAAGAACCGTATATGGCTGCGCAGGACAAAAGGAATCGGTATAGTTTCGGCTGAGGAGGCTATTAATCTGGGAATGAGCGGCCCGACCCTCAGGGGTTCCGGTGTCCCGTATGATGTTAGAAAATTCATGCCGTATGGAGCGTATGATAAAGTTGACTGGGAAGTCCCGATAGGTAAGAACGGAGACGTTTATGACCGTTACCGCGTAAGGATGGAGGAATTCCGCCAGTCCAATTCGATAATCAGGCAGTGTATTGAAAAAATGCCGGAAGGCCCGGTAATGGCTGATTCTCCCAAGTTTACATTGCCTCCAAAAGACAGGGTAATGGGTGATATGGAGCATCTCATCCGCCAGTTTGTCCTTGTAACAAAAGGCCCACAGACCGCTCCTGAAGGGGAAATCTATGTTGCTACTGAGGCGCCTAAGGGAGAGCTTGGTTTCTATATTGTCAGCGACGGCACCGGTAAGCCTTATAGAATGAGGATTAGGGCCCCGTCGTTTGTTCACATTTCCACACTGCCAAGGCTGTGTGAAGGAAGCCTTCTCGCAGATGTAATCGCGAATATCGGAACTGTGGACATTGTTCTGGGGGAATGCGACAGGTAAAAAATGCAAAATGCAAAATTAACAGTTAGCATTTTTAAATTTATGCCCGACACATTGTTAAATGCTAATTTTTCAATGACAATTTTAAAATTTATTGGCTATGTTTAGCGAAACAGTTACAAAGGAAATAGAAGAGATCAGGATGAAGTACCCTGACCCCAGGAGTGCTCTGCTTCCCGCGCTGTATGTTGCGCAGAGAGAGTTCGGCTGGCTCAGTCATGAGGCTATGTTATGTGTCTCGCAGTCTTTGAATTTGCCGGTGGCCAGTGTCAGGGGTACGGCATCGTTTTATTCAATGTTCAAACATAAACAGGTAGGGCGTAATCTTATCCAGCTGTGTACAAATGTTTCCTGCATGATTTTAGGAGCTGAGAAGCTTCTTGACCTGCTGAAAGACAGATACGGCATTGAGCCGGGGGGAACAACCGAAGATAACAGGTTCTCTCTCGTAGTAATGGAATGCATCGGCGCTTGCGGCACGGCGCCGGCAATGCTTGTCAATACTGATTCTTACGATAACCTTACAGAACAAAGTATAGGGGAAATACTCGAAAAGTATAAATGAGAAAGATCACAGATGATCGCCGATTAAATGAAATAGCGACCAATGGGAGCGAATATGGTAAATCAACAAGTCCTTACATTAGGTTTCCAAAGGGAACATAAAAGGATGCTGATTATCGCAGAAATATCAGTGCCCATCTGTTAATAATCTGTGATTATCTGCGTTTATTATGATGGAAAAGATATTACTTAAAAACATAGATAACCCAAACTCTGCCGATATAAGCGAGTACATTAAAGCAGGCGGATATAAGAGCATATCAAAAGTTTTTGAGATGCAGCCTAAAGAAGTGATCGAGGAAGTGAAAAAGTCAGGATTGCGAGGCAGGGGTGGGGCGGGATTTCCCACGGCAATGAAATGGAACTTCGCGAATGCGGATCCGAAGTTCCCAAAATATCTTATCTGCAATGCCGACGAAGGAGAGCCGGGCACTTTTAAAGACAGGCCGATCCTGGAGAAGAACCCTCATTTATTGATTGAGGGCATGGTCGTATCCGGATATGCACTCGGAGCGGAATTCGGATATATATATCTTAGAGGAGAATACCCATTTGCAAAAGATGTGTTGAACAGGGCCATAAGCCAGGCGGTTGAAAAGAACTTTCTGGGTGACAACATTCTGGGCAAAAATGTAAAATTTCAGCTTTCTGTTTATCAGGGCGCGGGGGCATATATATGCGGTGAGGAAACCGCTCTAATAGAATCATTGGAAGGTAAAAAAGGACAGCCGAGGTCCAAGCCGCCTTTTCCTGTTAACGTAGGTGCCTGGAGCATGCCAACGATCGTTAATAATGTGGAAACACTGTCGAATGTCCCCTATGTTATCAATATCGGCGGTGATGCTTATTCCAAAATAGGCAGCAGCGATTGTACCGGCCCAAAATTATACTGTGTCAGCGGTTTTGTTGAAAAACCCGGAGTATATGAACTTCCGATGGGCACGAGCCTTCGAGAAATAATTTTTGATCATGCCGGAGGCATCAGAAACAATAAAAAACTTAAAGCGGTGATTCCGGGCGGCATCTCCACTCCAGTTCTTCCCGCGGACAAAATAGACTGTCCAATGGACTTTGTCTCAATGCCTAAACACGGCAGCATGCTCGGTTCGGGCGCTGTGATCGTTATGGATGAATCTGTCTGTATGGTTAAAGTCGCGTACAGGGCATTGAAGTTTTTTGAGCATGAATCCTGCGGAAAGTGTGTTCCGTGCAGAGAGGGGACGGACTGGCTTAGGAAAATTCTTGAACGGATAGCTTTTGGCAAGGGAAGAGAAGGGGATATAGACCTTCTCACTGAAGTGACGGATATCATGACAGGAAGAACTTTCTGTCCTCTGGGTGACGGAGCGGCAGGCGTCGTGACTGCCATGCTTAAACATTTCAGAAGCGAATTTGAGGAACACATTAAGAGTGGACATTGCAAATTGTCGATCGACAATTGACAATGAAAAATTGAGATATGATAACCGTAAATATTAACGGAAAAGAGATCCAGCTCGATGAACCGATGACGGTTCTGAAGGCCGCGAAAAAGGCCGGGATACAAATCCCTACACTGTGTCATCATGACATTCTTAAGGCTTATGGAGGATGCAGACTCTGTGTCGTAGAAATCGAAAGAATGCCTAAACTGCAGAACTCCTGCACTATGACGGCCGCTGACGGCATGGTCATTAAGACCGAGTCAGAAGAGATTTCAAAAGTCAGGCGCGGTATTCTGGAACTTCTTCTTATCAACCATCCGCTGGATTGCCCCTACTGCGACAAGGCAGGGGAATGTGAACTGCAGGATCTGGTTGATAAATACGGACCTACTGTCGGCAGGTATAAAGAAGACAAGAGAAAGGTCCCGGCAAGCCATAAGGACCAGATACTCGCAAGGAACATGGAAAGGTGTGTTGTATGTACAAGGTGCGTAAGGATGTGCGATTCCGTTCAGGGTGCTTCTGCTATTGATATTATCGGGAGAGGAAACCGCTCAAGAATGGAACCGTTTTCTTCTGCTTCATTTGACTGTGAATATTGCGGGAACTGTCTGACAGTCTGTCCTGTGGGAGCGATACTCAGCCGATTATCTCTTCACAGTTTCAGGCCGTGGCAGATCGACCGGGAAGTGGAAACAATTTGTCCTTACTGCGGCGTAGGGTGTACTGTCGTTGCGCAGGTCCGGGATGAATCAATCAAGCGTGTGATCCCCAGAATAGGGAGGGGGGTGAATAACGGGCTTCTTTGTTCAAGGGGCCGTTTTGGATACGAATTCATCAGTGCTTCAGAAAGGCTCAGGACTCCGCTTGTCAGGAAAGAAGGAAAACTTGTGGAGAGTACCTGGAGTGACGCGCTGAAAATCGTTGCTGATAAGCTTAAGAAAACAAAGGATGCTGCCGGAGGGAATGTTATTGCCGGAATTGCGTCTTCAAGATGCACAAATGAAGATAATTATGTGTTTCAGAAATTCCTGAGAATGGCATGCGGTACAAATAATATTGATTCTGTATCGCGTATAGGATATGTTGCCGCTCAGAGATACCTTGAAGATGTGCTCGGGCAGGGTGTAACTGCGAACATGATATCGGGTATAAGGAATTCAGATACCATACTGGTTGCCGGAGGCGACCCGTCATCTGTAAACCCCGTTCTGGGGCTGGCGATAAGGGCCGCGGTCAAGGACGGAGCAAAGCTGGCTGTGCTCGGCCATGCTAAAGGGCTGGAGAGGTACGTAACAATGAAGGTTACTCCTCCTGTTTTCAGGGAGTCAGAAGTGCTTGAGGCCCTTCTGACAGGTATCTTCAGGGAGAAGGGACGGAGAGACGAAAAGCCCGCGGTTGACAGCAGGATTGAGGAGCTTTCAAAGAATTCTCCGGATATTGATACATACGGGCTTAAGGAACTACTGCTTAAAGGGGAATCCGTTTCAATAATTATAGGCATGGAACTGGTCCAGCGCACTGATGGACACAGAGCGCTTTTTGCCATTGCCGGCCTTACTTATCTGCTGGAGGCAAGGCTGAATATTCTGTCTGACAGGCCGAATGAACAGGGAATTATAGATATGGGCTGTCTGCCTGATATGCTTCCGGGTGAGAGACCTGTTGAAATCGGCAACTTCAGGAATAAGTATGAAACAGCATGGAACGGCCCGGTTCCGGGTGAAACAGGAAAGAGCCTGCTGGAGATACTTGAGGGTGCCAAAAACGGAGAAATAAAGGCAATGTATATTATGGGTGAAAACCCGGTCTTCAACGTGCCGGACGGCCATTTTGTTAAAGAAGCATTAAACGCGCTTGATTTTCTTGTTGTGCAGGACATCTTTCTTTCCGAGACTGCGGAGTTGGCCGATGTGGTTCTTCCTTCTCTCGGATGGTCAGAGAAGGAAGGGACATATACCAACCTTGAGCGAAGAATACAACTGCTGAAGAAAGCGGTTAATGTTGATGGTATCGATGACTGGAAAATAATTACAGAGGTCTCTAATGTAATGGGTTATAAAATGCACTACTCCGGACCGGAAGATATAATGCGCGAGATAGCCGGAGTATCGCCGCTATACAGGGACCTGACTTATGAAGAGATTGGGACAGGAAACTGTTTGTGGCCTTATGGCGGTGAACCTTTAAGAGGCGAAGTTAAAGATATACGCTTTGAAACGCGGATGAAGCGGGAATTTAATGCCGAGTCTTATCTTGTCCTTGAAAAGCCGTTGTTTCATTCAGGGACCCTGTCAAGGCGGTCACGCGCATTGAGGAAGATATGTCCGCAGCCAATGCTTAAGATAGGACATCAACATGCGGAAGCCTTGAACCTTAAGGAAGGCGACAATGTTAATATCTCCACTAACCGCGGAAGTGTTGATCTGCCGGTCTCGCTGGAGCGTTACATTGAAGACAACAAAGTTCTCCTCAGCAATAATTTTGAAGGCAGGGGAGTGTTCAGTCTGCTGAGTTACAGCATTGACCCGATAACAAGAGCACCGGGGCTTGAGGGCTGCGAGGTACAAATAGAAAAGAGGCAGGGAAAAAAATGAGCTTAACTGCGGTATTGTGGATAATTATAAAGGTGCTGATTGTCGTTAGTGTAATGATGCTGCATGTCGCGTATGTGGTTTACTTTGAACGCAAGGTTATCGGGCATATGCAGGCACGGATGGGACCCATGAGGGTCGGACCGCACGGTCTTCTTCAGCCGATCGCAGACGGAGTAAAACTGTTTTTCAAGGAAGACATTATGCCTTCAAATGTGGATAAGCCGATATTTTATATCGCGCCTGTCATAAGTGTAATGGCGGTTCTGGCTTCACTGGCGGTTATTCCCTTCTGGGAGAATTTCTCGATCGTTAACCTTAATATAGGGCTTCTTTATTTACTTGCACTGTCTTCTGTTGCCGCCTACGGGATAATACTGGCCGGCTGGGCGTCAAATTCAAAATATGCTTTCCTCGGCGGATTAAGGGCTTCCGCCCAGGTCATAAGTTATGAAATCGCAATGGGATTGAGTCTTGTCCCTGTTATGATGATGGCGGGCAGTGCAAACCTTGTTGATATTGTTAATGCCCAGTCGGGATGGCCGTTCATATTCAGTCAGCCTTTGGCTTTTTTCGTGTTTCTGGTAGCCGCGATTGCAGAGACCAACAGGGCTCCGTTCGACCTGCCCGAGGCTGAGACCGAACTGGTTGCGGGATATATTACCGAGTATTCGGGAATACGGTTCGGACTGTTCTTTGTTGCCGAGTACGCGGGCATGTTTATTATGTCGTCCATAATCACGGTTTGTTTCCTTGGGGGATGGCACGGGCCTGACTTCTGGTTTTTTTCATATGTGCCTAATCTTCTGTGGTTTATTCTCAAGGTCTATGCCCTTATCTTTTTCTATTTCTGGATAAGGGCGACACTGCCGAGGTACAGGTATGACCAGCTGATGAGTCTCGGCTGGAAGCTGTTCATTCCTCTGGCCCTGGCAAACATAGTGATAACGGGAATAATAAAGATACTCTAGAATTTAAAATACAAAATTCAATATGACAACGAAAGAATTAATTAAAAAAGTATTGTTTGTTGAGATAATTGCCGGGCTTGCGCTGACGTTGAAACATTTATTCACTCCCGCGGTTACAAGGCAATACCCGAAGGAAAAGAGAGAACCCGTACCGGGGGCGCGCGCTCTCCATGCCCTTGCGAAAAACGATGAGGGTCAGGCCAAATGTGTCGGCTGCGGCCTTTGTGCCGCGATGTGTCCTTCCCAGTGCATATATATTTACACAAGCGAGGGTGAAGACCACAAAAAGGTTGTAGACAGATATGAGGTCGACACGTTGAGGTGTATTTTCTGCGCCCTGTGTGTAGAGGCATGTCCTTTTGGAGCCGTAGTGCTTACAGAACACTTTGAATATTCCGATTATACGCGTGAAGCATTCTATTACAATAAAGATCGGCTTCTGGAGAACTGGGATAAGTATATGGCAGGGGAAAAAGGAAAAGTATATTTTGAGAAGTTCTGGGGGCCGAAATCAAAAGATTTCGCCCTTGCCGGTAATAAATCAGAAGACAGGGAGAATTCATGACGCTGGCGCAGTTTTTCTTCGGATATTTCGCTGTGATGCTTATAGGGCTGTCAATATTGGTAATCACGAGAAAGAACCCTGTCCACAGTGTTATGTTGATGCTGATCCTGTTTGTTCATATAGCAGGCATATTTCTTTTTTTAAATGCGGATTTTCTGGCCGCGATTCAGATCATAGTTTACGCGGGGGCTGTCCTGGTATTGTTCCTGTTTGTGATAATGCTGTTAAATCTGAAAAAAGAGCAGGCTGAAAAGCCTTTTCAGAAATTGTGGCCGGCGGCCCTTGCGGTAGCAGCCGGAATTGCCGTATTCCTTGTTGTGATCCTGAGCAGGTTCTCGGTATTTCCGGAGCCCGGCATATACAACGTTGACAAGATTCGGACCGAAGGAGTTATGATGACGACCGGTAAGGTCCTTTATACTCAATATCTTCTGCCTTTTGAAATAGCGTCACTGATATTACTGGTAGCTATCATAGGGGCGGTTGTGCTTACAAAAAGAAGGCTCAGGTGAGCTTGTTGAATTTCAGGGAGGTTTAAGTGGTTCCTTTAAGCTGGTATGTAGTGCTCAGTGCGGTAGTATTCAGTATCGGCGTATTCGGTTTTCTGGCAAGGCGTAACCTTATCATTGTATTTCTGTCGATCGAACTGATGTTGAATTCTGTTAACATCAGCCTGGCGGCTTTCAGTCATTACCTTCAGTCCATGAGAGGGCAGATGCTGGTCTTTTTCGTTATAGCAGTTGCGGCCGCGGAGGCCGCGATAGGCCTGGCGATACTGGTTGCTTTTTATAAGAACAAGGCAACTCTGAATGTAGATGAGATAAACATTATGAAAGGATAGAATGGCTCAGAACACAGAGCCCAGACAGAAGAGTTGAAGGTATGAATAAAAACAGAAGACATAACACCCCGTCCCCACCGCTTTGCTTCGCAAAGCGACGCAGTGGGGAGACGCGGGGGCAGGCAGGTCACTAATTATGAAATACGCATTAATTCCATTACTGCCGTTAATAGCGTTTGTAATAAACATTCTTTTCGGCCGTAACTATATCAAAGATAGAGCGCACTGGGTTTCAGTGCCTGCTGTAATAGGCTCGTTTGTCCTTGCGGTTATTGCTTTTATGGACGTCAGGGCCGGGAATGTCATTAATATAAATTTTTATGACTGGATAGTGTCAGGGGATTTTAATGTCACTGTCGGTTTTCTCATAGACCAGTTGACAGCCGTAATGCTTATTGTCGTAACTTCGATCAGTTCTCTTATATTTATCTATTCGATCGGCTATATGCATGGAGATAAGGGCTATTACAGGTTCTTTGCGTATCTGAGCCTGTTTGTTTTTTCCATGCTTATACTGGTAATGGCAAACAATTTCCTCATGCTTTATTTTGGATGGGAAGCAGTAGGACTCTGCTCGTATTTCCTTATAGGCTTTTGGTTCGAAAAGAAGTCGGCCGCGACCGCAGGGAAAAAGGCGTTTATTGTCAACAGGTTCGGAGATTTCGGTTTCGGCCTTGGCGTTATACTCATATTCCTGACATTCGGAAGTATTGATTACGCGCAGGTCTTTGGCGCTGCCGGCACAATAGCCGGGCAGACAATAAACATCCTCGGGTATGAGGTCAGCACAATTACCCTCATATGTCTCCTGCTTTTCTGCGGCGCGATCGGAAAGTCGGCACAGATGCCTCTGCATGTCTGGCTGCCTGATGCGATGGAGGGGCCAACACCGGTTTCCGCGCTTATTCACGCGGCCACCATGGTAACCGCGGGCGTATTCATGGTTGCGCGCTGTAATTTATTATTTGTAGAGTCGGCTGTTGCAATGAATACTGTCGCCATTGTAGGCGGTGTGACCGCGATCTTTGCCGCTACTATAGCGCTTGTGCAGAATGATATAAAGAAGGTTATCGCGTATTCAACCATCAGTCAGCTTGGTTATATGTTCCTCGCGCTTGGCGCAGGCGCTTTTTCTGCCGGAATATTCCACCTGTATACTCACGCTTATTTTAAGGCCCTGCTGTTCCTTGGCGCGGGAAGTGTCATACACGCGCTTCATGACGAGCAGAATATGCAGAAGATGGGCGGGCTGAAAAAATATATGCCGGTCACATACTGGGTGTTCATTATCGCGACACTGAGCATAACCGGAATTCCGGGCCTGTCAGGTTTTTTCAGCAAGGATGAAATACTCTGGAGGTCATATCTCGATGGCAGTCTTGGCAAGTTTCTCTGGCTGCTGGGAACCACAGCGGCCCTTTTGACAGCTTTCTACTCGTGGCGGTTAATATACCTTACATTCCACGGCAAATTCCGCGGGACACCTGAACAGGAACATCACCTTCATGAGTCACCGCCGGTTATAACGGTTCCTCTGATGTTGCTTGCTGTCGGCGCTGTCGCGGCCGGATGGGTGGGTATCCCCCCTCTCTTTATGGAGCATGGAGATAAAATTGGAGAATTTCTCTCCCCGGTTCTTGGGCATCCTGAGGGGCACGGCACGCGCGCGGAAGAATTCATGGTAATGGGCGCTTCGATCGCGGTAGCCCTGGGAGGGTGGTTTATTGCGCACAGAATGTATATGAAAAAGCCCGGCCTGCCACAGTCGATCGCGGACAGGTTTAAGGGTGTTCATAAGCTGCTGTTCAACAAGTACTGGATCGATGAGCTTTATGACAAGATTATTGTCAGCCCTGTGATGAAAGCCGCTGACAGGATTATTCTTGGTTTTGTTGATAAAAAGGTAATTGAAGGGGTTGTTAACGGGCTTCCCGGTCTGATAGGAAGTTTCAGTAAGAAACTGAGAATGATCCAGACGGGGGTATTTTCATTCTACGGCCTTATTATGGCGCTGGGCGTTCTGGTTATAATAGGGTCAATAGTCATATTCAGGTAAAAAATGGAAAATGTAATATTTAATAATTACTGGTATCCGATACTTTCAACAATAGTATTTCTGCCTGTCGCCGGCGCGCTGCTTCTGCTTTTCATAAGGAACAACACATATATCCGATGGACTTCACTGGGTGTGACAGTCGCAACTTTTATAGTGTCTCTTCCTATCCTTGGCCTGTTTGACAAGACGACTCATAAGATGCAGTTTGTTGAAAGACACGAGTGGATACCTTCATTGGGGATCAATTATTTTATCGGGATCGATGGAATAAGCATTATGTTTATCTTTCTGACAGCTCTGCTGGGGATACTTTCCGTTCTTGTCTCGTTCAAGTCTGTTCAAATAAAAGTAAAAGAGTTTCACATAAGTATTCTTATCATGGAAGCGGCCATGATCGGAGTGTTTGTTTCGCTGGATTTCCTTTTGTTCTATGTTTTCTGGGAAGCGATGCTGATCCCAATGTTCCTGCTTATAGGTGTCTGGGGGGGATCGAACAGGGTCTACGCGGCAGTCAAGTTTTTCCTTTATACGCTTGTCGGAAGCCTGTTAATGCTTGTAGGCATTGTGGTACTTTATTTCAGCGGCGGTGAAACTCTTGATATACTGATTCTTAGCAATGCCCAGTACGCGGTTCAGCTCCAGTTCTGGCTTTTCCTTGCTTTTTTTGCGGCATTTGCCGTGAAAGTCCCGATGTTCCCGGTGCATACCTGGCTGCCTGACGCACATACAGAGGCCCCTACGGCGGGGAGTGTCATACTTGCCGGTATTCTGATCAAGATGGGGGCGTACGGGTTTATGAGATTCTCTTTACCAATGTTCCCGGAAGCGACGAAATTTTTTGTCTGGCCGATATATATATTGTCGATCGTTGCGATAATATACGGCGCGATAATCTGTCTTGCGCAGAATGATTTTAAGCGTCTTATAGCGTACTCAAGTGTAAGCCATATGGGATTTGTCACTCTGGGTATCTTTGCGCTGAATATACAGAGCGTTGAAGGCGGCCTGCTCCAGATGATAAACCATGGAATTATCACCGGCGCGCTTTTCCTGCTGGTGGGAATGATATATGAGCGGACACATACAAGGGAAATATCGGATTACGGCGGTTTTGCGCGAATTGTTCCCTGGTATGCGGGTATTTTTATGATCTTTACTTTTGCCTCAATCGGCCTGCCCGGTACAAACGGTTTTATAAGTGAATTCCTGATAATATTCGGCGCTTTTAAGGCGAACAGACTTGTCGGAGTTCTTTCGGCGCTGGGTATTATACTTGGCGCTGTCTATATGCTGAGACTGTATCAGAGGGTCTTTTTTGAGAAAGTCGCTAAACCGACTAACGGCCATCCTGTGCTTGACCTGAACCTGAGGGAGGTTATCATATTACTGCCTTTGATAATTCTTGTTTTCTGGATAGGTTTTTATCCGAATACTTTTTTGAGCTTTATGCATTCTTCTGTGGAACATCTTATTGAGCAGGTTAACGCCGGCTCGACCGGGAAGAACGTGCTGGCGGTAAAAGACGTTCTGGGGGCATTCTGATTATGATCAATCTGATGAATTTAAGAATAATATCGCCGGAGATCATTATAGTGCTGATCGCTTTGACGCTTTTGCTTCTGGACCTCATAGTGAAGAAGAAAGAGATAATCGCGATGACAGGTGTCGCCGGGGTTTTGATGGCCGCTTATGTCAATTACAACCTCATAGCGCATGGATGGGTGGGCGAGAGCCTTCAGGGGATGTTTATTTTCGATTTGTATTCAAGCTTTTTCCATTTGATATTTTATATTAATATTATCCTTGTGATATTTATTTCTGTCCGATATATGAAGATCGAGAAGGCATCTCTTGGAGAATATTATGCGCTCCTGATGTTTGCCACCGCGGGAATGATGATCATGGCGGGGTCTATAGACCTGATAACCATGTATCTCGGACTTGAACTTATGGCACTTTCAACTTATATTCTTGCCGGAATGCTGAGGCGTGATCCGCGTTCAAATGAGGCGGCTTTGAAATATTTCTTTTTGGGGGCTTTTTCATCAGCGATCCTTCTTTATGGTATAGCGCTTTCTTACGGACTGACCGGGACCACAAATTTCCATGAGATCGCTTTGGCCCTGCATGAACTTGACCTTGTAAACAGTCCTATGGCGATGCTCAGTCTTGTATTGCTGATAGTCGCGTTCGGCTTTAAGATCGCACTGGTTCCGTTTCATATGTGGGCGCCTGATGTTTATGAAGGTGCCCCGACGTCTATTACCGCCTTCATGTCTATTGGCCCGAAGGCGGCGGGCTTCGCGGTGATGGGAAGAGTTCTGTTTAATGCATTCGAAGGCCTGTACGTGGAATGGTCATTAATCCTTGCGTTCCTCGCTGTCCTTACAATGGCGGTTGGAAGTATTCTTGCCATTGCTCAGACGAATATAAAGAGAATGCTTGCGTATTCCTCCATTGCGCATGCAGGTTATGCCCTTCTCGGTATCATTGCCGGAACCGGCGGCGGGCTGTCAAGCATGATGAACTACATGTTTATTTATGCGTTTATGAACATCGGCGCGTTTACAGTGGTTATCCTCATGAGGAGAGACGGCTTCAAAGGAGAGGAACTTGAAGATTACGCAGGTCTGGCAAAGAACCACCCCCTTACGGCAGCCCTTATGCTGGTTTTTATGTTTTCGCTTACAGGAATTCCGCCCACTGCCGGATTTATGGCCAAGTTTTATGTATTCATGGAGGCTGTCAGGTCAGGGCATGTGGTTTTAGTAGTAATTGCCGCGTTATTCAGCGCTGTGTCGGCATTCTTTTACCTGCGTGTGGTTATGTACATGTATATGAAAGAGCCGAAGGAGGATGCTCCTCTTTCCACTTCTTTTTTTGCAGGCATTGCGCTGGCAGTTACCGCTCTGATGGTGATACTCCTTGGCATATTCCCGTCATATCTGCTTGCTTTAGCAGGGATTTCCGTCCCTTTATAGCTTCTATTCACACCTCCGATTTTTCAGTTACGTAGACAGGCGCTGCCGTCTGAAAAAGATCATTATAAGAGCAGGGTCATATAAGGCTTGACTAATATAAATTAATAGTATATTTTTTTATTAATGGCTGAGAAACGGATTGCAGAGAGAATATTTAAAAGACTCGAAGTACAATTTTCGACTGTCGTAGAAAATACGGCTATTACGAGTAATATCTCTGAGACCGGGATGTTCATCAGAACTAACAGGGGGCTTACCGAGGGTAACATTGTGAACATTAAACTGAATCTTCCCAATTCAAAAGAACTTGAGGTCAAAGGAATGGTAGTAAGAAGCTTAAAGACCATCTCAGGCCTTATGGGGCATTCAAAAAGCGGTATGGGAATTCATCTCATCAGCCCGCCTGCTGAATATGTAGATTATGTGCAGTCTCTGCTCTGATTTCTTCTGATAGTCAGACACCTTCAATTCTTTATTCAACAGTCTTCTGCGTTACCTGTGAAAATACGGTCTTTATCCGCCTTCGCAGAAAACCACGGGTTTACCCGTGGATGAATGCGAAAATAATGCTTGTCCGCCGGTTAGTTTGGAGGGCTTCGGCCCGTGGCTTCGCCCGCCTCGCCAAGACGAGTCGAGGCCGGGCCCCGAGGCGAGCGAGCGAGATGTCACCGAAGGGGCAAGCTTCTACATACTTCGGCGGATAACCGCGCCGAAGTCCCGACAGATGTCGGGACGCAGGCGGGTAATAAAAGGTACCACGGGCTTGCCCGTGGGGTTCCATAATTATGAATGAAAACTATATAATGTAGCGTTGCCGTTTGTACCAGGTGGGACTGGCTCATAGTCATTTTGATTGACTGTTTTTTCGAATAACTGATAACGATTAATCTTTAACTATTAACAGTCTTTATGGTTGTTACTATTAACAATTAACGAATCACTATTAACTGTTGTTGAATGCCGAAGTGCATGAACCATGCGGTACATGCCATGGGTGGAATTTGCCTGTCCCGTTGTTTTGGTGCTTCAGCACCATACGGGAGTAGACTTGCCCGCCAGTGAGTAAGGTGGGTTTCCCCGCCAATTAGTACGGGCGGGCACGTACGCTTGAGGTTTAGTATATTAATAAAAAAATGCCGAAGTGGTGGAATTTGGTAGACACGTACGCTTGAGGGGCGTATGGGGCAACCTGTGCGGGTTCGAGTCCCGCCTTCGGCACCATTTTTTTCTTTGCGACTTTCCTTGAAACAACACGGCCCGCCTGAGGTTTATCCGCCTTTGGAGGGCGGGTAAAGCGTCGCCCTAACGGGCTTGTGCGCCTTAGGCGCATTCGAGCCTGCCTGCCGTAACATCTAGCCGCTGTTGCTTTTATTAGTAAGAATTGTTGATTTTTCCAGGCGATATAAGTATGCTATGAAGTGATAATTTATATGACACTTGACTGTAGAAAGTTGTAATTGTTTACTTATTGAGGTGAAATTTGAACTACATAAATCAAAAATATTGGAAGGAGAAAAATAGTAATGAAATATAAACTGAGAGGCTCTATTATGAAAAGCGCAATAATTGCGGCAAGTAAACTTCTATGTCTTATTTTCGTACTGTCAGTTGTTATAAATGTACCTCCTGCTGCTGCTGCCAAAACCACCATATTATCTCTGCCCAGGAGTCCGGCCGGCGACGGGTATCCATGT
>VAPB010013699.1_pt1 | contig 19058 bp, 17 predicted proteins | sample 3395101 | NCBI WGS metagenome assembly VAPB01 (sample SAMN08290433, study PRJNA428436) | hydrothermal vent metagenome | isolation source: Deep-sea hydrothermal vent chimney | place: Indian Ocean: Southwest Indian Ridge | reverse complement strand
TGAAGATGAGGAGAAGGGATGATTCGACGGAAACCTACGGTTTCGACGTGGTCACTGGGTTCAAAACCGTAGGTTCTCGTTCAAATGCCCCCGCGGGTCCTACATTAATTACCACGCGATTCTGTCGTAGTCGCTAATTACCAAGGGAAATTGACGGTTATCTTTAACCGTGTTCTTTGAATGTTTTGTTTGTGCATTTGAGGAACGCTAAGGATGATTGTGTTGAATTTCAAAGCTCAATTGACAGTTGATGTCATCGCGAAAGTGGCTGAGCGTAAAATTACGATAGCCAATGCCACTAAGCTCCTCAATAAATCCAGACGTACTATTGTACGGTATTTACAACGTTATCGAAGCCAAGGCTTACAGTTTGTTGTTCACGGAAATAAAGGCTGCGAGCCAGTTAACAAAACGCCTGACAGACTTAAGCAGCATGTTCAGTCGCTAATCCGCGAGAAATACTATGACCTGAACTTGTTGCACCTCGCCGAGATACTTGAGACTCACGAACACATTCTTGTTAAGCGCGAGACACTGCGTAAGTGGGCACATGATATCCATCATGTAAAACGGGCGAAGCGCAGGCGCAGCCGTTTTCACAGACGTAGAGAGCGAATGGAAGCACCTGGATTAATGCTACAAATGGACGGCAGCACACATCGCTGGTTCGGCGATAAGAAATCGTGTTTAATCGCCATGATTGATGATGCTAATAGCGATATTCATGTGACGTTGTCACCTCATCACACATTGATAAGGTCATGTGTAAGGAGTGAAGGCTCAACAAATCATGGTTTGTTTTCTATGCCCTGGTATTCGCTGGGGCGATTCCCCGACTTGTAACACTCTTTGTTACTGGTGCACACCTTCCATTCTCCATAATAATAAAAGGTTCGGTCTAATTGAAACATATCACCTTTTCTTTAGCTTCGTTAAACCTGGCTTACGATACCCGCCATTTCCCAAGGTGTCTTAGTCACTACTTTCATCAGTCGAGAAGTTCGCAGCAGTTGTAAAAATACTGCAATCTACTAACGCTTCTGCGCGTGGGTCCCCTTTTCGCTTTCTACATGTCTTTGCTCTTTCCCAGCCGTCATTAAAAGCAACCTCAATGAGCAGTTTCACTCTATTTCTGTCATTGGGGTTTAATCTAAGCATGAATTCTTCCAAAAACAGGTTTTTGGAGGCAGGTAATGCATCAGAAATCTGTTCTTTTACCGCTCTAACTTCACTGTCGGCACTGACGTTGTAATGCTTTGAGAATAGGAGTTCAAAAACCTCATCATAGTTGCTGGCATTCAATTCAGCTTTTGCCATATCAATGATTGTTTTGGTTTGGGGGCTCACATCTATGGTGTCAGTGCGTTTGATACCGCGGTGCTTATAAGCCCGATAGCGATTTTGAAATTGCTTAATTGAGGCCTGGGGTAACCACGCTCGCATAGCCGAATATAGGGCTTTTGGGGCCAGTGTTTGCCATTCTTTTATTGTTACACTGTCAGCATTTACTAGGGCTTCTTTGTCTTTCAGATACGTTGATTCGGGGATGGAAGATAAAAATTTTAATAGGTGATTGGCTAGATAGTCAGACCACAACTCTTGCTCTTTTTGTGCTTTGAACATGGTGAAAGATTGTTCAAATTCACCTAGCTTTTGAGGCTTAATATGTTTTCTCAACGCGATGAAGCCCATGCTTTTTCCTAACGCTAAAACATCACGCTCGAGCTTGTCTATATTTACGTTGGTAACCTTATCCTTTTCCTGTAAGGTTGATAAGAACGTATTTAATTGCGCATGTAGAAATTGTCGCCAAAGGCTCTGGTCAGGCATTGTTCACCCCTTCTTCTTCTTGTCTCTCATATTACCTTAAAAACTACAAAGAATAAAAGCGTTACTAGTAACGCTATCTGTATGACGTATCACTGTGCTAGGAATAAAATATAAACAAAGCGTTACTAGTAACGATATTTTTATGACGTATCATTGTGCTAAGAATAAGATATAAATAAAGCGTTACTAGTAACGCAAAAGAGATTTCTTGATCTGCCCTCTCCCCTGCTCTATTATTCAATATAAACCAAATTATCTTAAATAATAAAAAAGCACCTAATTATGTCCTCAATGTTAATTCATGTCGAAAATGTACCGATGGCGATCGCTGAATCAGATCGCGATCGGGTAATTGGAAACTTACGTGAGTTAAAAGACGATGTATGGGAATTAAAGTCAGAAAATACGAAACGCGCTTACCACTACGACTTCAATCAGTACCTGGTGTTCTGCAAAGATAATGGGTTGCCGGCGATGGCCAGTGATGTCAATGTGACTAAAACAACGTGTCGTGCCTATCTGGACTACTTAATGTCGACCAAACTGAAACATCACACCATACGCCGTAAAATTGCGTCAGTCCGCTATTTTATTGGTGTGAGCGAGCTACCAGACCCGTGGAAGCAGTCAAAACTTTTTGCTGAATACACCAACCACAAGATAAATCAAAAGCCCAGTCGCCAGTCTCAAGCCGCGCCCATGCGCCTTGAAAATATTGACGCCATCAATGCGCAACTCGATACGGACTCGTTGATTGGGTTACGTGATGCTGTCATTTTTAACACGGCGATAGACACGATATTCCGTGCATCGAATTTATTAGCAATTGAATTGCATCACATCGACTTTGCCAAACAACGGATCTTCGCTCCGCGCTCCAAGACTGATAAATCAGGTAAAGGTCAATACGGTTATATATCAACAACCACTATCAATTTTATCGACAAATGGCTCACGAGAACGGGCATTGCTGATGGCCCCTTATTGCGTAAATTATCCCCAAAGCAAACGGTGCAGGATACCGCGATGCAATATCATGCATTACTGTCTAGATACAAAAATATAGCGTCATTACTTAATTTAGCGTTCAAGCCGAGTTGTCATAGCACCCGGGTAGGAGGTGTAGTAACCATGTTTGAGCGGGGTGTCACATTAGATCAAATTCAAAAGGCCGGTGGATGGACAAGTTCAGCGATGCCGATGCATTACGGTGAAGAATTTGATGTAACGAAAACCGGTATGGCCAACGTGAGGTAGCGCTCATTATTCTATGAGAATGAACGAAAAAGCTCGCCAGACTGTTATTTAAAAATCGTAGAATTAAAAATTCATAGCGCTGATTGTATTTTATGCTAATTTGCGGTTTTACTATCTGATGACAATGCATTTTTTACTCTATGAGTAGAAAAAGCACAACGTATGCTTACTTGATAAATAAATAAGTGTCATCAATAGCTTATGCGTTTTTAGGTGGATTTCCAACTTTTAGATAAATTGCGCTTGTACAAGTCAGAGTCTTCTGATGAATAGAAGGTTTCGTAAGTAACTGACAGAATTAGAAAAATGCAGACATGAGTATAAATTGCCTAATATCTGCCTGCTGCTAAAAAACCTTTTTATATTAGTGATATAAACCGGGTTTCTTTTTCCATTGAATGTCGATAATACAATGGTCAATACGCAATATAGTGAGTCTTTATATGAACGCCAAACCTAGTTTTAGATTAAGCGATGAGAATAATGCTATGCAGGTGGAACCTTCCTTTGAGCATGTACTTACTCAAATAGATTCCCTGAGGACAGAGTTCGCCGATATTGAAGCGAATCTTTACGAGCAACTAGCTATCGATGGTCATCTGAAAACACTAGATGCATTGTCAATACAAAAAGCGGTGGATTGTGTGGAGTTGGCATCTAAGCAATTAGACAGTTATGTCATCACGCCCGATGTGAAATCGGTAGTTATAGCCATGCTTATGCTTGATATCAAATTAGAATATCGAAAATTTACGTCGATATGTCCACGACTGCTGGGGAAAAAGGTTTCAGAACTTGGTTATCGCGCTATGTTTTTGAAGTTCTTCGACCTCGTACAACATGAAATAGAGCGCTACGATACCAAAAAAACGTCGTCTACTGATATAACCAATCCAATAACCGCCCTAGAGAGCCACATTCAACAGGAAGTCACTAGAGAAGTAAAAAAGGTAGTTGGCCCAGTCAATAACATAATCCAACTTCTTATGAATGACTATGCTTTTCTAACTTCTGTCGCAGGCATGACTAGACAATCCCAAACGAAAGACAGACACCGTTATTTCAGGATGGCCAAGGAAACGCGAGAGGGGTATATAAACCGATTTAAAAAAAGTGTGGTAGCGGCATGGGACAGAGTCACATCACTCAATGAAGAGCTGATTGCGCTAAAAGCAGCAAAAAAATCTCAAATTATGTCTTTAAATAAAGAGTTAAAGAAAACACGAGAAAAAGCTTTGCAGTTCCAAAATATCCCGGACCCTATGAGTGAATTGTTGGGTATAGATATTGAAGTAAATAAGGACGAAGAAATCGCTGCCCTATCAAGGAAAGTGGATAGCTTGGAATCGGCGAACACCGAGCTTCAACGAGAAAATATTCGTCTGGAGAAGAAGTTATCAATCAAAGGGGTGTGAATATGGATGTCTGTGATGAACCAACTATAAGAGGCGTGAGCTATGAAGAGCCGAGGGACAGGTGGCGTTGTTATCATCGCAGATTTGGTAAGCCAATACTTCAAATCCGTTTTGATAATCAATACGACGCTGTTTGGAAAAAAATAGAATTGTGTGCCGATGAACGTTCCAATCGAAATTCACGTAAACCCCAGTAACGCTGCAGAGTCTATTGTGGTGAAAAATATTATTTGGGAGCGTATGTCTAAGTTGCTTGTCGGTTTTATTATTTCATGGGCTGTTTTTCTTTGGCTAGTATACGTTCTCGTCTTCAAGTTGAAACACAAAAAATAATAATCTCTAGCTGATTTAATGATAATTTTTAGCAATTTTCATCTTTCATACCTTACTTCCCATACCTCACCCATCAGTGGTTTATCGTTTGTACGTCCCTCTCGGGTGCTGAGCATTTCCTCATCAAGTGAAATCGGCGTACAGATCAACGTAATTTTATCGTTAAACTGATTTCTGATAAGTTCGCACATTCTCCCCCAGCGCGCCTCTGACGCACTTTCTGAGGCGGCAGCCATCATAACCATAAAGTTTCGCTCTAACGGGTGTCCTGCTGGAGCAGCCACTGCAAACTCTGCTAATCTTACTATGTCTGCAATATGGCCTTCTACGTTATAGCTACGCTTCAGCTTTATAATATGCCTAATGTTTCCTGTTCGCTGCGAGCGCACCACAATATCCACTTTACCGGGTCGAGATATTAGTGCCTCATCTATTTCTTCTGATGCACAGATTGCCTTTACAGTATCTTCCATAGAAAAGGTAAACGTCTTGAAGTGCTGATGGACATGTCGGGCAATAAATACCGACAAAAAGTATTCAGGCAAATTGTTTATTGATTTTCCTGTCATTTCCTGCGCTTCTATGGCTGCATGGGCTCCAGCTTCAGCAAGAACTAGCTTAGTGCTCTTTTTCTACTCAAAGAACTATCCTTTTCATTACTGCGATATGTAAACTATTTTAGTCACCATATTTTAAGAAGTAGTCGCATTTACTTTCAGATACACCTTCATCTCTGCAGTACTTTAATCCTCTGGCTTCATCATACGCTTCATATCCAATGCTAAGCAGAATTACTGTCAATATTGGGACAACTGCCCACTTGAGAATGCCCTTTCCCATTGTTATTAAATCAGTATCTAATAGCAGGCTTGATATTTTTTTTGATAGGTCTCTTATTGTTGCCACGTTAAAATCCCTTTTATTAGTTATTTTAATAGTATCGATGTTCAGTGAGGTTTTTTATAAAGCGAAGTACTACTATTTCATCGCATCGGTACTTTGTCCTTGTAACCTAGGCTCTGATGGGCATCTGAGCTTTTAGGCGGTGCTATGGTTGCCTATATAATTCTGCGCTTCATGCTTTTCCACAATAGGCAGTGTTCTATCAGCGACGTTATACACTAAAGTAGCATAATGAGGAAATTTTAGGGGGTAACAGTCATATAATGAATAATCTTATGGCTTGTTAACGTCGTGTCTAAAAACCTTATTACTATGTTCTACATCGCCACTCGGTGTAGTAATCAATGCTTATCAACCGCCCTATTAGCGCATTAAAATCAAACTTTGAACCATAATTTTCGACGAGAGACTCGAACTCGAAAACCTGACAGTTCTTTGATAATCGAGGTGGGCCCGAGATCTTCCATCTATCGATAATGGCTTTTCTAGTGATAAGTGCCCATGAGTGCGATACCATGAACTCACGTCCGTCCCATGATACTGTAAGCTCCTTGCTGGTGGTCTCTGAGGGAAGTTTACGCTCTAGAATTGAGATCATACTGCCTTTAATCCGTGTATTTCTATGGGATGTTCCACACTTACTAAGAAACCTTTTCTCGAATTCGTTTTTCCCCAAACGATCGAATCCCAACTTAGCTTCAATGGGATAGCAAATACCGGTTTCGTGGTTAAGTACCGCTACATCGATCTTATGGACTCCATCAAAACCATAGTTGCCGCATTTATTTAGGCGTAATTCAGGGATGAAAGAACTGTGCCCTTTAAAGGATACGTAATCGCCGCAAACTGTTTTCTGAACCTTCTTAGATTCTTCAAGCATCTTAGCAAGTAGCCCTTCGCCTATGTGAGAGAGTTGAATCATTTATTCACCCTAACAGATATTTAGTGACTTCATATTAGCATTCGAAAAGGGTGTAAAAAAGTATCGAAACTGCTAGCTTTATATGCCTTTATATTTAAAATATATAATTATAAGTTAAAGGTGAAAAAGGTTATAAAGCAATGGACAGATGGCACTACCCTCGGCACAAACTGTGTGACTACATACTGCAAGGTATGCAACAAGGGCTTCTTGAGAGGGTTACTTTTTTTGCACCTCGCAAGCGTGGCAAAACACAGTTTATCACGCGTGACGTTATTCCTGCCTGCGACAAGATTGATGTGTTACCCATATACATAGACTTCTGGTCAGACAAAGACTCGCCCCAGAATGCCTTTATTGATGCCGTCACGACCACGCTCGAATCACGTCGGAATCTATTTTCGAAAATCCTGGCAAAGCTTAAGTTCACATCTGCTGTTTCATCGTCGGGCGTAACAGTTAAAGCGGAAGCAAATGCCATGAGTGCTCAGCGCCCTACCCTGCATTCGGTTTTTGATGCGCTTAATACCCATGACACGCCCATCCTGTTATTGCTTGATGAGGTTCAGCACCTTGCGACGTCTGCTGACTATGCAAGCTTTACCGCGGCCTTACGAAGCTTCATGACAGCGCGAAGTGATAACAAGATAAAGGCCATTTTCACCGGCTCATCACAGGAAGGGCTTAATAAGCTATTTAAAAACACCAAAGCCCCTTTTTATGATGCAAGCCAGACTATTCCTTTCCCACAATTGGATAGAGATTTCGTCGTTCACCAGCTGGGGGTTTTTAAATCTGTCACCGGTGGACGTGAACTCGATGAGGAATTAGCTTTCTCAATTTTTACGCAGCAACAGTTTCATCCAGCGCGGTTCTCTGAAATGCTTAAATTCATGGCGCTTGAAGGGATATATGATATACAAGTCGGTTTTGATGAGCATGACCAGCGTTACTTATTAAATGAGCGCAGTGAATTTGCTAAGTCCATTGAGCAACTGAATTCACTCGATAAAGTGCTACTTAAATTACTGGCCAAGGACTGGAGCAAAGGGCTCTACACGGATGAAACAAAAAGTGTGCTTGAATCTGAATTGGGTAAGCGCCCCAGTAATCCACTGATTGGCGCAGCGCTGACGCGCTTGGCTGAGCAGGACCTTATTTATAATGAATCTCGGGGGGTCTGGCTGGTGGCCGACCCTTCACTTAAATCATTTATGTCGGAAAAGTAGCAGGACTCCTTTTCATCAGTATCATTGAATAAAACACATCGACGAAGTAGTCTTCGCGAGTTAAAACAAAAGGAAAAGATTTACACCATGAGTACCTCTATGCAAATCAATCAGGACGATATCAACAAAGCCGTATGGGCGGCTTGTGACACGTTCCGCGGCGTTATCAGTGCCGATACCTACAAAGACTTTATACTCACTATGCTTTTCTTAAAGTATATCTCGGACGTATATAAGGACGACTATAACCGTCTAGTACAGCAATATGGTGATAACCCTGAGCTCATCCATGCAATGATGTCAAAGCAGCGTTTCGTTTTACCTGAAGGCGCAAGCTTTTGGGACTTGTATGAAAAACGCTATGAGCCCGGCAATGGTGAGCGTATCGACAAAGCCCTGCACGCGATTGAAGAAGCTAACGGCAGTAAGCTTAAAAACGTATTCCAAGACATCAGTTTCAATACAGACCGCTTAGGCCAAGAAAAACAAAAAAATGACTTGCTACGTCATCTATTAGAAGATTTTGGTAAGGACATATTAAACCTAAGCACAGAGCGCGTAGGCAGCCTTGATATCATCGGTAATGCCTATGAATACCTTATCAAACACTTTGCTGCTGGCAGTGGCGCCACCGCTGGCGAGTACTATACGCCCCCAGAGGTCTCGACGCTCCTTGCAACTGTGTTAGAGCCCGGTGAAGGCGATGATATTTGCGACCCTTGCACAGGGAGTGGTTCATTGCTCTTAAAATGTGGCGCTATGGTGCGCAAAAATTCAGGTTCAAAAAAATACGCATTGTACGGACAAGAAGCCATTGGCTCGACATGGGCGTTGGCAAAAATGAACATGTTCCTGCATGGTGAGGACAACCACAAAATCGAGTGGGGCGATACGATTCGTAACCCACTGCTGTTAGATAAAGACGGCAAGGGATTGTTGCACTTTGATGTGGTTACCGCTAACCCACCTTTCTCTTTGGATAAGTGGGGCCATGATGATGCCAGTAACGACCCATTTGGCCGCTTCCGTAGAGGCATTCCGCCAAAGACTAAAGGTGACTACGCATTTATCACTCACATGATTGAAACGCTCAAGCCTGAAACAGGCAGAATGGCGGTAGTTGTCCCGCACGGCGTCCTATTCAGAGCATCAAGCGAAGGTAAAATCCGTCAGCAACTCATCGAAGAAAACTTGCTCCATACCGTCATTGGTCTACCAGAAAAGCTGTTCTTTGGCACGGGTATCCCAGCCGCCATTTTGGTCTTCAAAAAGCAAAAAACGGACAAAAACGTATTGTTTATCGATGCCAGCCGTGAGTTTAAGTCAGGCAAAAACCAAAACCAGCTAACAGAAGATAACATTCAAAAAGTAATTGATACCTACAAAGCGCGTGAAAGCGTTGATAAATACGCATACCTTGCTAGTTTTGATGAAATCAAAGAAAACGATTTTAACCTAAACATTCCTCGATACGTTGATACCTTTGAAGAAGAAGCGGAGATTGATTTAGTAGCAGTGCGCACTGAACGTGTGCAGCTTAAAAGCGAGATGCAAAACCTTGAAGCAGAAATGGAAGGCTACTTAAAGGAGTTGGGTTATGGTGCCTAATGGATGGAATCAATTAAAAGGGAAAGAAATCACTTCGAAAATTACGAAAGGTAGTTCTCCTAAGTGGCAAGGCTTTGATTATCAAAAAGAAGGAACTCTTTTTGTAACTAGTGAAAATGTGAGAGATGGATTTTTAGATATCTCCTCACCTAAGTATTTGCCATTAGAATTCAATCAGAAGTTGAAAAATAGTCAGTTAGAAAAAGGAGATATACTCATTAATATCGTAGGAGCTTCAATCGGTAGAAGTTGCCAGTTCGATATTGAAAATCAGAGTGCTAATATAAATCAGGCGGTTTGTTTATTCAGGACAAATGAGTTGGTGAAAAGTGAGTTTATATATCAATTTTTACAACACTCAACCACCGTAAATAAGCTTTTAGGTACTCAATCAGAATCTGCTAGACCTAATTTATCTCTATCAGACATGAGAGATTTTGTATTCTCAATTCCACCACTCCCAGAACAACGCAAAATCGCCAAAATCCTATCCACTTGGGATAAAGCGATTAGCACCACAGAGCGCCTAATCGATAACAGTAAACAGCAGAAAAAAGCCCTCATGCAACAACTGCTCACTGGCAAAAAACGCCTACTTGATGATTCAGGTAAGCCGTTTGAGGGTGAGTGGGAAGATCTTTACCTTCACGATGTTGCAAAAATAATAGTTAGTCCTGTTGATAAGAAGATTGTAGATGGTGAAATTCCAGTTGAGCTGTGCAATTACACTGACGTTTACTACAATACTAGAATTACAAACTCAATTGAGTTTATGAAGGCTACCGCTAAAAAGTCTGAGATAGATAAATACACATTACAAGTAAACGATGTCATCATAACTAAAGACTCCGAAACTCCGGGAGACATAGCAGTACCAGCTCTAGTAAGTGAAGACTTAGGTGGTACTGTTTGTGGATATCATTTAGCAATTGTCCGTCCAAACAGTCAATTAGTTGAGGGAGCGTACCTCAACTACTTATTTTCGATGCAAAAAACACGATACTATTTCTTTACTTTAGCTACGGGAGCAACACGATTTGGTTTATCTATTGGTGGAATAAATAAAGCTCACTTCACACTCCCACCATTAGAGGAACAACGTAGAATAGCTGCCGTACTAACAAATTCAGATAGAGAAGTAGAGCTATTAGAACAACAACTTGCTGACTTAAAGCAAGAAAAGAAAGCGTTAATGCAACAATTGCTAACGGGCAAGCGTAGAGTCAAGGTGGATGAAGAGGCCATGGCATAATGACGCAAAAGCGGCCTCGCACTATTCAAATCTTTTTGCCGACTGGCGACCCAGCCGGCATTCGCATTGCAGAACTAACTACCTCTATTATTCGCGTGATTGAAGTACCTAGAAGTGATATCGCTGAATTTGTCAAAATGCCAGAAGCCAAACAGGTTGGACTGTATTTCTTAGTGTCTGGTGACAGTAAAGACGAGTTATACATTGGACAATCGGGCGATGTGGGCGCGAGGCTCACTCAACATCACAAAGATGAGAAAAAAGATTGGGAGCGAGCGCTGGTACTGGTATCGCTGACCAATAACCTTACTCAAACTCATGTACTGTATTTGGAGTCGTTGTCGATTGAAAAAGCCCGTCAGTGCCAGCGCTATGAGCTGTTAAATGGCAATGGCGGCCAAAAGCCCCACACACCTATTCCGCTTAAAGCTGACTGTGACGAAATCCATGAGAATGTTAGTTTGTTGTTAGCGACACTGGGTTACCCGTTGTTTGAGCCGCTGACAGACCAATCACCTACCCAAGCTGAACAAGTATTTGTGTGTAATCGCGTTTCGGTCAATGCCAAGGGTATCTATACCAATGAGGGTATGGTGGTGTTGAAAGGCTCGACGGCGCCTTATGTCACTAAGCGTAAAACTGATAAACGCATGGTAGAAATTCGTGATGGTTTATTGAAAAAAGGCGTTATCTCATTGTCAGGCAGTCATATTGTGTTTGAACGTGATTACTTGTTTAAAACGCCCAGCGGTGCATCGGGCTTTCTGCTACTGAGTTCATCGAACGGTTGGGTTGACTGGAAAACAGAGCAAGGCATTTCGCTGCATGAGTATGAGGGCAGAACGCTTTCCTTGGCTGAGCGTTAAAACTAGGCGCAAGCAAGTGGAGGTTACTTCAGTAGTTCTTCGTCGGTAATGTACTCGCCTTCATAGCAAGGGCTTGGTATCTTAAAGTCATAAGCTACATCTCTGAAGCGCTAACAAATGGAGAGAATAGACGTAATGGAAGACAACCGCAGAATGGCAGCCAACTTCAACGAAGAATTTAGTGCAAAACTTCCCGCACTCACGCTGCTGACCAATTTGGGCTATACCTTCATTCCTCCTGCTGAGTGCGAGACGCTTAGAGGCAACTTAACGGGGGATGCCAACAAAAGTACCCAGCAAGTCATTCTCCTTCCCATCTTGCGGCAGTTTTTAGCAAAGCAGACTTTTTCTTTTCAGGGTAAAACGTACCCGTTATCAGAAGCGGCTATCGATAAAGTTATCCACCAGCTAAGTCCTGCTATGAACTTAGGGCTATTGACGGCTAATGAAAACATCTATGACGCCCTCATGTATGGGGTGAGTGTCACCGAGTTTATCGACGGCAAAAAAGCCTCACCCACAATAAAGCTGATTGATTGGAATACGCTCACAGAAAACGCATTTCACTTCACGGAAGAGTATGTGGTACAAACCGCCCCTGCTACCGGGCGACGCATTCCCGATATCGTGTGCTTCGTGAATGGCTTACCATTAGCGGTTATTGAGGCTAAGCGGCCTAATGATGCAAAGACAGGAAAGCTCACCACGTCAGCCGGTATCTCACAGCATTTACGCAATCAGGGGCACGATGAAATTCCACATTTATTCGCATACAGCCAATTGCTGCTTTCCATTAATGGGTATGACGGCTTGTATGGCACCACCGGGACGAAAGAAAAGTTCTGGGCAAAGTGGAAAGAAGAACTGATAACCGAGACTGAATTTAGCGCCCTCATCAATAAACCGCTTACTCAAGATAAGCTCGATTTACTGCTTAACCATCGCCCAGCACACGTAAAAGCTGAATTCTTGTCCTTATTGAATGCAGGTGAGCTCGCGGTAACGGACCAAGACCGACTGCTTGTCAGCCTATTACGGCCAGACCGTCTGCTTGAAATGAGTCGCCTGTTCACGCTTTTCGATAAAAAAGCGGGGAAGATTGTGGCGCGGTACCAGCAGGTATTTGGTATCAAAGCATTGATAGAGCGTATTAGTTCGTTTGATAAGTCCGGCTCTCGTGAAGGCGGTGTGATTTGGCACACTACGGGCAGTGGTAAGTCATTTACCATGGTGTTTTTATCTAAAGCACTGATATGGCTTGAAGCCCTTGCGCAATGTCGCGTAATTATTGTTACAGACCGTGTGGACCTAGAGGACCAACTGAGTCGTACCTTTGCATCTGGTGGCGTGTTAACTGACAGAGATAAAAAAGATGCCATGGCCACATCAGGCAAACGACTTGCGCAGCAAATCGGTCAAGGCAACGAACGCGTTATCTTCTCCATTATCAACAAATTCGGCTCTGCCATAAAGCACGCAGAATGCTTTAACGATAGTCCGAATATTCTTGTGCTGGTGGATGAAGGCCACCGAAGTCAAAACGGCGAAAACAATATCCGCATGCAGCAAACCCTGCCTAATGCGGCCTTTGTAGCTTTTACCGGTACACCATTATTGAAAGACGATAAAACAGAGAACAAGTTCGGTAAAATCATTCACTCTTACACCATGCAGCAAGCGGTAGAGGATAAAACTGTCACGCCCTTATTGTATGAAGAACGCATCCCTGAATTAGCCGTGCAGGATAAAGCCATTGATGCCTGGTTCGAACGAAGCACCAAAACGCTATCCGATAAGCAAAAAGCTGATTTAAAGAAGAAGTTTTCACAAAAAGGACAGGTATACCAAACCGAAGACCGCATTCGCCTGATTGCTTACGACATTTCTGAGCACTTCCAGAACTTTAAATACAAAGGATTGAAGGGGCAGCTTGCCTGTGACTCCAAAGCATCAGCCATACGCTATAAAAAAGCATTAGATAAGTTGGGGCGGGTGACGTCCGTTGTGGCCATGTCTCCACCGGATACCCGCGAAGGTCATGAAGCGGTTGACCAAGAAAGCAAAGACATCGTGCAAAACTGGTGGAAGGACAACATCGGTAAGATGGATGAAAAAGCCTACACCAAAGCCATCATAGAAGATTACAGTCATGTAGACGGTCCAGACATCATGATTGTGGTGGATAAGCTCCTGACGGGCTTTGACGAGCCTAAAAATACGGTGCTGTATATAGATAAGCCCTTAAAAGAGCACAATCTCATCCAAGCCATTGCACGAGTGAACCGCCTGTATCAAGACAAAGACTTTGGCTACCTCATCGACTATCGCGGCATCCTCAAAGAATTGGATACCACCATTGAAAAGTATCAAGACCTCGCTGAGCGTACCCAAGGCGGCTTTGACATTGAAGATATCCAAGGGCTCTATAGCTCAATGGAAACCGAGTATAAAAAACTCCCCACATTACACAGCGACGTCTGGGCGATATTTGATGGTGTCAAAAACAAACAACAGCCTGCTGCACTGAGTCAGGCATTGTCACCCAAAATTGAAGATATTGATGGCCAACTGACTGACACTAACTTAAAAAAGCGCCAAGATTTCTACGCCGCACTCACTGCATTCTCCAATTGCATGAAAGTCGCATTACAATCGGCGTCATACTTTGACGATAAGTCGTTTGATAAAACCCGTGACCTATACAAGCGCGATTTGAAAGCGTTTGTCGAGATACGTCAAAAGGTCAAAGAGCTCTCAGAAGAAACGGTCAATTATGATGCATATGCCGAAGATATCAGGCAACTTCTAGACAGACACATTTCAGGTGTTGAGATCACGGAATCGGATGGCGTATATCTTATTGGCGAAATGGGTAAGACCCGCGAACCCGAAAAAATGTCCGACGATGAAGCGCGAAATCAGACGGATAAAATCACCGGGCGCGTGACAAAGATGATACAAGATGATCTCGCTGACGACCCTTATGCACAGGCCCACTTCTCTAAACTGTTAAAGCAAGCCATCGAAGACGCGCGAGCGATGTTTGATTCGCCCGTCAAACAATATTTGATGTTTGCTGAGCTGGAAAACGATGTAGCACAACGCAAGGTCGCTGACATTCCAGACCGCTTTGTGGATGAAACAGGTAAACGTAATCGCCATGCACAAGCGTATTACGGTCTCTTTGCCCATGTCTTAGGCGATACACTTAACGATAAGCCTCACCTTGATGAAGACACCCGTGTTGCGCTGGCCTTTGACATTGATAACATTGTTAAAGACGCAGTGGCAGAGTTTTCTATTACGCCGTCGGAAATTGAAAACGCAATACACAATAAAACGCTTCCGCTTTTATTTCATGAAGTGGGACTAGAAGATGCCACGTTAATGGTTGAGGAAATAATACGCATAACACGTACTGGGTTATCTAAAGAGTGATACCGTGACACAAAAGCACCTCGCAGCCCGTATAGGCAGCCACAACAATGAATCTTCTGTATTGCATTACGGTGATGAGCGTATTGAATACGACATTATCAGGCGCAAGTTGCAGGCAGACTCTACGTCGCCCCGCAGAAAGGTCACCTTAAAGGTACACCCAGACCTTAGGGTTGTGGCGACAGCGCCTCATGACGCCTCGAATGATGATATTCATCAAATCGTGACAAAACGTGCCCGTTGGATTTGGGACAATCTACAGCAGTTTGCCGAACAACAGTCCATGGTGTTGCCAAGACAATATGTCAGTGGTGAGACTCAGTTTTACCTTGGGCGTCGCTATGTGTTGAAAGTGAGCCCCAGTGAAACGCAGCGTTCGGACATCAAGCTATATCGAGGAAAGCTTCAGGTGACAGTCAGCGCTGCGTTGTATGACGCAGAAATGTCTCGGCAAGCGAAGGTGAAAGGGTTACTTAAACGCTGGTACGCGGATAAGTCTCAACAGGTGTTGTCTGAGCGAATTTCGCAAATGGTGATAAAAACACCGTGGGTAAAAGAAACGCCGTCATTTCGAATCATGGAGATGAAAAAGCAGTGGGGCAGTTGCTCGGCAAGCGGCAGTTTATTGTTTAACCCGCACCTTATCAAAGCGCCAAAAGAGTGCATTGACTATGTTGTTTTGCACGAGCTGTGTCATATCGCTGAACACAATCACAGTGAGAAGTTTTGGCGTTTGCTTACACAGGTGATGCCCAACTGGAAACAAGTAAAAAGTCAGTTAGACGGAATGGCTGAGTTGTACCTTAATGATTAGCAACCAACAAAAATAGCTGGCAAAAAGCGTATTACTAATTTGGAAACAAACTTTGAGAAAGCAAATACACTAGTTAAGTGAAGCCTTCACCTTAGGGCATATGAACATGGAAATAAACGGAGTTATTAATTATATGAGTACACGACCAACCACTTTGCTTAGTATGCTTTTTTTCTTTCAGCTGTTTTTTATTAACTCCGTCAGTGCACAAGATGCAGTGACTATATACAAAGAATATAAAAATAACATAGTTGAGATTGTCGTTAAAAACGGCATGGATGTAGAAGTGGTGAGAGGTACAGCGATATACGCAATTAACAATATGTTTATGACTAACGCTCACGTTGTCAAGGGAGGGAGTCAAGCAATAGTTCTTGTGGGAAATGAAAGGTACAATGTCGTATCTGCTGAGCTAAGTAGGAACCAAGATCTTGCCTTTGTTTCTATTGACACCAAGGGAAAAGACCTTCCATTAAAACCATTCAAATTTTCTTTTGATATCGATGCAGGCCAGGAAGTTTACGTCATAAGCAATCCTGTTGGGTTCAACCAGTCGATAACTGATGGGATTATATCTTCAATTCGCGGAAATATAATTCAGCACACGGCTGCTGTTTCTCCTGGCTCTAGTGGCGGGGCCTTATTCTCTAAAAGCGGGGATTTAATTGGAATAATAACGTCCAGGCATAGGGATGAAACTAGCATGGGGTTTGGTCTTTCTATAGAAGCTATCTCCCATGAGTTAAACAACGAAAGTAGCAGTTTTTTCAGTTTGTTCGACGAGGCTCCCTTATTGGGTGGCAAAGCAATAATAGGGATGTCACATTTAGATGATGGCTTAACAGTACAAATTGACCTGTTTGATCCTGCTTCGGTGAAAAAAGAAGGGAATTATCTCAGGTACAACGGGGGCGCTAGGGTAATTAGCTATGAAAACGATGCGGTCAGCAGGTTTGCAGAGTTTGAATTTGAGTCGTTGTTTGATTGCAAGAACAAAACCGACAAAAGTTTATACACACGAGTACATGGGCCTAATAAAAGCGAAGTCTTATTTGAATTTGGTGAGAGTGACGAGTGGCTCCCAGTCAAGGATAAATATAAGGCCACACTTAACGCTTACTGTGAGTCAACAGTAACCAATAACCAACTCTACTATAGCCTTAGAGAGTTGCACTCATACATAACGACTATCATGCCAATAGAGCTATTAAGAAAAGAAGAGACGGTTAACGCCCAAGGTGGCGCCAACCGTCTACTGCAGTATATTTTAAAACACTCACACTGAGCGTCGAACGCGTTTCTTATTTTTCTTAAATATTATCGCCATCAGCATTTGATTTGTGGCACATCACTCCAGCGTGTAGTTGCGCGCTTTGTTAAAAACTGCCTTTTCATCTCATGTTTTTTATCAAACCCTTTTGAAGCCACCTGAAGGGTACTTTTGCCATATCTATCATTGACGGCGTCAAGTACGTTCATCAGCTTTGGGTTATCATCATTCAAACTAAAGAGGTCAGCTTGATAGTTTGCAGCCGGTATGATTTCTACAATACCTACTCCACACCGGTAAAAGCATACGCCTGGCTTAAATATTTTGTCGATAATGGCAGGGAGTGCGTTCGTAACAATCCGTGTGTCCATTGTGGGGACCGGAAACGGGTGGTAAATCGACTTGCGGTAATAAGCGGTATCGTCGTGTGGCGAGTTAGAGGCAAATACAGTCATCGCTTTAGTTAAACTTTTTTGCCTGCGTAGTTTACGCATAGCGCTCTCACAATGTCCCACTAAGGCTTTATGTAAGTCTCTCTTATCAGTTACCCGGGCGCCGAAAGTCCGTGTGCTATATATTTGTTGATTGTCGGGCCTGACGTCATCCCACTTGATTCGAATTTCGCCGTTAAGCTCCCTCACGGTGTTTTCCACAAGGATAGAAAACTGTTTCCTCATACGTGCCGGTGATTGAACTGATAGCTGGTGGGCAGTATGAATACCAAGTAGGTTTAATTTTCGCCCTAGCCTGTTTCCTATTCCCCAGACGTCCGTGACGTCCATTTGTTTGAGTATGCTGATACGCTCTAGCTCGCTGTCTATGACAGCGACACCATTGTAGCCAGGTAGGCGCTTTGCGGCATGACTGGCTGCTTTAGCAAGTGTGGGAGTTATCCCCCCGCCTGCCCCAACTGGTAAGCGAACCTCTTTCCATACTGTACGCCTGATATCTCTTCCTAAATCAAGCCAACTGTCATGGGAAAGGCGCGTATCAAAGCGGGCAAACAGTTCATCTATGGAATAAACATAAATATCATCAGCGAATTGGCTGATAGTATCCATCATCTTGGTACTAAGCGAGTGATAAAGTTCGTAATTAGAACTGGTCACTACTACGCCATGCTTTTTAATCAGTTCCTTAACTTGGAAGTATGGAACAAATTTCTTAATGCCAAGCTTTTTGGCAATAGGGCAAACTGCGACAATGCAACCGTCGTTATTGCTAAGGGTGACGACGGGCTTATTTCTAAGATCAGGTCGCATAACCTTTTCAGCACTACTGTAAAAGCCAGACGCATCGCAGAGAAAGTACATCATGCCCCTATTTTCTTATTGAGAGGCGTGTGGATCCTAACCGAACGGGTCACCACGCCCTCGAGTGAGAAGTCATCCCCTTCTTTGATGAAATAGGGTTTGGCACCAATCTGAGACGAAATAAGGGCCCTTCGCTCCATATCAATTTTCTTGCAGCAAAACACTCCATTTAACACAGCCACGATGATGGACATATGCTTCACTTGTTGCGCTCTTGAGATAATAAGAATGTCGCCATCAAAAATGCCATCCAGTTCCATTGAATTCCCCTGCGCTACGCCTACCCATGTGGCAGAGGGTTTGTCGATAAGTAGCTCGTCTAAACTCAATTCCATTTCAATGTATTCAGCAGCAGGGCTTTCAAATCCTACTAACCCTGCTTGCGCTTTTACTGGGATAACCTTCATAAAACCATATAACTGTATAAATGTACAGTTATTGTATTTTCAATCGATGATAGCCGTCAAATTACATTCGTTTATTTCATGTGAAAAATGATCTAAGTAAGTAACCGTTCACCAGGGCCCTATTGACAGGCAGCTTTAAAGTCGTTGAGCAGAGGATAGGTGGTTTTATTCAGCGTCGCAGCAAGTATTGCCCGGATCCAT
>VAPB010303734.1_pt1 | contig 19098 bp, 22 predicted proteins | sample 3395101 | NCBI WGS metagenome assembly VAPB01 (sample SAMN08290433, study PRJNA428436) | hydrothermal vent metagenome | isolation source: Deep-sea hydrothermal vent chimney | place: Indian Ocean: Southwest Indian Ridge | reverse complement strand
GTGTTCCTCCTTTTGTTTGTTATTGGTCTAACAAATTATTTTAGGAGGTACGCCCTTTTTTTGCCATTTACTATTTCACACAATCGAGTTTACACTATCCTACTACAGCCTTTAGAGAGTCCTTTGCCATTACAGTGAGTTTAAAAGCATCCGGGGTTTTTTCAAGAGGGAACCTGTGAGTAATAAGGCCTGCTGTGTCAATAATGCCGTCCAATATCAGTTTAAGTGCTTCTTTGGTATCATCCGGCCCGCAGGAATAACTGGTCAGGATATTTATATCTTTAAAATAAATTTCATTCGGCTTCAGCTGCAAGGAATCTCCGGGTCTGACAGGAGTAAATAAAAGCACACTGCTGCCTCTGCCCGCACAATTAATCCCCTGCATCACAGCTTCTGTGCTTCCGGGACCTACAACCACAATATCAGCCATATCCCCGTTTGTTGCATCTTCAACAGCATCATAAAGTTTATCCCTTGATACGTCAATTACAGTATCAGCGCCAAACACTTTTGCCCGGTTAAGCCGGTAAGGGACCATATCAGCCGCGATTATTTTCCCGGCACCATACATTTTCGCAAGCATTATATGTATCTGTCCCATGACACCAAGACCCATTATAAGCACTGTGTCTCCTTTTCTGATTTTTGCTCTCTTCAGCCCTTTGCTAACACATGCAACCGGCTCGATAAGCGTAGCCCCTTCAAAAGACATGTTTCCTGGAAGATGAATAGTATCCCCTTGCAGGTTCAATTCCGGAACAAGAACATATTCGGAAATTCCGCCCGGAATTATTTTTGATCCCCTCCATGTGAGGCATTGGACATAATCCCCCCTCCTGCAGTACCTGCAGGTAAAACACGGGGCATGGTGGTGGAAGAAAACCCTGTTGCCGGGCTTAAAATTACTGACATTTTTGCCTGTCCTGACAATCTCTCCAGCCGGCTCATGGCCGATAACAAGCGGCGCTTTTTTCTCTATATACCATGGCATTACATCGCCTGAACATATACCGCAAGCCTTAACCTTTACAAGCGCATCACCGGGACCGACATCCGGAACCGGCATGTCTTCAATGCGTATATCATCAAAACTGTATAGTCTGGCAACTTTCATAATTAATAAAGGTTGCGGTTACGGTAACGATGCCCGTTTCGTATAAAAAGGTTAAGTCCTTCGGTTTATCTTAAACATAACCGTTAAACGCTAAACGATACGGGTTTCCTAACCTTAACCCTTTTAGACTATTTTGGCGTTTATCACGGTATTATCGCGTATTTTATCCCTGCTCCGGATATAAGTTTTTTAAAAGCTGTTACAGTCCCTGCAAGAGGATATTGACCTGAGACAAGCCCTGAAACTTTTATTTTCCTGCCTGAAAGTATTTTATATGCCTTTGCCACATCTGAAGGAGTGTAATGGAAAACCCCCTTTAATGTTATCTCATCATAGTGAATTCTTCCTGCATCATAGGAAACCTGCGAACCTTGTTTACATCCTCCAAAGAGTATAACTGTCCCGCCCCTGCGGACAAACCCGATAGATATCTCCCATACTTCCGGTATTCCTGTACATTCAAACACAACATCTGCGCCCATTTTATCTGTAAATGATCCGATTTTATTAAAGGTGTTCTGCTTATCAGGATTAATCACTATATCAGCCCTTTGTTCCAACGCTTTTTTTATACGCTTTTTTTGCTTCTCAATAACAATTACCTTTACACCCATTGTCTTTAAAATCATCAAATGAAGCAGTCCTATAGCGCCTGCACCAATGATCACAGCAGTATCTCCTCTGGATATGGCAACAGAGTTTATGCTGTGCATTACACAGGAAAGCGGTTCAAGAAATGCGGCATCTGTAAAAGAGATATTTTTGGGCTTAACATAAGTATTATTTTTAACAATATGGCCGGGCAATAATATGTATTCGGCAAAAGCCCCGAGAACCTTTGTTCCCATAATATGTTCACAAAGGTTGGGGAGCTTTTTTTTGCAGAAGCTGCATTTCCCGCATGGCGCGCTGTGAACAGCCATGATCGGCATGCCTTCGGATAATTTTTTAACTCCACTGCCTGTCTTTTCTATAATGCCGGAAAATTCATGGCCAAAGAGTGCAGGCATCGGTATTAACGGGTGTCCTCTTTTAAATGCCTTCAGGTCAGTCCCACAGGTAAGAGCAGCTTTTATCTTTACCAGGATTTCGCCATGAGAGGGGATTGGGGTCTTAATCTCTGTTAATTTAAGCGTGTTTGGTTTTATTAATAGATTGGCAAGCATTCAATAAAAAAAGCTGTTAGTTATTAGCAGAACGTCTAACACTAAAGACTAACAACTCTAACTCTGAGGTCTCAGGTCAGTCGTACCTGAAATATGGAACCCCAGGGGCAAGCCCGTGGTACCTTTTATTACCCGCCTGCTTCCCGACATCTGTCGGGACTTCGGCGAGGTTATCCGCCAAAACATGCAGAAGCCTGCCCCTTCGGTGACATCTTGCCGAAGCACTATTTTCACATTTCCACCCTCCGAAGTAGAAGCCCTGCCTCTACGGAGGACAGAAAACCGGCTTGAAATAATAACAGGAGTCAAAATTAACTGCCAAATTCGTCGTCTATCATGTCACTTATCTTTTTAATGCTCAAGCCTTTTTTATGGAGTTCTGAGGCCCTCCGGGCCTCATTAAGACAGATGCCTCAACCAGCTGCGTGCTTGTCTACAAAACAGCTTAAAAGACTTTTATGATTGAACGGGGCCATATCACAATAGCAATAGCATTTTACGCTATCCAAAACATGCGGGATCTCCCTGGCCACCTGATACATCTCAGCGATAAAAGGATCAGCAAACATTGAAGGAGAAAGAGTCTCTCTTGTCTCTCCTTTACGCAAAGATTGCTCATCAACGGCAGATGCAGAATCAGATGCTTTTTCTGAGGTCCCCTTCATCTGCATACCAACTGCTGCAAGCGCGATAACTACCACTACAGCCAGCGCTATTATAATTATATTTTTATTGTCTTTACTCTTTTTTTTTTGCTCTTCAACGGGTTTATTTTGTCCGGATTTTTTCTTTTTTGACACCTGATCTGTCTCCCGCTTTAAAGTTTCATTTTAAGTATAACACACTAAATATAGTATTTGCGATTGATAAGGTATTGTGCTAAATTCATATGATGAAACTCTATGATGACGGCTACTGCTTTGTATGCGGCCCAAAAAACCCGATCGGTCTGAAGCTGGATTTCCTTTTTAACGGAGAAACCCTGAGTACCGAGTTCACGCCAAAAAAAGAGCATCAGGGATACCTGGACATTGTGCACGGCGGCATTATAGCGACAGTCCTTGATGAAACAATGGTCAAGCTCGCGATCGCATTGGATATGCCTGCAGTCACCGTAAGGATGGAAATCCGGCTAAGAAAATCCCTAAAAGTCGGTAAAAAAATCGTAATTGAGGCAAGGATAACAAAAAATACAAAAAAAATACTTGATGCATATGCAAATGCGGTTACCAGGGAAGACGGGGTAGTTGCGGAAGCAACAGGAAAACTGCTTAAAGTAAAACAATAGCTGATTATCGGGCTATTCCTGCCGGTACATGTAGGGGGCTTAACCGGGAAAAACTATATGCAAACCTGGAGGCTGGAACCTCCATAGCTATACTCTATTTAAATACGGTTACCGGTCCACTCTGAAGTCCCTGTGCAGCTAAATTCTCCATCAGTCCAGGACCAGTTTTCAGTCCCGCTAAACTCATCCCCATTGACTGTTAAATTAAATACTGTGACAGCTGTTGTTCCGCCATCTTCAGGGAAACTTCCGGATAAAGAGACCTGATTCCCGATAACCGTTCCGTTAAGTGTTTCAATCCCGGATAGCGCCGTAATATCACAGCCTGTTTGAGTTACTATAACCGTCTTGTTATAAGTATTTATGCCCCCTCCACAACCGGTATCGTCCTCAACTTCTATTACCTGCCATGTGCCGGAAACGTCTGCACATGCAGGGGAAGGAGAAGACGCCTGTTTAATCATCCTGACTTCGCCATCGCATCCGCAGACCTGTGTCTGGGTCATGGGGATATAACCTGTGTCCTCTGATAATAGTATTGTATTGAAAGTATCTACTCGCACACAGGTACTTCCTTCAAATGTGCTCGTTAATGTAGCCGACACATTACTGTTACTACTATTAAAATTCCCTGCAAGTGTCATATTAATCTGACTCCCGTCAATATCAGTCCCTGTACCGCTGCCGGAAAAATCCCCTCCGGTCGTTTCGTTCAATTCTATATTAAGAACTGCCACATCCAATGTCGTGCCTTCGCACCTGAAGTGTGTCTCCCAATTGCCGACAATTTCGACCGGTGGCGGTGGTGGTGGTGGCGGTGGTGGTGGTGGCGGCGGCGGTGGCGGTGGCGGCGGTGGCGGTGGCGGCAGCATAAGAAAATCGCAAACCCAGATATCGTTGTTGCCCGATCTGTCAGACCGGAAAGCTATCATGGTCTCATCAGGACTCCAGTCAGGATTCCTGTCATCAGCCATGTCAGTTGTAATCTGTTCCTGTGCGAGGTCGTCTAAATAAACGGCCCATACATCAAAGTTGCTTTTTTTATTGGACCTGAAGGCTATACTGTCTCCGGATGGTTTCCAGTCAGGATGCTGTTCATCTCCCGAATCATTTGTAATCTGTGTTTGACTGGAGCCGTCTGCATCCATTACCCATATATTCCCGTTCTCATCACTTGCAAGCCTGGAAAACGCGATTTTATTTCCACCCGGACTCCACATAGGGTGAGTATCATCGGCAGGATTAGTTGTAATTTGTGTTTGACTGGAGCCATCCGCATTCATTACCCAGATATCTGCGTTACTCATCCTATCTGACTGAAACGCGACTCTGTTTCCATCAGGACTCCAGTTTGGATACGAATCATTTGATAAGTCAGTCGTAAGCTGCATCTGGTTAGACCCGTCAGCATTCATTACCCAGATATCGTTATTTCCGCTTCTGTCCGAACGGAATACTATTTTTTTGCCATCCGGACTCCAATGCGGAAGTTTATCACTTGCTATGTCAGTTGTAAGCTGTGTCTGGCCAGAGCCGTCAGCATTCATTACCCAGATATCGTTATTTCCGCTTCTGTCTGAATGGAATACTATTTTTTTGCCATTCGGGCTCCAATATGGATGTGCGTCACTCGCCGGGTCAGTTGTGAGCTGGGCTAATGTACATTCGGTACTGCTTACCAGATTTATATTTATTGTTACCGGAGTACCGTCCAGGTCGCTTATTTCATGGCCTTTATAAGTTACAACGTCTGAATCATCAAGCGCTTTGATAAAAAAATCTCTTTGAGGCCCGTTCGGCACATCAAGGATAAACTCCACCAGATTGGACGTAACAGGGACTATTCCCATCATATCAGGCATACCCGGACCTTTCACACTATAGTGAATGGTTACAATATCTGAAGGTGAGGCATTGGCAGAGCCCTGCACAAAACTTGCGTTTATAGATACATGTGAATTACTTGCAAGAAAACTGCTTCCCCCGCCTCCACAGCTCGGGATAAAGAAAAGCAGGCTTATTAATAGAATGCCGAATAAAATCTTCTTCATAAGATAATCCCCTCTCAAGGAATAGGAATACGGACAAGGACAGGTGTTGTGCCCGCAGGCTGTTGTCCTTCAATCGGCGGAACAGCAGGAATCTCCTGTCTGGTCTCCACCTGAATTCCACCTGACCCCGTCTGCTGTACAGGAGGAGTAGGCGGTCTGTTTTTAAATACCCTGGTCATTGCTCCCGGCTCTATAGTTACCATCCCTGTTATTGCAGGGTCTATGTTAGAGGCCTGTACAAGACCTTCCTTAACAGCGATATAGGTTACCAGAATTCCATCCTCCAAACCCATCCAGACAGAAAAGTATGTTCCCCGGGCAGCAACCACCGAGGTAGGAGTATGTATCTCTAATTCAGTTTTTCCGACGCGGGATCTCAGCCCGCCTTCCAGCAGATTAAAGACAGACTTAGACCTTTCCTTTTGATCGGACATGTAGTACTCCCTGACAATCAACTTTGAGTTTTCATCAAGAGTGTACATGCTGTCATCATCAAAAAGCATTTTAAGCCTTGACCGTTCTGCTGTCAGGGCTACATCATTCAGCTGAATACTGTCTTTTAACGAAGCTTTAAAAGAGCTGGCTTGCCTCTGTATGGTCGCATCTCCCTTAAGCCGGACAACAAGACCTATATCCTTTGCCTCTGTAAATGCGGGATATATTATAAGAGCGGTAAAAACTATCAGGAATAATCTTATTCCTCTTATCATAGCGCTAACCTCACTGTTAGTGTAACAATACTACGGTCGTAATCAAACACGTCAAAATTGGACGAGTTACTCATATAAATGTATCCTATAGAGGCATCAAACACACTTGAAATCGTTTTTGAAAGACTTAAAGAGAAGGTCGTGGTATCGTCTTCCCTGTTTTGATCGCTGCCGGGATAATCTGCGTCATAGTCTTTCTTATAGTACTGGCCTGAGATATCAAATACCAACGTATTTCCAAGGTCTGTTTTATATCCGACATAACCCATATGGCCGTCATAAGACCAGAAGTCAGTATCAGTAGAATCCCTGTCATAGGCATAGCCGATCCTCATTGTAACGGATTTAAACAGGGGGATATACTGATTAATCTGTATCTGGTGGTTATCACCGTCCCTTTCGTCATTGGCTGTAAAGAGTTCTGAATCCCTGAAGTCTTTATTTTTATACCTGTACCTCACTACTGAAAAAAGGCCGTTGCCTTCAGATATGATAATTTCAGGAGTTATGTTGTGAGCCAGCAGATATGTATCTTCTCCTACCAATGTATTTTCATAGTCATACCTGAGGCTGAGATTTATGCTGTTTCCTGTAAGATGGCGTATCTCAAGACCGGGTCTGAACTGTCTGGTGTCGAATTCATCAAGCTCGGCATGTAAACTCTGGTAAAAAGCAAAGGTCGGCCCTATGCTGAGTCTCTTTGTTACGGGATAAAGATAATTTGAGTTCAGGTAGAAAAAAACTCTCCTGTCTGATTCATTTGAAATACCCTCGGGCATTGCGCTGTCATCTGATGTCAGTATTACATTGCTGTCGTACTGAATACCGGTTGTAAGGTTTACTGACCAGTTTTTAGTCTCCTTGCCATCGGCTGCCAGTTCTTCAGGTACAAGATTACGTCGCGCGATAGAAGCTTCATCTGTACCAGGGGCAAGCTCCTGGACAGCCATTAAAAAATCTCTGGATTCAGAATAAAACCCCATTTTCTTATAAAGGAGCCCAAGCTCAAGGTTAACCTTTGGTGAAAGAGGATCAGCCCTCAGGGCTTTCTTCAGGTATGCCTCTGCTTCTTCATAATTGCCAGCCTCAGAGGCTGACATACCGTCTGCTAAATGCTTTTTATAGAGTGGTTCAGAAGCAGAAAGGTGAGATGTAAATAACACACTAAAAACAAAAAACGCAATTAATACGGCGAGTGATCTCATAGAGTTCAAAATACTTAATTATTGGCAGGTTTGTCAAGTAAAAACCAAAACAGGTTAATATTTTCCTGTAAAATAATCTTCAAGTATCTGTCTGTGGTCAAAGGCGATGCTGTCGGGAAGCGAATCATTACTGAAAACCCCGACTTCTCCGGCATCGTCGCCAGCTTCAGGTTTGCCTGAGGCGGAAGCGATGAATATTGTGGAAATAGTATGATGCCTCGGATCCCTGTCAGGGTTTGAATAGGTGTGGAACTGCCTTATAAGTTTTATATCGAGTCCTGTTTCTTCTTTTGCCTCTCTCGAGACCGCATCCTCAAGTGATTCCCCGTAATCAACAAACCCTCCTGGAATCGCCCACCCATGAGGCGGGTTTTTCCTCTTTATAAGGATAATTCCATTTGCAGTCTCAATAATTACATCAACTGTACAAAAAGGATTTTTCAGCCGGGACTGCAAGGACTTATTCCCCCCCGGTGCTCTCAGGGTTCATTGAAATATTTTTTTCAGGGATTATAGTTGAAATGGCATGTTTATATATCAGCTGCTGTTTATCCTGTTTTACCAGAATTACAAAATTATCAAAACCTTTTATTAAACCTTTAAGGCGGGCTCCATTGGTAAGATAAATCACAACAGGAATTTTTTCTTTTCTCAAAATATTAAGATAAAGATCCTGTAAATTGTTGTTTTTACCGCTCATTTTTAGTGCTTTGCTTTTAGCCTTTAGTTTTTGGTCGTACAACCGACAACTGACGACTGATAACTGGTTTATCTAACATAAATCAATTCTTTAAGAATTTCAACATCATTAACTGCCTTCTCAAATATTTTTTCTGAATCAGTTATCCCGGTTATATCTATCCATCTTATGCCAGGTTCCTTTTTAAACCATGTAAACTGCCTTTTCGCATACATTTTTGTGCGCTTCTTTAAAAGCCTCACTGCCTCTTCAGCACTGATATAACCGTCAATATGCAGTTTCATCTCTTTATAGCCGAGCGCCTGCAAAGGTGTTTTGTCAGGATTCATTTTCAGAAGTCTTTCTGTTTCCTGTAAAAGCCCTTGCTCCATCATAACCTCAACCCTCTGTTCTATAAGTGAATACAACTCCCCTCTCTCCCTTAAAAGCCCTACTTTTATGAAATCATATGGTTGAGGCGATGTTGAAGCATTCTGCATCTTCGAAATAGTTTCGCCGCTGCTACGCAAAACTTCAATCGCCCTTATAATCCTTCTTGTATCATTTGAATTGATTTTATCCGCTGAGACAGGATCGATTTTTTTCAGATATCCATAAAGATACCCTTTGCCGGAAGATCTCTCTTCTTCTATTAATTTCTCCCTTAATGACCAGTCTACTTTGGGCCCATCAAAAAGACCACTTGTCAACGTTCTTATATAAAGCCCTGTTCCGCCAACAATTACCGGAACTTTGCCTTTTTTGTGAAGCCTGTCAATTATTCCGGACGCCTCTTTTTTAAACATGCCCGCGCTGAAAGATTCATCAGGAGACAGTATATTGATCAGATTATGTTTTACCTTTTTGAGTTCTCTGTGTGAAGGTTTGGCAGTCCCTATGTCCATATGAGTATAAACCTGCATGGAATCTGCGCTTATTATCTCTGTATTCAGAGCATTTGCCAGCAGAACGGACATGCCGGTCTTGCCTGCACAGGTAGGGCCAAGGATTACAATTACTGTTTTGTTCCTGTTACGCATCATAATTACACGGGCAAAACCATAAAACAATTATACAGCGAAGACAAAACAAGGTAAATAATAAGGTTGGTTATTTGCAGATAAATTTACAGGAACAAAAAAATCAGGAGTTCTATAGGCGGAAAGATATTAAGCGGCAATGCGAAAAAATCCGGGGATCAGTCTTCTTCAAGCTTTTTTAAAATATCTTTTGACTTCTGATGTTCGGAGCCTTCTTCTTTCATAACGAGCTTATAAAAATCACACTTCAGACAATTCCCCAGTTTCATGGCAAATGTCCCCTGAACTATACCTCCACACAATGTGCCGGCGACTGCCCAGCATGCTCTTCCGGCATTTTTACCTTTATTAATCCCGTTTGCCCTTATTTCGGTAGTAGCGACACAAACACCGAATTCCTCTGTCTTATTACCGCCCGGTTCTCTACCGCATTTTTTGAATTCCCAGCAATTCAGTTTTTTATTCGATTTTGTCATCTCTTATCCCTTCCAGGCTAAACACTCACATTACAAAAATGTTCTATTTTTTAATATACTCAATTACTGATAAGATTGCAATAGAGAAGATTTTTTTTTGCTGGGTTTTCGTGATACTCAGAAAAATTACAAATGAAGTATTACTTAACAGATTTTGATTCAAGGAGATATTTTTTTATATCCCTTTCTTCCAGCTTCTTCAGTATGTCATCTACTTCCTTATAATAAGTGCCTTCTTCTTTTATAACACGCTTAAAGAACCTGCATTTCTTGCAGTCACCGAATTTTATAGCGAAAGTCCCCTGCACTATACCACGGCAAAAAGTCCCGGCAACTGCCCAGCATGCTCTTCCGGCATTTTTACCTTTATTGATTTTATCTGCTCTGGCTTCAATAGATGCAGGGCAAACACCAAACTCCGATGCTTTTTCTCCGCCAGGCTCTCTGCCGCACTTCATAGCTTCCCAGCAATTAAGCTTTTTAACCTTTTCAGCTTTTTTAACTTTTTTGGTTTTTTTATTCATACAGATCATCCTTATATAATTTTAATCATGTTGCAATGCTATATATATATATAAACAGCACATAATAATACTGCCGGGAGATGTGTCAAATCAATATAATAAATTTAATTATCTTATAATTTTTCATTATGTAATTCCGGGGAAGGGAAAATTATGCGACAAATGTGTCCGCGGGTAAAGAGTGACACCACAAAAAAAATAGTTACTTCTTTACGACCGCGTATTTAAATATAGTAAATATAATTCTATAACCTACAGATATTATACCCTTGATATCTCCGGTTATTTTCGATGTGCCGGTTCCTTTACGATAACTTACAGGGACTTCAATTACCCTGTATTTTCTTTTAATCGCTTTAACCTGCATCTCAATTGTCCATGCCAGATTATCATTTAAACCTAACTCCAACAGCCTGTTAAATTTAATGGCTCTAAACGGCCCCATATCAGTATATTTAAACCTGTACATAAGCCTGATCAGCACAGTCGCTAAAAGATTGCCAAAACGAACCGGAAGCCGTAATGCTCCTTTTTCACACATGCCTGTAACTCTGGAACCAACAACCAGATCATAATTCTCATTAACTATTGGGGAGATCAGCCGTGTCATCTCCCCGGGATAGTCACTATAATTTCCGTCTAAAAATACAACGATATCCGGCTTTATGCCTCTAAGGTATTCAACTCCCTTTTGACATGGATACCCATAACCTTTTTTAGGTTCAAACAAAAGGGTAGCCCCCCATTGTCTGGCGATAGAATGCGTTCTGTCTGTGCTTCCGTTATCTACCACCACTACCTCATCCACTATCTCCATTGGGATATCTTCCAGCACTTTAGGCAGTGCTTCTTCCTCGTTAAGGGCAGGTATTATTACAGCTATTTTTTTATCTGCCAGCATCATAAAATTATAACAGATTCTCCTTATACAATATAAATCCCATTATTAATTGACAAAAAGCTTTATTACTCTTAACATTAAAAAAACTGCGATAAATAATTATAACGGAGGTAAAAATGGCAGAATCCAAAGTGGTGTTTATTGATAATATGCGCTTTATCGGCAGTTCCAACTCAGGTCACTCAGTAGTAATGGATGCCCCGGCATCAGTTGGCGGCAGCAATACAGCTTCTACCCCCATGGAAATTCTTCTCTCAGCCCTCGGCGGATGCACTGGAATGGATGTTATTTCAATTATGAGGAAAAAGAAACAAAACGTAACAGGGCTTGAGCTGAATGTAAAAGGGGAAAAAGCGGAAGACTACCCTCACAGATACACTGCGATTCATATCGAATATGTGATAACCGGTAAAAATATATCTGATGAGGCTGTAAAAAGAGCTATCGAACTTTCACTGGAAAAATATTGTTCAGTAGGTGCAACTATTGGCAATTCAGCGGATATAACGAATTCGTATAAAATCATTCAGGGAAATTAATATGATAGGATTCCAAGGGTCAATGAAAATGCAAAGTGTAAAATTAAGGTCGAAGCGATTCGAACAAATTCATACCGAACTCTTCGGTATGAATCGACTGAACTCCGACTCGCTACGAGAATTATTAAAATTAAATTGTTTTTCCTCCACAATTTTGATTTTTGACTTTTAACCTTTGATTTTTTTACTTTAAAAGGGATGCCGGCCATTGATTGACAGAATTCAAAAAATAGTAGCAACTATCGGTTACATAGGCTATATACCATATTTGCCCGGCACTGCCGGCTCTGCTGCCGGTCTGATATTCATCCTATTGCTTAAGCCCGACAATGTTGATCTTCTAATTATTTTTTTGTCTGTTTTTATGCTCGGATTAATCTCTTCGCATAATACTGAAAAAACGCTTGGCAAAGACAGCCGGCACATAATCATAGACGAGTTTTCCGGTTACTTGCTGACAGTATTATTAATTCCAAAAACCACAGGCTATCTTCTCGCGGCATTCGTATTATTCAGAATCTTCGATATATTTAAACCTCCGCCTATCAGAAAAATAGAACAGTCTGTCCAGGGAGGCGCGGGTATTATGCTGGACGATATATTAGCTGCAATCTATGCAAACTTATGCATACAATTATGGATATACCTGTTCTAAACACTAAACTACAGCACGAAACCTGTTATTAGCTGTTCATTATTCGTCATAAGCACAGGGGAATCTGCACTAACACGCTATGACATATTTGCAAAAATAATCAATAACTTATAACACATAACCGTTGTTTTTAATATTGGTTCCTGCAGCTTGGAATTTTTTATTTTAACAGCTCTATGGTATGCTATCTTTAGAATCAGGTGTCAGGGGGTAAATCGGAATCGACTCGTACCGAGGGTCAGCAATCAGGTTTGTACCGTTCCTTTGTAAATTGCCGTAAAACGTAATATTTTGAGAAGCTTTATAGCTATAGAGCTGGATAAAACCGTTAAATCTGCTTTAGCAGATCTGCAGAAAAAGCTCAAAAAAAATATGGCTGGCATCAAATGGGTCAATCCGGAAAACATTCACTTAACACTAAAGTTCCTCGGAGATATTAAAGAAGAAAGCACTGAGCAAATCACAACAACAATGGAAAAAATCAGCAGTCATTACAATTCATTTAACGTTGAAATTAAAGGGCTTGGCCTGTTCCCGAACATGAGATCTCCAAGAGTTTTATGGGCAGGTATAAATAATACTGATATCCTTGAACCATTTCAAAATGAAATTGACCATGGGATGGAGCCGATAGGTTTTAAAAGGGAATCAAGAAAATTCTCTCCTCATCTTACACTCGGCAGGTTCAAAGTCCTTTCAGGCAAAAAAGAGATTCAGCAGGCAGTTCAACATCATGAAAATGACAGCTTTGGTGTTGTGCATGTCAGGTCCTTATTATTAATGAAAAGCGAATTGCACCCTGAAGGGGCCAAACACACCAAAATAAGAGAAATTTCATTAAAAATTACAGAAAACTAATAACTGACTTTATATTAATTTAAGGAGGACAAAATGTCTAATAAGGATCGCGCAAAAGCGCTTGAAATTGCTATTTCTCAGATAGAGAAACAGTTTGGCAAAGGCTCGATAATGAGACTCGGCTCTAAAGGAATTATTGATATCGCATTTATACCTTCAGGTTCTATCGGTCTGGATGTAGCGCTCGGAATTGGCGGCTATCCAAGAGGCAGGGTTGTCGAAATTTTCGGTCCTGAATCATCAGGGAAAACCACCCTGGCTTTAAGCGCGGTCGCTCAGGCTCAAAAAGCAGGCGGCGGTGCTGCCTTTATCGACGCTGAGCACGCACTTGATATCTCATATGCCTCAAAACTCGGGGTTAAAATAGATGAACTTTTGCTCAGCCAGCCCGATACGGGTGAACAGGCATTAGAGGTAACTGAATCACTGGTTCGCAGTGGAGCGCTTGATATAATAGTAATAGATTCTGTTGCAGCCCTTGTCCCGAGAGCAGAGATTGAAGGTGATATGGGAGACAGTCTGCCGGGACTTCAGGCAAGACTTATGAGCCAGGCTTTAAGAAAACTGACAGCTGCCATATCAAAAAGCCAGACTACAGTCATTTTTATCAACCAGATAAGAATGAAGATAGGTGTTATGTTCGGCAGTCCGGAAACTACTTCCGGCGGCAATGCTCTTAAGTTTTATGCGTCAAACAGACTGGATATAAGAAGGATAGAGACTATAAAAAGTGCGCAGGAAGCGGTCGGCAACAGGGTAAGGGTAAAAGTAGTAAAAAACAAGGTCGCTCCACCGTTTAAACAGGCAGAATTTGATATTTATTATAATGAAGGTATCTCAAGGACAGGCGAGCTTATCGACCACGGTGTTTTAAACGGAATTATTGAGAAATCAGGGGCTTGGTACTCTTACAACGGCACCCGTATAGGTCAAGGCAGGGAGAACTCAAAGGAATTTCTGAAATCAAACCCGGAAACAGTAAAAAAGATAGAATCAAAAATACTTGAGACTTATAACCTCAGGAGGTAACTTATGCCAATAAATATTGATGAACTCCTAAAAAAAGCCGTAAAAATGGGAGCCTCTGATTTGCATATAAAAGTTGGGAATGCTCCTATTATGCGCATTAATGGTTCACTTTCTTTCATGCCGGGTGAATCCCGGCTCTCTTCTGAGGATACTATGAATATATCCACTGCTGTAATGACCGGACCGCAGAAAGAATCATTCAAAAAGAAAAATGACATTGATATAGCATATAGTGTTCCCGGTCTTGGCAGGTTCAGATGCAATGCCTTTGTGCAAAGAGGCACCATCGGTGTGGCTTTCAGGGTTATCCCCATGAAAATTCAGGAGTTTGAACAGCTCCATCTCCCCGATATATTAAAAAAGATTGCTCTTGAACCCAGGGGACTTATCCTGGTAACAGGGACAACAGGAAGCGGTAAAACCACAACACTCGCATCAATGATTGACTATATAAACACTAACCGGACAGACCATGTAATGACCATTGAAGACCCCATTGAATTCCTTCATAGAGATAAACGCAGTGTGGTAAATCAGCGGGAGGTAGGAACTGACACTGAATCTTTCAGCAAGTCTCTCAGGGCTGCAATGAGACAGGATCCTGATGTAATTCTTGTTGGCGAGATGCGTGATTTTGAGACTATTCAGACCGCTGTTGTCGCAGCTGAAACCGGGCACCTGGTGATGAGCACCCTGCATACCACTGACGCAACTGAGACCATAAACAGAATTATATCTGTTTTCCCCCCTTATCAGCATAAACAGATAAGGGTTCAGCTCGCCTCGGTTTTGAAAGCCATAATTTCGCAGAGACTGGTGCCTATGGCCAATGGCAAAGGAAGGGTTCCAGCTGTTGAAATACTTATCGCAACAAACACTATAAGCAGCTGTATAGAGGACCCTGAAAAGACAAGTCTGATTCCTGATGTTATTGCAAAAGGTTACAGCCAGTATGGCATGCAGACATTTGACCAGTCCCTTCTGCATCTGTACCGGGATGATCTTATTACATACGAAGACGCCCTGCGAAGGGCTTCAAGTCCGGATGATTTCGCTCTCAAAGTCAAAGGAATTCAGTCAACATCAGATTTAAAAGATGAAGAGGAAAAAGCTTTCAAGAAAAAAGATGAGCCTGAAATCGAAAGGTTCCAAAGCTGAATCCATACGCTACGCACTAAAGCTTCTCCGTTACCGTCACAGGAGCAGGAAAGAAATGCTCGATAGACTGACCTTGAAGGGTTTTAACAATGGGCAGATAAGCAATACCCTGAAATTTCTTGAAAATTCCGGTTTAGTAAACGATAAAGCACTGTCAAAAGAACTTCTAAGGAATGCTGTTGAAAGAAAGCTCCTGGGCAGAAAAGGTATTCAAATGTTCCTGTATAAGCGGGGCATCAACAGAACACTTACAGATGAAACCCTCTTAGGCCATACTGAGGAAATGGAAAAAGAAGCCGCGCTTAAGCTTGTGGATAAGAAATTAAAGGTGCTTAAGAAATATCCTGAAAATATTTTAAAACGCAGACTCTGGGGCATGCTCCGGCGCAGGGGGTTTTCAGCTGATATAATAAATATGGCGGTAAAATCTATAAAGCTGAAAAAATAGACCAGAAGACATGAAAGACAGTTGTCTGCTTTAATCACGTTTTCGCAGGACCCAAACATCCTGGGTAAACCAGTCAAACAGATCACGCACATCGTGATAAAGTATATCCATTTGAGGCACAAATTTCTCTTTTACCCACGCTGGATGATGAAAAGAAGCATAATATTTCTTTCCCTCTGACGCAGACTGCACGCTTACAAACTGCCCCTCATGAAGTCTGTCCCGATCTTCTTTATTGGCCAGATCCACAGCGCGACGCTCGCCATTTAACGTAAGTATCAGGAGTCCTCCCGGAGACAGGCATCTGAGCAGTTCATCACGCCAGCGGTAATGAAGCCCTTCTGAAAGATGAGTAAATACGGATATCCCATAAATCACATCAAAATAATTATTTTCATAAGGCATAGGGGGCTGTAATTCATTGCACGCAAACTCTATTTCAGGCAAAGATTTCCTGCACCACCTTATAGAGCGTGCGTTATTATCACATCCGTATACTGACCAGTCTGTTTTTCCGAGCATCCCGGGCATATGACAGATAACGCGGCCTGGCCCGCATCCCCAATCCAGAACCCGGCCAAGCCGGCCAGTATGGTTAAAGGTGTGCTCCTTGATAATATCAGATATAAGCTGAGCATGCTGTAATCCATGCTTAAGATAACCACGCCATGAAACATGGGCATATGCGTCAAAAGCAAGTGAATACGGCGGGGTTCGAAAGTCTGGATAGTCAAGATAAAACTTGCGGTTATCCTTCCAGAACATCCGTACATTACTTAAAAGTTTAACATGATCGTCAACAAGTACCCTAAAACGGTGAAATCTCAATCTTTATCCTTAAATATTTTTTATGTGAAACATGGGGCATAACAAATAATTATTTAGTTTGTCCTAGTTATAGCATAGATCACCGCTTTAATCAATATTTAAACGACTACAGCAGTCTGACAGTCTGAATAAAATTCTCTGGCTATTTACATGCCCTTTGACAGAAACATAATTTTTATCCATCTCGCAAACTGCAAGCTTCTTATTCTCCTTAACCTGACGATAATAAGGCTTTTCTCTCTCTGTAATAAAATATAGCCCGTCCTCCTGCGCCAGTATTACATCAGCGATTCTGACATATTGATTAAATTTCAATGTGCCTGACTACGGGGTCTAATACATACAAATTTTTATTTTTTGTTTTTCTCTTTACCTGCCTGTAACCTTTTTTCAGCCCATTCTATATATGATTTATGAGTGTACCGTTCGTTTTCTTCTCTTCTTTTTTCAATATCCATCTTAACTATCTGAAAATATTTCTCCCAATACGGCGTTGCCTCTTCATGCCTTCCCAACTGGTCAAGGCAGTAGGCTGACAGATAATTATACCCATGATTATCAGGGAACATGTCAAGCGCCTTTTTCGCATACTCCAGCGCTTTCTCCAGGTTCGGTGCACTTTTTAACCCTGCATATTCAAGCGCCTTTTTGCGATAATCTTCTGATTGCTCTGAACTGTTAGCCCTGTAAGAGTAATCAGCGCTGTAAGCAACTGTCTCAAATACAGCTAACTGACCAGCTAAAAGACCAGCAAATAAAAAAGTGTAAAGTATTTTTTTCATATAATTTTGCATAACGCAAAAGTCACCTGTGCGAAGCATCAGGTGCACTGTCTGGTTAGCATTTTATAGGGTACAGTCCGGGTACATGGGTTACACTTTATTCTAGGTACATAGGTAACACTATTCTAGGTACCTGGGTAACTCTCTTTCACTATTCTCTGTCTCATAGGCAGCCTTTTTATAATATCCTTCATTCGGTGGATTTCTTCAAAAAACCGTCCTAATAAAAAATCACAATAATACACATTATATATCCCGTCATCAATTTCTTCAAAACCTATATATTCCTGCGCTAATGTATGACTCATCGGCACTTGATATGTGTTCCATCTGAAGTTTCCGCTATTGCTTACCCGCCGCATATTATAATGCGATGGATAGTCCCAGTGTTTTAACTTCTTTGGCATTTTCCTTTTAGAGTTTGAATATACTTCAGCGGGCCTTTGCATATCCAGTGCTTCATGCGGCCTTAACGAATTATATTCTTTTTTGAATTTATTAAATCGCCTTTGCTGCATCTTCAGATTCTTTTCCGGTGGTATTGTTGCTTCTTTTTTTAATGTCCTGTGCATACGTTCATGCTTTCCGTTTTGCTGCGGTTTGCCGGGCTCTATTAATTCAGGATATATCCCCAGTTTAATCCACCATACTGACAGTGTGGATATTCTTGCTATTGCACTTGATGCAAAGGGCACACCGTTGTCTGACCTGATCCTCTCTGGAAGCCCGTGTTCCTTGAACAAACGAGTGAAACATTCTTTGGTTTTCTCCAACGATATTCTCTTATGCCCATCGCAATCCAATAAATAGCGGCTATACATATCACAGACTGTCAGAGGGTAACAGTACTTGCCATTCCTCATTTTGAACTGCCCTTTGTAATCTGTTGTCCATATCTGATTTGCTTCTGTTGCATCTGCCTTTGGACATCCAGGGTGGCTTCTTTTGACTCTGCGTTTCTTTCCCCCAATGAGCCCTTCGCGTTTCAGTATATCTGCTGTCGTTGATATCGCTGGATACTCCCAATCAGGGTGACGCTTATATAGTAAGTCTAGCAATTTCTTTGGCCCCCATGAAGGATGCTTCTTGCGGGCCATCTTTATTACTCTAACTACTGTGTAATGTGTTTTGTGCGGACAGCTATGAGGCTTACTACTTCGCTCTTCCAATCCCCTTGATCCATAGTCCTCATATCGTCCTATCCACTTGTATCCAGTCTTACGACTTACATTAAATTGCCTACATGATTCTGCTATTGAAAAATAGCCGTCCAGATACTCTGATATAAAGCGAACTCTTTGGTCCATTGTGGTAACTCCTTTCCAGGGCATTGGCACCTCCTTGCCTAATGTTTAGGCAAAAAGTGTAACCTATGTACCTAGAATATTGTGTTACCTATGTCCCCGTTCGTTCATATATAGTGGACTAAATTTGACTTCTAAATTATAACTGACAATCTCGACTTCTGGGTCTTTATTTGTATGCTTAATGAGTGTCGGAGATATTTTTTGTGCCCCTCCGTGAACTAATATACCTCTTACTTTACCCCCAGTTTCATGACTGAACAGCCCCATATAGTGGCGCAATTGATCAATGTCATTAACTGATGGACTATGTTGCTTACACTCAACTATCACTGGTACATTC
>VAPB010385387.1_pt1 | contig 19186 bp, 20 predicted proteins | sample 3395101 | NCBI WGS metagenome assembly VAPB01 (sample SAMN08290433, study PRJNA428436) | hydrothermal vent metagenome | isolation source: Deep-sea hydrothermal vent chimney | place: Indian Ocean: Southwest Indian Ridge | reverse complement strand
TCTGGTCATGAGACGGGCAATAGTTCCAAGTATAGCGATATCGGTTTCTATCAGTTCCCTGATGCCTGGCCGCTGGACCTTGACGATGACTTTTTCACCAGTCGAAAGAACGGCATTGTGAACCTGTGCGATAGAGGCGGCGGCAGAGGGAGTATCATGAAATTCGGAAAAAATGTTTTTCAGTGGTATGTTCAACTCTGTCTCAATAGTCATTTTTGCTTCATCAGTCGGGAAAGGAGGGACATTGTCCTGGAGTTTTTTGAACTCGTCTGCATATGCATTTGTTATCAGGTCCGGCCTTGATGAAAGGATCTGGGCAAGTTTAATAAAAGAAGGACCCAGCTCACTGAACGCCATTCTCAATCTTTCAGGGGCAGTGCGTTTCTCAACAGACGGCCAGTGGCCGAATGCCTTTAATCTCTTTCTAAGGGGAATGAATCGCTGAAGATTAATCTGCTCGATAAACTGCCCGAACCCGTGTCTGAGGAAAACATTGACGATCTGTCCCATCCTGCCAATGTTTTTATATGTGTGCCAGAACTTTAAAATGCCGGTTATTGCCATATATCAGTCTTTGGAATGCGCAGATTCTTCATGCTTATTGATCCTGGCTGAAAGTGCCCTGACCTTATTATGCAGTTCTTCGACCTCGTCGCGGGTCGGTACCTTCATTTTTTCAAGGGTCTTGCTGATCAGATCAGAAAAGTTTTTGCCAATATTCTCCCCTGACCTTTCAACTTTATCTGTCCATTCTTTTATCAGAACAACCCCCTGGGATTCGCTTAATTCGCCTTTTTTGATAAGCTCATCAACCAATTCCTTTACAGATTCCTGAACACCCAGGCCCGCAAGCAGCGCCTTATGTATATAATCCAATACCGGCATAGTATCCTCCTTCTTTACAAGCAGAAGATAAGAAGTTGAGCAATTAAGAAATTGAGAAGATGAGGTTTTGTAAGTTTTAACCTCTTAGCCTCTTAACTTCCTATCTTCTTAACCTCTGTCATTATTAAAATTTAAGGACAAACAAGCACAGACTTATAGTTGGGCTTAACCTAATTATCTGATATTTTTCGTCTAATTTCAATTCAATTTATCTTTGACAATATCAACTGCCGAACTTACAGCTTTATCAATGCCCTTAACATCTTTTGTCCCTCCCTGGGCCATATCAGGCCTGCCGCCGCCCTTTCCCCCGGTTACAGCCTTAAGTATCTCTCCTGCGTTGAGCCGGCCTGTCAGGTCTTTTGTTACTACAGCGACGTAGGATGCCTGGCTGTCCAGAGAAGAACCAAGCACAATAACGCCTGAACCGATCTTGTCGCGGATTTTATCTGCGAGATCTCTCAGTGTCTTCATATCAAGGCCGTCTATTTTACAGGAGAGTACCTGGATTCCGTTGACTTCCATGGTGTTCTTAATTATGGAATCCAAATTCTGCGAAGCCGCTTTGCCTCTGGCTTTTCCCAGCTCTTTCTCGCGGGCCCTGTTTTCATTAATTATTTTCTTCAGTTTGTCCGAGACATTAAGCTCGCTGACTTTAAGCAGGTCTGCGGCTTTCTTTAATTCGTTTTCTTCTGCCCTTATTAATTCAAGGGCATGAAATCCGGTGACAGCCTCTATCCTTCTAATCCCCGCGGCTACACTTCCCTCTGAAACTATTTTGAAAATCCCTATCTGTCCTGTGGCGCTGCAGTGGGTTCCGCCGCAGAGTTCAGAGGTGAAATCTCCCGCGCTGACAACCCTCACTTTCTCTCCGTACTTTTCGCCAAAAAGGGCTACTGTGCCTTTGGAAATAGCATCGTCCAGAGTGGTCAATGTTGTATTAACGGGTAAGTTTTTCATGATATTTTCATTAACAATATCTTCAATTTCCTGAAGTTCTCTGCTGTCCACCGCGTAGAAATGATTGAAATCAAACCTTAGCCTCTCATGAGCAACAAGCGAACCGGCCTGCTTGATGTGGTCGCCGAGAACGGATTTGAGCGCGGCATGAAGAAGGTGAGTTACAGTGTGATTGCGCATGATCGACTTTCTTCTTGGTTCGTCAATACCCGCTGTCACCGTCATTTGTGTTTTGATAGTACCCTTCTTCACAGTACCGGAATGTATAATTATGTCATTGAATTTTTTTGTATCAGAGACATTGATCTTCAGGCCGCCAGCTCTTAAAGTGCCTGTATCTCCGACCTGTCCGCCTGATTCACCATAAAAAGGTGAACTTTTAAGTATTACTTCTATGGTATCGCCTTCTTTTGCCTCCTGAACAGCATTCCCGTCTTTTATTATCGCGGCAACAATACTATCTCCCTCTGATGAGTCATAACCTGTAAACTCTGTAGTGCCGGACTGCCTGAGCATGTCCCTGTATATGCCGGAAGCCGCCTGTTCCTGATTGACCCACGACGCCCTTGCTTTTGTTTTCTGAAGCTCCATTTCTTTGGAAAACCCGGGTTCGTCGATCTTAAGGCCGTTATCCTCTGCGATATCCTGTGCAAGGTCAAGCGGGAAACCATATGTATCATATAATTTAAACAGCTCGCCGCCCGGGATAGTATCTTTGCCGTTTTTCTTCAGCGTATTGATCAGCTTGTCCAGTATTGCCATGCCTGAAGTAAGAGTATGGGCAAACCGCTCTTCCTCAAACCTGAGAACTTTCATATCCCTCTCTGTATTTTCGACAAGTTCAGGATATGCTTCTGACATTACTTTAGATACAGAGTCAAGGATTTTATAAAGAAACGGCTCTTCAATTCCCAGCATATAACCGTGTCTTGCGGCCCTCCTTATGATCCTTCTTAACACATATCCCCTTCCCTCATTTGAAGGCATTAAACCCTCGGCAATGGAAAAGGCAATTGACCTCAGGTGGTCAGCGATAACACGGATTGATACATCTGATGAAGGGCCGGCGCTGTATTTTTTGCCTGAAATGTTTTCTATCTTTTTAATGATCGGACTGAAAAGGTCGGAATCAAAGTTGTTTGTTTTCCCCTGCAGAACCGCTGTAAGCCTTTCAAGCCCCATGCCTGTGTCAATACTTGGTTTTGGCAGGGGAGTCAGTTTGCCGGATGAATCTTTGCTGTACTGCATAAATACAAGGTTCCATATCTCAAGATACCTGTCGCAGTCACATCCGACCTTGCAGTCAGGCCTGTCACAGCCCATTTCAGGGCCCTGGTCTATCAGTATCTCTGAGCACGGACCGCACGGACCTGTTTCTCCCATCTGCCAGAAATTATCTTTGGCCCCGAGCCTGAATATCATGTCAGGCTTTACATCAGTTTCTTTACGCCACAATTTGTCGGCTTCGTCGTCTTTTTCATAAATTGTTATGTAGAGTTTGTCTTTAGGAAGCTTGACCCGTTCGGTGAGGAAGTCCCATGCCCACTTAATTGCGTCCTTTTTGAAATAGTCGCCGAATGAAAAATTGCCGAGCATTTCAAAGAATGTGTGATGCCGGGAGGTCCTTCCCACATTTTCAAGGTCATTATGTTTACCGCCTGCCCGGAGGCACTTCTGAACCGTAACAGCCCTTTTGCAGGACCTTTTTTCGTCTCCGAGAAAGACCGATTTGAACTGGACCATTCCGGCGTTTGTAAAGAGAAGGGTCGGGTCGTTCCGGGGCATTATTGGGGAACCTGGAAGGACTTTGTGCCCCTTCTCACTGAAGAAATCCAGAAACCGCTGTCTTATCTCATTACTTTTCATGACAGTTCAAATAAAAACCTTTAATTCTCAGATGTTGAACAATAACCGTATTATATCAAAATTTTCAGAGAAAACCTGATTAACCTTGATTCTCTTCCTGAACGATTTATTGACATTGAATAGTCATTACGTATAATACAAAAAATGGCCGGGCAACTGATTATTAGACATAATTCTCAATAAATTGAAGGAGGAGCTGATCTGTATGTTAATATCAAAAGAGGAAATATGGAAAATCACAAATTAGTATTGCCTGAACATTTAAATCAGTATGGTTATCTGTTTGGAGGATATCTGCTGAAGTGGGTAGATGAGGTCGCATGGATAGCCGCGACCCTGGATTATCCCGGATGTAATTTTGTGACAAGAGGACTGGCCAAAGTTGAGTTCAGAAAGAGCGTCCGGGGAGGGACTATACTGAGATTTATCTCTGAAAAAGCAGGTTCGGGAAATACTTCGCTTGAGTATGCGGTAAAAGTATTCCGGGGAAGTGGAGGGACTGAGCCGGATGATCTGATCTTTTCCACCAGTGTGACATTCGTATGTATTGATGAAAAGGGGAAGAAAAAAGCCCTGCCTGCTTGCCCCGGTTTATCGGGGAATGATGATCATATACGGTAATATTGACGAGTCGGGCCGAAAAAGTATTTGCAGTATTCTATGAGTTTAATGGAAGTGATACGATATCTGCCGCGGATTCCCGCTCTTTTTTTGAAATTTCTTTTATCGCGTAAGCGGCAGTACTGCCGGAAAATCCCCGCCGCATAAGCATGCCCCACAGCCTTCTTCTGACTGTATGGACTGGATATTTTTTGAGAGATTTTATTTTTTTACTGACTAATCTGAGGGCTGTTTCTTTCTCAGTTTCTCCGGAGTGCCCGGCAAGAGTTTCTTCGATCAGGTCTCTTTCGATGCCGTGTATAAAGAGGAAATGTTCAATCCCTTTTCTCCCAAGGTGTTTTTTTTCAACAGCGTACAGGAAGAGTTCTGAGGCAACTGACTTATCATCCATTAAACCGGCGTTTTCAAGATACTTCATCGCCGAATTGATCTGTCCGGTATCGAAATTTTTTCGTCTCAGACGCTCCTGCATCTCTTTTCTGCTTCTGGAGCGATAACGGAGAAGCAGTAAGGCGTAGTTTTTTGCGTTATTTCGAGAATCTTTCAATCTCAGGATCTTTCTGGCTTTGGATCGCCTGATCCTCTTCTTCTTTCAGGTCATCCAGAGTCTGAACCCCCTTGATTTTCAGGATGAAATCATCAGGGTTTGAAGTTCTGCGCAATGCATCTTCATATGTGATCAATTCATTCTTGAACAGATGCATCAGAGACTGGTCGAATGTCTGCATCTGATACTGGCTGAAGCTCTGGGCAATGACATCAGGAATCAGTTTTGTTTTGTCAGGGTTTTCTATGCATCCCCGAATAGTGGCAGTTGACCTGAGTATTTCCACAGCCGGCACCCTCCCTTTTCCGTCTGCCATGGGAACCAGCCTCATGGATATGATGGCCCTTAAGACTGATGCAAGCTGTACCCTGACCTGTTTATGCTGATAGGGCGGAAAAACTGATATTATCCTGTTAATGGTCTCAGCTGCATCAACAGTATGCAGGGTGCTTAATACAAGGTGTCCGGTTTCCGCCGCTATAAGTGCAGTCTGTATTGTTTCAAAATCACGCATTTCACCAACGAGGATTACGTCAGGGTCCTGTCTCATGGCGGCCCTCAGGGCCTTGCTGAAAGACTCTGTGTCAGTGCCGATTTCACGCTGATTAACAATACTGCGTTTATCTCTATGAAGGAATTCAATAGGGTCTTCAATCGTCATAACATGGTCAGTCCGTGTTGAATTTATATGGTCAACCATTGCCGCGAGTGATGTGGTTTTACCGCTTCCGGTTGTGCCTGTAACAAGTATGAGTCCTCTCGGTTCAAGGGATATTGTCCTTATGATAGGAGGAAGGTGGAGCTGATCAGTATCAAGAATTTTCATGGGAATAATCCTGAAAACAATTCCGATTGTCCCTCTCTGCACAAAAACATTGCATCTGAACCTTCCAAGTCCAGGAACACTATAGGCGATGTCTATATCATTTCTTTTTTTGAACGCATCTTTCTGATGGGCGCTCATGACATGCGTGGTTATTTCCATGGTATCTTCGGAGGAGAGCCTCTTTTCGCCGGGCATAAATGAAAGTTCACCGTTAATGCGGATTATTGCGGCGTTACCTACTTTTATATGTACGTCAGATGCTCCCATCTTTACAGCTTTTTTCAGGAGTTCGTCGATATATGCAGACATGTGTTACCTCCTCAGGTTATATGCTTCCAGAACTGCTGCTTCAATTTTTTCAGAAGCCTCAGGGTTTGATTTCAGGTATCCCTTTGCGTTTTCTCTCCCCTGGCCTATGCGGTTTCCGTCATATGAATACCATGACCCTGATTTTTCTATTATGCCATTTGAGACACCATGATCAATAAGTTCGCCTGCACGTGATATGCCCTCACTATAAAATATATCAAATTCCGCCTGTTTGAACGGTGGAGCAACCTTGTTCTTCACTACCTTTACTCTTACCCTGTTGCCGATTGCTTCCTGCCCCGACTTCAGGGTTTCTATCCTTCTTATGTCAAGTCTGCACGATGAATAGAACTTGAGCGCATTGCCGCCCGTTGTCGTCTCGGGGCTTCCGAACATTACTCCTATTTTCATCCTTATCTGGTTTATGAATATTACTGTTGTCTGGCTCTTGGATATGGTTGCCGTCAGCTTTCGCAGGGCCTGGCTCATAAGCCTCGCCTGGAGGCCGGGCAGGCTGTCTCCCATGTCTCCTTCAATTTCCGCCCTTGGAACAAGGGCTGCGACAGAATCTATAACTATTATATCAAGAGCTCCGCTGCGGACCAGTGTCTCGGTAACTTCCAGCGCCTGTTCGCCAGTGTCGGGCTGGCTGATAAGCAGGTCATCAATTTTAACGCCCAGTTTTGTGGCGTAAGTAACGTCAAGGGCATGCTCCGCGTCAACAAAAGCGGCCGCGCCGCCTGTTTTTTGAGCCTCAGCGACCGCACTGAGGGCAAGAGTAGTTTTCCCTGACGATTCAGGCCCATAGATCTCAACGACCCTTCCTCTTGGAAAACCACCGATTCCGAGTGCGGCATCAAGTCCGATAGAACCTGTCGGTATGATTGCGATTTCTGCGATTCCCTCAGAACCCAGCCGCATTATCGAACCCTTGCCAAATTGTTTTTCTATCTGGGAAATGGCCATTTCCAGAGCTTTTGTACGCTCTTTGTTAGACATCTTGCCTCCTTATTCCTAATATTCTATGTTTTTTATTTATTAACATCAAATTTACCCGGCATGCTTCCCGGCCAGGGGCAGCTCTGCGATAATAGAATGACGCGCACCTGAGGAATTCAGTTCGCTTTTCATTAAAGATACAGATTTAACGTCCACTGAGCCCAGAACATCTTCTTTGCGAAGACTGCATGCTTTAATAATGCTTTCTTTTTCTTTTGAGGATCTGAACCGCCCAAGCGTAAGGTGCGGCTTAAATTTCCTATTCTCTCTCTTAAATCCTAATGATGTCGTTCCTTCCTCTATCTCCTGCTGAAGTGTGTTCAGGGAGTCGAGGTCTTCGACGCCTACCCAAAGCACTCGGGGAGATTTCAAGCCGGGAAAGACGTTTATGCCTTTGATATCCAGTTGGAAAGAATTATTGCGGCTGCAAATCAGTGTCATGAGTTTTACAATATCCCTGACAGTTTCTTCTGTTATTTCTCCAAGAAACTTAAGTGTAAGATGAATGTTGTCCGGGTTAACCCATCTGATGTCGGCCCCGCAACTCCTGAAATTACGCTGAAGTCCTGACAGTGCGGATTTTACCGCTTCGGACAGTTCTATGGCCAAAAAACTTCTCAAAGATAAACAGTTTTTTTCCGTAACAGAAAAATCCCTAATCCGTTTATTATCAATAGCATATCACAGAATAGACAATAAAAAGTAGTATATAATTGCCCGTTGGCGGATGGCTTGGCAGCCGTCGGCAACATCCCTGGCCGGTCGTAATTATCTAGAACATGAGCATGAATATCTGTAAGCAGATATTAGTATAGACCGCTGCCATAATATCATCAAGCATAATGCCCGTGCCGCCGCAAAAGAGTTTTTCCATCTTCCTGATGGGCGGGGGTTTTATTATGTCAAATATCCTGAACAGGAGGAATGCCGCAAGGAGATAACCGGTGCTTTTCGGGATAAACAAAACCGCGGCCAGGTATCCTGAGAATTCATCTATTACAATATGGCCGCTGTCCCTGCCAAGGTTTTTTTCCGCTGTATGTGAAGTTATCAGTCCAAGCAGGAAGACAGGCAGAAATATAATAAGCAGCTCCAGATTGTCCGGCTTGATGACAAATACCAGTAAAAGGGCAAGCGCCGAGCCGAAAGTGCCGGGGGCGTAAGGCAGGTGACCTATGAAACCACATGTTGCGATTGTCTGCTGAAGTTTGTTGTTCATTTTTTTCTCCTGTTTTCCGTCAGTATACAAAATTGCCGGAAGCAGGTTTATTCCGGCCCTGAATCAGTCTCCGCTAACATGGACTTCCCCCTTCTCGTGAATGATCCTGTATGAACTTGATATTTTAGCTGATTCACCAATGGTTGCGGCAACTGAACAGTACTTATCCAGAGAAAGCTGAATGGCCTGCGTTACGGCCTCGTCAGATATGTCTTTCCCTGTCACTACGTATTCAATATTTATTGAGGTATATCTGTGAGGATGCTCATCAGCTGTTTCAGCGCTGAGATTGATATCGAATTTGCCCACATTCTGTTTTTTCTTTCGCAGTATTGAGATTACATCCATTCCTGTGCAGCCGCCGAATGCCATAAGCAAAAGCTCCATGGGTTTCGGAGCTGAGTTGTTTCCACCGACCGTCGGCGGGGCATCCATTACAACCGCATGCCCTGAATCTGCACTGCCGACAAACTGCATATTATTAACAAGTGTAACCGTGGTATTTCCCATTTGCCTGCCTCCTGAATATATTTAATTAAATATTCTGCCTGGCTATTTCCGTGGATCGTCCATGACCGGTGTATAGGATAAATGTAATGGATGTTTATTCCTTTGTCAATTAAAGATGTCGATCACTGCTGTCTGAAATATTCATAAACAGGATAACAATTCTATTTTGGACAGATGTGGATGCTGATATTAAATCTGTTATAATGCTAATCATGCAGGCAAAAAAAATTTGTGTTATCATCCCGGCACTGAATGAAGAGGACACTCTTCCTAAAGTATTTAACGATATACCTCCAGGCCTGGTTGACGAGGTGGTTGTGATAGATAATGGCAGTACCGACAGGACGTCTTCCATAGCGAAGGGTCTGGGAGCGACTGTTTTGTTTGAGCCTAAAAGAGGTTACGGGTATCCCTGTCTTAAAGGCGTTGAATACCTAAGGGAAAGAAACCCTGATATAGTTGTTTTTCTTGATGGAAATTACAGCGATAACCCAAAGGAAATTATCAGGCTGGTCGAACCGGTGATTAAAGAGGATTATGATCTGGTTCTTGGCTCCAGGGTTGCCGGTGAAGCCGAACCGGGATCTCTTCGTTTGCCTGTGCGTTTCGGCAACCTGCTGGCAATTACTTTGATCAGATTGCTCTATGGTTTCAAATACACGGACCTGGGCCCGTTCAGGGCCATTAAATTCAGCAGGCTGCTGGAACTGAATCTGCATGATAATCTGGCCTGGACACTTGAAATGCAGATAAAAGCGGTCAAAAAAAAGTACCGGATAACAGAAGTGCCTGTTAGCTACAGGAAAGGACACGGCAAATCAAAGATAACAGGAGATATAAGGGGGATTGTTTCCGTGGGCTGTCGAATACTCTGGACCATATTTAAATACCGGCTTACGCGGTAGAACTTATCTGAAAAAACACTAAAAAGGTCTGGCCGGTATACTTCCCTGTCGCAGAAAGTAAAACGCTGTCTTCTAAAGGTCTTTGTTTATCAGTAGGCCCGGCTGAAACAGCAGTCCTTGAAAACCTGTGTAAATATGAAGTATAGTATGATTAGCATATGGGATTCAGTTTGATCGGCTATAGTTGAGCTTGGCCTTAGAGGCTTTGTTGTGGCGATAATTGTGTGGAGGAAAACCCTATGACAAAGAAAATTAATTGCTGGGAATTTAAAAAGTGCGGCAGAGAGCCGGGTGGTGCCAAGTCGGATGAACTGGGTATCTGCGCTGCGACTACAGAGATCAGGGCAAACGGCGTAAATCAGGGTAAGAACGCAGGCCGTGCGTGCTGGGCTGTGGCAGGGACTTTATGCGGCGGGGTAATTCAGGGAACATTTGCAATGAAACTGGGTAATTGCCTTAAATGTGATTTTTACAGGCTTGTTATGAAAGAAGAGGGTGAAAAGCATCAGAAGGCAAAGGACATTCTGAAAAAATTATCTGATTAAGATCTCATCACCTTTTTTATTCTGTTTCAATAAGGTTTTAACTTTTTTTTTGTCTTTTACTTCTCTTTACCCGCGGCATATGAATCAATTCCTGACGTAGTTTAAGAATAAGCATGCTTTAAGGAACCTTCCGGTATTATAATACCCGCATGGGACTTAACGCGGTCAGCCTAAAATCTACCAATACCGCTCCGGTGGTCGTCCTTGTCGGGCCCACCTGTGTCGGCAAGACAGCCTTGTCCATTATCCTCGCAAAGGCCCTGAATACGGAAATTATCAGTGCGGACTCCATGCAGATTTATAGCAGTATGGATATAGGGACGTCAAAGCCGTCACAGCGTGAACTTGATGAGGTAAAACACCACTTGATCAATATCCTGTCTCCTGGCAGATCTTTCAGCGCCGGTAAATTCAAGACAATGGCGATTGAGATAATCGATTCTATGAAAAGTAAAGGAAAGACCCCGATAATTGTCGGGGGCACGGGATTGTATATCAGGGCACTGACGAGAGGGCTCTTTCACGGCCCTGGAGCAGACTGGGAACTCAGGGATAAATTAATACAAGAGGAAAAGAACTATGGTGAAGGCTATCTTTATAACAGGCTGAAAGATGTTGATCCTGTGACAGCTGGAAAGACAAACCGCAATGATACAAGAAGGATAATAAGGGCGCTTGAGGTTTTTCTGAAGGCAGGGAAAACCATATCGGAGCTTCAGGACATGTCAACAACGCGGACTGCTTATAACTTCATCAAGATTGGACTGTCAAGAGAAAGAAAAGAGCTTTACAGACTGATAGATCAGAGAGTGGATACCATGATGCGGAAAGGCCTGCTGCAGGAGACGGAATCATTATTGAAAACAAATCCCGGCCGGACTCCGTTGCAGGCGCTGGGATATAAGGAAATGCAGCTTTTTTTAAATGGCCGGGTGAGCATGGAAGAATCTGTGGATCTGTTAAAGAAAAGAACCAGGGCTTATGCCAAAAGGCAGTATACATGGTTCAATAAAGAGCCCGGTGTCGAATGGGTGGATATAACCGGAATTATCAATGCGGAAGATATCTATGGAAAAGTTGTAACTGATGTCGAACCCTTTAGAAAACTCCTGGCTGGGCAGGAATATATGCATATCTGATTTCCGGCGGGGTTGAAATTCGGGAGGATTTATTTTATGTTAAAAGCAACTATTGAACTGACCGGAAAAACATCAGGACAAGGGGACCCCTATGGCGGACAAAAACCGCAGTCTTCAGGACCACTATCTTAATTCTTTAAGAAAGGATAAAATTCCGGTGATAATTTATCTGATAAACGGTGCTCGCGTCAAAGGAATAATAAAGGGATTTGATAATTTTGTAATTCTTATCAAGCAGGAAAAGCAGCAGCTTATATATAAACACGCGATATCTACGATCATACCTGATAAAGATGTTGATATAATGCGCCAACAGCCCCCGGGTGAATGATTAATGCGTGACACGTCCGGGAGCCCTCTCTGTACGGTAGATGTTATCATAGAAACTGACGGCGGGATAATACTTATCAAGAGAAAGAATCCTCCCCCCGGATGGGCAATCCCCGGCGGGTTTGTAGATTACGGTGAATCACTTGAAGACGCTGTTCGCAGAGAGGCCCTTGAGGAAACCGGACTGGACATTAAATTGAGCAGACAGTTCCATACTTATTCCGACCCTGAGCGGGACCCCAGGCACCACACTGTCTCCACAATATTTATTGCCACTGCTTCAGGAGAACCGAAAGCGGGTGACGATGCCGGGGAAGTGGGGATATTTACAAGGGATTCGCTTCCTGATGAAATAGCCTTTGACCACAGGCAGATCCTTGATGATTACTTCAACAACAGGTATTAGTTGCAGTGGTCAGTATTTGTCTTTACAGCAGTTGTAAACACAAATCCTGACCCTCCAAAAAGATCGGCGGGCAAGCTTCTGTTTTTTTTATGTTCAGGCCGGTTTAATCCATAAATAAGGTCTGTCTGATGCACAGGACAGCATCGCAAAGTTAGAATGCGATTAAATATTCGGATCTACTGTTTATCACAAGATCAGGATTTTGCCTGATAAAGCAAGGCTTGCAGTCAATATTATCGCCTGATTAAGGTATCGCTCTAATTTTGCTCAACCGTCCCGCACATCATTTACGTCTGGCGTTCTCTGCTGAATAAATAGGTCAGCTGGTGATTGATGCCCGTACGACACATTTAAAAAAGGACCTTGAGGAGTTATTGTCATACCTCAAAACTGAAAACCTTAAACAAAATTTAATGTCCGTCGATTACGGGGATCAGGAGGCAGCGGGCCTGTTTATTTACCTTTGTAAACGTAACTCCTGACCCTCCAAAAAGATCGGCGGGCAAGCTTCCGACTATGGAAGAAGACAGTGTAAGCTTTTACAATATCTGTAAACACTTTTTGTGTTCAGCGCAATTAGTCCTTCTGTGCCTGAGGCATTTATCTATGCAAATTTCTTAACTAATGTTTATCAACGGAATCGTCGGGTTGTTCAAATTTCTCTTTATACCAGAGAGCATGATGATGTTTTACGTAGTGACGGTCGACAAAGCCTGTAATCATACCGGACAATGAAACCCGCGTGTCCGGATTTAGAGTTGCCATGAAGATATGGCCGAACAGGAAAGGAGTGGCAATAACGGCCATGCCTACATGAACCAGCCATGACAGAACCGTGCTGCCTGCAAACCATATTGACAGTCCTGTCAGAATATATAAGGGGTAAGTGAATGTCAGGATCATAAAATTCAGTTTTTCAGCGGCGTTGAATTTCCCCTGTTTGGGCAGATCGATTTTCTTATTGACCGTAGCTATGCCCTTGAGGAATAACCATTTAAAGTCCTCCACAGTCCAGACAAAGGCCTGCTTGACATTATACAAATAAAGTTTGAAATCTTTTCTGCTTTTGACTATCACAAACGCAGGAAGAATAATAAGGCAAGCACCTGATATCTGATGGATGATTGAGAAAATATCACGAAAAGGACGCGTAGGTTTGTTGTAATAAAACAAAGCGAGGATCAAACCGGTAGCATAACAGGCGATAAATGGAATGGCTATCGCCCAGTGGACCCATCTTTCGGATTTCTGGAAACGCTTTATTTTTTTTGAAGAAATATCATTTTCATTCATGTCAGACTGTATATGCTTAACGGCAAATCTAAAAAAACCGTTAAGATGCATCTTTTTCAACGGTTATGTATAGGTGATTATAATAACAGAATAAAATATTATAATATAAAATACTAATAAAGAGTAGGCAGTAACTCTTATATGTTTAGTGTAGAGACTGGATCAGGGATCAGGGATTACTGGAAAAAAACGTTATTTTACATTATAATTCGGCCACTGATAAGAGTTTCTAAACCATGAGTAATCGGTCTTAAGGGGAGGGTGTACTGTTGTCCGGACTGAAAAAAAAAGTTTCCCTTTTGCTTCAGGGAAAGTGCATCAGAAAACAGTTGGTAATATTGCTAATATTCGGGGTTTTCCTGTTCGCAGGTGAGATTAGCGCATTCGCGCTGTTAAGCTCCCCCGGCAAACTGTCGAATGTTCATAAAAAACTCGAGGGTGTTGTTAACTGCCTTCAATGCCACAAATTATTTAAAGGAATAGATGATTCTGCCTGCCTGGTCTGCCACAAAAAAATAGATGAACGCATAAAAAGCAGCAGAGGCCTTCATGCGGGATCGAGAAATGAATGTTCAGACTGTCACAAGGAGCATGAAGGCGAAGACGCAGATATCATCAAGTTTGACAAGGACAAATTTGATCATAGAATAGCCGGTTTTAACTTGATAGATAAGCATAAACTCGAATGTAACAAATGTCACAAGCAGGATAAAACATATATGGACCTTACGCCGGAATGTCTTTATTGCCATGCTGATACACATTATAAGACAGTGTCTGAAGACTGCAGTAAATGTCACAGCTTTAAGGGCTGGAAGGCCCTGGGGTTTGATCATCAGAATAACTCAGAATTTATATTAACAGGCAAGCACTCAGATGTTAAATGTCAGATGTGTCATCCCAAATCTACGGTTTGCGAGATTTGCCACCCTAAAGGTTCAATTAAAGACAAAACAGGTTATAAGGACAAAGTTTTTCAGATCCTTAAATTTAAACCGCTTAAATATGAAAAATGTAATGACTGCCATGATGAAGTTCACAAAGCGGAACTAAAGGAAAAAACATGCAAGGGGTGTCATATAACTGAAGGATGGAAAGAGATAGACTTTGATCATACTGACCCGCTTCGTAGTGACTTCAGGATTTCCGGTAAACATGAGAAGGCGTCCTGCGGGCTTTGCCACCCTGAAGAGAGATCAACTTTCATGAAAGACGGAAAGAGGGTCGAGAGAGTTACGTTGAGACTCAAACCTGTTAAATACAAAGAGTGTAACAACTGCCATTATGATCTGCACAAGGGACAGTTCAAGGACCGGACATGTGACGACTGTCATTCAGTGCAGAACGTCTGGAAGGAAACTACGTTCAGTCATGAAGCAAAAAAATATATGGGATTCAAGCTTGAGGGCAGACATAAAGATGCTGATTGTTTGAAATGCCATGAACGCAGTGAAGTAAGTTATTCAGAGTTTAAGGAAAAGAAAAAGGCATGGTCAGCCAAATTTAAACCGCTGAAATATAAAGCTTGCAACGATTGTCATTATGATCTGCACAAGGGACAGTTCAAGGACCGGACATGTGACGACTGTCACTCAGTTCAAAACGCCTGGAAGGAAAACACATTTAATCACGAAGATAAAAAATACGGAGGGTATAAATTAAAGGGTAAGCATAAAGATGTTGTTTGCGAGAAATGCCATGAGCGAAATGAGATCATTTATACGGAGTTCAATGAGGAGAAAAAGGCAATTGTCAGTAAATTTGGACAGCTGAAATCGGAAAGATGTGATGACTGCCACAAGGATGAACATAAGCCGGACCTGAAAGCTATCAGTCACCTTAAAGATGTGACATGTGTTTCATGTCATTCGGTTGAGAATGACTGGAAAGACCGCCTTTACAAGCATATAAAAGGCAGCAGGTATCATTCAGCCGGTGCTGGCACTGAATCATTAACGTGCGCGAAATGCCATATGTGTGATCCAGAGGTCTTTACTTTTAAAAGCTGTTTTAAAATCGGAAATTGACGCGGATCGTACAATATCAATAATTGAAGTAGTCAGTATTTTCTGTCAAAAACAACCCCTGAATCCAGCATGCTTTATGTTCGGCCTGATGCACAGGACAGTATTGCAAATTTCTAATTAACCCTCTTCTGCACCGAACAGGGAGACTGCGCCTTATTGGCAGTAACTCCTTTTGTGTTTTAGCTGTTGTCACGTTATTCCGGCTGAATCTTTATCAGTTTTCCGCTGGCGCTCGCAACTACCTCATCCTCTGCTGTGACAGCTTTAGCGAGTGCGTCAATGGTCTTTCTGGTTTCTTTGTTTATTTCAGCTGTGACCGTTATCTTCTCTCCCACAGTCAGTGCTTTCCTCAGTCGTACGTCCATTCGGGCGGTGACTGCGGGTGTACCCAGGGCAATGGCGAGTTTGACCATCGCTTCGTCGAGCAGTGCTGTTATGATCCCGCCGTGAACAATGTTCAGATAACCCTGGTGTGTCTTTTGAGGTGTGAATTCTGTCCTTATAGTTCTGCCGTCAAAATTGAAGTTCAGCTTCAGCCCTATGGGATTCCTGGGCCCGCAAATAAAACAGTAACCGTCATCTTCAAGTTTCATCCTGAAAATTTAGCATAATACACGGGCAATCGCAAATGCCGCAACTGCTGTGCTATACTTTATACTGCGTTTTACAATGGAGTCTGTGCCCCCTACTTTATGTAATCCTTAAATTTATGCTGGCAAACCTTTTATTAAAACCGGGAACTCTGAAACTTGAAGAGGTCAGTATTCCGAAACCTGCTAAAGGGGAGATACTGGTAAGGGTGAAGGCCGCGCTTACCTGCGGTACGGACCTGAAAGCATTTATGCGCGGGCATCCCATGATACCTATGCCGACGGTTTTCGGGCATGAGTTTTCAGGTATTGTGGAGCAGGCCGGCAGGGGTGTGAAAAAATTTTCCAGGGGTTCGGAGATTATGGCTGTTCACAGCGCCCCGTGTGACAGATGCTACTTCTGCAGAAAGAAATTGTTCAACTTATGTGAAAAAATAATGGAGACAAAAGTCCTCGGAGCTTTTGCGGAATTCATATTATTACCGAAGCACATTGTAAAACATAATGTTTTTCTGAAACCTGAAGCACTCTCTTTTGCCGAAGCGGCATTCCTGGAGCCGCTTTCCTGTGTGGTTCACAGCATAAATTCCGCAGGCATATCCAGAGGTGATACAGTGGTAATCATCGGGGCCGGCCCCATAGGATTACTCCACCTTATGGTACTTAAAACAAAGGGCCTGAAAATAGTTGTTGTTGAAAAACGGTCAAACCGCATCAAAAAGGCCCGTGAACTAAAAGCTGATTGTGTAGTAAACCCGGAGAAAGATGATGTAATTGAAAGAGTAATGAAATATACAGGTAATAACGGTGCTGATACCGTTTTTGAGTGTACCGGAGTTCCTGATGTATGGGAGAGTTCCGTATGGATGCTTCGCAAAGGCGGAACTGCCGTGCTCTTCGGTGGATGCAGGCAGGGCTCTCAGGTTACCTATGACGCGGGACGGATACATTATGATGAGATAACATTAAAGGGCGCGTTTCACTTTACTCCCGGGGATGTGGTGCAGGCATATAAGCTCCTTGTGAACGGAAAAATAAAAGTTAAAGGCCTTGTTTCGGGAGAATATCCTCTGCATAAGTTAAAGACAGTATTTGACAGGCTTGCGGCGGGTAAGGGTATAAAATACGCGATCATTCCGTGAATAACATGAGAGTTGCTAAACTGTACAGTTCTGAAGATATACGAATTGAGGACATGCCCGTTCCTGATATTGATGACGGTGACGCTTTGGTCAGGGTCAGGGCTTGCGGTATATGTTCAGGGGATGTAATGCCATGGTATATAGAAAAGAAATCCCCTCTTGTTTTAGGCCATGAAGCTGTAGGTGAAATAGTAGAGTTAGGCAAAGAAGTTCGGGGAGAAGATAGAAATGTCTTAACTCGTCCCTCATCACTCGTCACTCGTCGCTTTAAGGTTGGTGACAGAGTTTTTTTTCATCATCACGCACCGTGTTTTAATTGCAGATATTGCAGGAATGGTGATTATGTCCAGTGCGATACATGGAGGAAGTCAAAGATAATACCAGGAGGTATTTCAGAATATGTGCTGGTTCCGGAAATAAACCTGAAAGGCGATACTCTGCTTCTTCCAGATGGGATCAACTATGAACAGGCAACTCTTGTCGAGCCCGCTGCCTGTGTTGTCAAGGCTGTAAGGCGCGGCGGGATCAGACAGGGTGACACGGTCCTGGTAATCGGCCTTGGCATTATGGGGCAGTTACATATAGTGCTTGCAAAGCACTTCGGAGCCGGCAAAATAATCGGGGTTGACAAGGTCCCCTACCGGCTCGGACGCGCAAAGGAATTTGGTGCGGACACTGTTATTGACATCTCCCGTGATGATTTTATCGATTCCGTATATGAAGCTACCGGCGGAGATATGGCTGATCTGACTGTTGTTGGACCGGGAGACATCAAAGCGATGGCCCAGGGGATAAGCTGTACCGGAAGAGGCGGCAGAGTGTTGTTCTTCACACCGGCAGGTCCGGAGGATGTGCTCAGGCTGAAGCCGAATGATATTTATTTTAAGGATTTAAGCATTGTCACCAGTTATTCCTGCGGTCCGGACGATACAAAAGAGGCCCTTGATCTGATCGCGGACGGTTCTATTGATGCCGCAAGGCTTATTACCCACAGATTTCCATTAGACAGGGTCTCTGAGGCCTATAATCTTACTGCAAAGGCAAATGATTCTCTAAAGGTTCTGGTTGTATTTAAATAAACACTGCAGAGGAGGATAAAATGGTGGGAATAGAACTGGTAATTGAAGGTATGAACTGTCACACTACGTGATGAGCGTTAAAAAGGCTGTTGAAGCGGTGGATGACGTAACTTCTTCTGATGTTTCAATAGGAAGCTTCGTCATTGTCTTCGACGGGCAGAAAACTGACAGCAATAAGATTGCCGCTGCTGTGAAAAACGCCTGGTATAAAGCGGTTGATCAGGGTTAGACCATAAGTGACGTTTTATTAATTGCTGTTTTCGTTTATTTGCATGTGATATCATGATTTCTATGCGCTTATGAACAAGAAAATAAAACAGACCATACTTGATATTCTTTTAAACGCGGGGCTTCTTTCAAAGAAGCAGGTTAAGGAGATCCTTGTAAAGGAAAACGTGTTCTATGCCCGTTTACTCAAGTCAAGGGGCAAGGCTATCGGCAGGAGAAGGGTAATCGATTCCGATATCTCCATTATAGATATTATTGATTCCCTTAAGCTGGGAATGCCCGGCGACGACTCATCATACATTACAGAAGAGGTCATTACCAAAGAAGTCGCAAAACATTTTAATATACCTTTTATAAAAATAGACCCTCTGAAACTTGATTCAGATATAGTCACAAAAATTATATCCCGGCCGTATGCCATAAAATACCAGGTCGTTCCTATCGGTCTTTCCGGCAATTCGCTGTCTCTTGTGACATCAAATCCTTTTGAGAGAGAGGGAATCGAAGGTATTAAACAGTCCAAAGGATATGATATAGACCTGGCAATAACAACCAGGTCTGATCTGATGAAGATCATTACGGAGTTCTACGGGTTTAAATCTTCTGTAGCAGCGGCGCAGGACAATATGTCATCGCAGATCGACCTTGGCAATCTGGAACAGTATGTCAAATTGAAATCAATTTCAGAACTCGGGGCTACCAACCAGCATATTATTAATGCTGTTGAGTATCTTCTGCATTATGCGTATTCACAGCGCGC
>VAPB010061728.1_pt1 | contig 19186 bp, 20 predicted proteins | sample 3395101 | NCBI WGS metagenome assembly VAPB01 (sample SAMN08290433, study PRJNA428436) | hydrothermal vent metagenome | isolation source: Deep-sea hydrothermal vent chimney | place: Indian Ocean: Southwest Indian Ridge | reverse complement strand
CTGCTGGCAACCAGCACATGTCCTTCTGCCGGTAAGCCTCTGCATAAGCTCGCTCATAGCAACATCAACACTAAGGGCAACGTCAAGCGGAGAACCCATATCCGCGAGCACACTGTCGAGCGCTTCAGCCTGAGGGGTTGTCCTCGGGAAACCGTCAAGGATATAACCGTTCTTGCAGTCATCCTGAGCGAGTCTCTCTTTTACGAGTCCGATAACGATCTCGTCCGTAACGAGTTCGCCTTTATCCATAATAACTTTTGCTTCTTTCCCGAGAGGTGTTCCGTCAGCTACTGCTTTCCTCAGAATATCACCTGTAGATATTTGAGGGATCTTGAATTTGTCTACGAGTTTTTTAGCCTGGGTACCCTTTCCGGCTCCAGGCGCACCAAGTAAAACTAATTTCATAACTACCCCCTGTATATAATTTTTAAAGCGTTTCTGCCCCTATAAACCGCACTCAGGAATATAATGCCAATGAATAACATTCGCAGAGTGAAATAAAATAAAAAGTAAGAAAATAAATTTATTTCAAAACAATCAGTTGCACAGCAGATTGTTATGTGGTATTATGCGTCAAATAAAACCGGTAAATTTTACCGGGTAGAATCTGAGGTGACGAGTTATATAATATGCAGAGGCAGACCTGTTGAGTCAATATAAAAATTTAAATTAAAATATAATGTTTTCTTATACTTATTATAGTATTGTAAACCCCGGCAATTTCACATAGACTTAATGCAGTATAAATTAAAGGATATCATATGAAATTAAAGAAAATAGCAGAGATTCTGGAAGCTGAAGCTGTAACAGAAACAGACAGTTCTGAAAAAGATATAATGTATGCATTCAGCACAGACCTTTTAAGCAATGTGTTGTACTATTTTGTGCCTAACTCCATACTGATCACAGCACTTATCCACCCACAGGTCATAAGAGCAGCAGATGTTGCCGGTATAGAATGTATTGTATTTGTACAGAACAAGAGACCTGACAGGGATACGGCAGAGCTTGCCAAAAAAAAGAAAATCCCTTTGTTTGTAACCCCGTTTTCAATGTACATTGCATCCGGAAAACTCTATCAGGCCGGGCTGGGCTGCTGCTCAACAAAAAAATAAATTATGCCTATTGAGAAAGTCATTGAGGGGAGTTTCCAGCTTGTAGGAGGCAGTTTTGATAACGCCGGCGAGGCATCGACCCATCTTAAACACAAGCTTTTTAAGCTGGGTCTAAATGAGACTATTATAAGAAGGGCCGCAATTGCCACATTCGAGGCTGAAATAAACACGATCATATATGCTGCTGCAGGCTGGCTTCGTTACTATATAACTCCGGCACAATTAAGAATAGTAGTAGAGGATATGGGGCCGGGTATCGAGAATATTGAACAGGCTATGCAGGAAGGATACTCTACAGCACCGGATTATGTTAGAGAAATGGGCTGGGGAGCCGGCATGGGATTGCCAAATATGAAGAAAAATTCCGATGAATTTAAAATAGACTCTGTTGTTGGAGAAGGAACAACCGTGGAAATGATCATAAACCTGCAGCCGGATCCATGACAGAGGCTGAAACAGGGAGTGGCACATACAGGCCGCAGGTACAGTTACGGCTTAAAAGTGCATTTGATCAAAAATTAATAACCTAAAGAATAATTAGACAGCATTCGGGGGATACATTATGAAACTTGCTGATTTTGTTAAAGAATTATCCCTGGAGGTTAAAACCTGCGAGGATGGCCTTCAGAAAGATGTATCGGGTGGTTATATGAGCGACCTGCTTTCCGATGTGTTAGGGAACAGCTTCAAGAATAATATATGGATCACACTTCAAACTCACCAGAATATTGTGGCTGTTGCTGATGCAAGGGATTTAACCGGGATAATCATTGTAGGCAATAAACAGCCTCAAAAAGACACTTTAGAAAAAGCTGCGCTTAAAGGTATTACTATAATGACAACTCCTATGACAGCATTTGAGGTTTGCGGAAGGATTTACCGGCTCCTTAAATGAAAAAGACAGATGGACACAGATTATTAACAGATGTATCTGTGTTAATCTGTATTTTTTTGTCTGCGATCATCCCTGCCTGCCCGCCACACTACAAGGCGGGTAAACCGGCAGGCAGGTGCAGTTTTTTTAAATGCTAAAAAAATTTAAAGCTGATCTGCATATTCATACATGCCTTTCCCCATGCTCTGATCTTCAAATAACCCCTTCTGCAATAGTTAAAACTGCAACCGAGAGAGGCATCAACATAATAGCAATTACAGACCATAATTCTGCTGAAAACGTTATTGCCGCAAAAAAAGCTGCAGAAAAAACATCACTGAAAGTTTTGCCGGGTATAGAAGTCAGTACATCAGAAGAAGTACACATACTCGCTATCTTTGAAGATATTCCCAATGCACTAAACCTTCAAAATGTTATATATGATAATATGATGCCTGATGAAAACGATCCTGATAAATTTGGTGATCAGGTAATAGTAAATGAAGAAGATGAGGTTTTAGGTTTCAACAAGCGGCTGCTTATTTCCTCAACAACATTAAATGCATTTTCAGTGATCAATACGATACATTCTTTCGGGGGCATTTCTATAGCCTCTCATATTGACAGAGGCGCCTTCAGTGTAATCTCACAGCTGGGCTTTATATCCGATGACCTGAAATTTGATGCCCTGGAGATATCCCCTGGAACAGATAAAAAAACGGCTGAAGATTTGTTCAAAGATTACAGGGGTTCCCCATGGGTTTCCTCTTCTGATGCCCATTGCCTGGAAGACATAGGCAAAAGGACGACAAATTTTCTTTTAAAGGAAGCTTCTTTTAAAGAAATAGTATCGGCATTTAAAAACATTGACGGTAGAATGGTAGAATGGGAATAACAAATATTAAATATTCAGCCACTGACAAACACAAACTAAAAAGCGTTAAATTCGAAATACGAATTTCGAAGCACGAAACAATATCGAATGACCAAAATCTAAATGACAGAAACGGGAAGAATGCCTGCTTGTTTTGGATTTTGATCATTTGAATTTCGAATTTGTTTCGGATTTTGGATTTCGATATTCGGATTTATTTATTTTATGGAAGATCTGTCACTACATATACTGGACATCACTGAAAACTCTATAGCTGCCGGAGCTACCAAAATACAGATAAAGATCATTGAAGATACCAAAAAAAACCTCCTGCTTATCGAGGTAACAGATAACGGCAGGGGAATGGACAGGGATACAATAAGAAAGGTTTCAGACCCTTTTTTTACCACGAAAACCAAACGTCGTCGTTTTGGACTGGGTATTCCTTTACTTGCTCAGGCTGCAAAAGAAAGCAACGGAGATATATCCATTATATCGAATAAGGGCAAAGGCACCTCTATTAAAGCACATTTTCAGTATGACCATATTGACAGGAAACCTCTCGGAGATACTGCAAAAACACTTACAATTCTCATAGCCTCAAATCCTGAAATTGACTTCCTGTTCGAATACAGCAGAAACGGAGAGGAGTACTCTTTTGACACTTCGGAGATAAAAAATGACCTGGGGGATGTTCCTATAAACAGCCCTTCAGTGATAAAATATATTAAAGAGGATATAAGTAAATGGCTAAAAGAAACAAAAAGTATTATATTACATAAAAAATAAGGCCTCGGCTTAAAGCATTAGCATATATCAGATAAGAACTTGTAGGATTTAACCCTTAATTCAAGGATGAGACAAGAATGAAAAAAGAGAAAGGCAGAATCCTGGTACTGGATGACGACCCTATTGTTAACCTGAGCTGCAAGAGGATCCTCGGTGCCGAAGGCTATAGTATTACTACCGTAGAAAGAGGAGAGGCCGCCCTAAATAAACTAACCAAAGAGGATTTCGATCTCTTTATCTCTGATATAAGGCTCCCTGATATAAGCGGCATGACTGTTCTTAAGGAGGCCAGGAGCATAAAGCCTCAGACAGATATAGTGATCATTACCGGCTATCCAACTCTTGAAGATGCAAAAGAATCAACAATACTCGGCGCCTCGAAATATATTGAAAAACCCTTCACTCCGGATTTTATGATCAATGTCGCCAAGAAGGTTTTTGATGAAAGAGGCTGGATCCTGAGGAAAGCGTTTATTGACGAGTTCAGAGACTATATAGTTCCTCTGCGTGACAAGGAAAACCCAGTACTTTTTTATAAAGAAGGTGCCTGGGCCAAGCCTGTTAAAGAAACCCTGTGGGAAATTGGATGTGACCTCAGGTACTGGCTCTTGACCGGCTCACTTATGTATGTAGATTTCATAATAAAGGACAAACAAATGCTTAAAGCTGGTGAGCCTTTTGCAAAGATTTATACCAGCACAGGAAAGTGTAACGACCTGCTCTCACCAATTAACGGAGAGGTCATGGAAATTAATAAGAAGGCTAATGATGTTATGTGTGCTTTACTTAAAGACCATCTTTCAGAAGGATGGCTTTTGTGGCTGGCAAAAGTACTTCCAGTGGGTTCCACTAATTAGCAGCTGCATATAAAATTAAACAAAGCACAAAAGATTTAAAATCATTTTTTTGTGAAGCGGAGAAAAAATGTCAGATAGCGGGAACATTCTTGTAGTTGATGACGAACCGGTAATTGTCCAAAGTTGCAAGAGGATCCTTAAGTCTGAAGGATATAATATCAGTACTGCAACAAGCGGCCAGGATGCAATCAATATCCTCCAGGACAAGGATTATGATCTTGTAATCACTGACCTGAGAATGCCTGAAGTCGACGGCATTGACCTCATAAAGTGGTTAAGAAGTTCAAAACCTAAAATAGGAGTAATCGTTATTACAGGATATCCTTCCCAGGAAACGATTAAAGACGCTTTAAGTCTCGGAATTATTGATTACCTGCCCAAGCCTTTTACCCCTTCAATACTCATTGATGTTACTTCAAAAGCCTTAACCTGGATAAAAACAAAGGCGTATCCTGAGAAAGTCGAAGAAGAAGATGTTGCCTCAAAATCCGAAGCCCTCGAAAAGATAATAACTGAGAACCGTTCACGGCCCGGGAGCCTTATTCCTGTTTTACAGCAGGCTCAGGGATTAATAGGCTATCTGCCGCCTTCTGTACAGCGGCACATTGCAAAGGGATTAAACATACCTGTTAGTGAAGTGCATAGCGTGGTTTCATTCTACTCATTCTTCACTATGAAGCCAAAGGGCAAGTATAATATAAGGATATGTCTCGGCACTGCCTGTTATGTAAAAAGAGCCGAGGAAATACTGGAAAAAGTCAAAGAAATACTAAAAATAGATGTTAATGAGGTTACTGATGACAGAAAATTTTCTATCGAGAGTGTCAGATGCCTTGGGGCCTGCGGGCTGGCGCCTGTAGTTATAGTTAATGATGAAACATATGCATCTGTAGATCCTGTGAAAGTTCCGGAAATCGTAAGTAAATATGATTAGTTTTTTAAAGGATCTAAATAAACCCAGTTAGAAGAATTTCGCCCACGCCTTAGGCGCACAAGCTTCTAACGGGATAAATTAGCAACGAGCATTCTGTTTTTTGAACTTAAACCAGCGCAAGACTGGATGTTGAAAAAAAGTGAATAACGGGGAGTTTCATAATGGCTAAATTAAAGATAGAAGATCTGCAGAGGATAAAGCAGGAACATAAGGCCAGCTTTACATTAAGAGAAGGCGGTTACAGGGTAAAGGTTACTGTTCACATGGGTACTTGCGGCATTGCAGCTGGAGCCAGAGAAATTATGAGCGCACTTATGGATGAAATTGAAAAAAGCGGTGCTACCGATATTATCACTACCACTTCCGGATGTGCAGGGCTTTGCAGCCGCGAACCAATGGCTACCATAGAAATACTGGATAAACCCCCTATTAAATATGGCGATTTAACAGATGAAAAAATACGTAAAATATTCAAAGAACATATAATTGATGGCAATGTGGTAGAGCAATATGCCCTTGCTATCGGGAGTGAAACATCATATTAAGACAGTTATCAGTTGTCAGTTTAACCGCTTTAGCGAGTCTCGCCGTGGCGGAAGATTAAAAACAAACAACTAAAAACTTTTTAGAGGTTATATGCATAAGACAAGAACAAACCTGATGTTATGCGCAGGAACAGGGTGTGTTGCCTGCGGTGCGGCCAAGATAAAAGACGCTCTCATAACCGAGCTTAAAAATAAAGAGCTCGAAAATGAAATCCAGGTTGTAATGACAGGCTGTAACGGCTTTTGTGCCAACGGCCCCATAATGGCAGTACTTCCCGATGGAATCTTTTATCAAAAACTTAAACCTGATGATATCCCTTTCCTTGTTGAAGAACATTTCCTGAAGGGACGCCCGGTAGAAAAACTTATGTACAGGGAGCCGGAGAAAAAGACCACTGTCCCTGTAATGAAAGACATTCCGTTCTTTAACCTCCAGATTCTCAGGGCGCTCAGAAATAAAGGAATGATAGACCCTGAAAAAGCGGAAGACTACATAGCAAGAGACGGATATCATGCAGCGGCAAAAGCCCTTCTGCAGATGACTCCTGAGGAAATTGTAAGTGAAATGAAAGCCTCCGGACTCAGGGGCAGGGGCGGAGCAGGTTTTCCAACCGGGCTGAAGTGGGATTTCTGTTCAAAGGTCAAATCCGATGTGAAATTCATTCTTTGTAACGGCGATGAAGGTGACCCAGGTGCATTTATGGACAGAAGCATTATGGAAGCGGATCCCCATGTAGTTCTGGAAGGCATGATAATCGCTGGAAGAGCTATCGGTGCATCCAAGGGTTATATATATGTAAGGGCTGAATATCCCCTGGCTGTCAAAAGACTCCAGATAGCCATTGACCAGGCAAATGAAATGGGGCTTCTCGGAGAAAATATACTCGACAGCGGATATGATCTTGATATAGAGATATACCAGGGAGCAGGGGCTTTTGTATGTGGTGAAGAAACCGCTCTTATGAGATCAATTGAGGGTAAACGAGGAATGCCGAGACCCAGACCGCCATTTCCTGCTGTTAAAGGTCTCTGGGACAAACCAACGGTTCTGAACAACGTAGAGACTTATGCAAATGTGCCTCTCATTATTCTAAACGGGGCTGACTGGTTTAAAAGCCTTGGCACAGAAAAAAGCACGGGCACAAAGGTATTTGCTCTTACAGGAGCAATAAACAATGTCGGCCTTATTGAGGTACCGATGGGGATACCTCTCAGAACTATCATATATGACATTGGCGGAGGTATTACTAAAGGCAGAACATTCAAAGCAGTCCAGCTTGGAGGCCCTTCCGGCGGCTGTATCCCGGAAAACCTTCTTGATACACCTGTTGATTATGAATCAATTATGGCAACCGGCGCAATTGTCGGTTCTGGCGGTATGGTAGTTATGGATGATTCAAACTGCATGGTAAATGTTGCAAAGTTCTTCCTTGAATTCACAGCTGATGAGTCTTGCGGTAAATGCCCCCCCTGCAGGATCGGCACAAGGGTAATGCTCGATAAACTTATTGATATAACTGAAGGCAGAGGTCTTGAAGGAGATATGGAACTGCTTCAGGATCTTTCACAGGATATTATAAACACCTCTCTCTGCGGCCTCGGACAGACCGCTCCGAATCCTGTTCTTACAACAATAAAATATTTCAGGAATGAGTACGAATCTCACATAAAAGAAAGATGGTGTAAATCTGGAGTTTGCAAAGAATTGTCAACTTTTTATATTGATGAGGCTACGTGCAAGGGATGTGGTTTATGCATGAAAAGATGTCCCGTCAACGCAATCACAGGAGAAAAGAAAAAACCTCATAAAATTCATCAGGAACTATGTATCAAGTGCCGTACCTGTTACACGGTCTGTCCTTCGAAATGGAGGGCAGTAAAAGTAGGGCCTGCAGACATGCTGGTAGAAGCCGGGAAATAAATTAGTTGTCAGTTTACAGAGAAATTTAAATGGTAAAGCTTACTATAAACGGAAAAGAAGTATCTGCTAAAGAAGGGGCTACCATACTTGAAGCCGCCCTTGAGAATAATATTTATATTCCATACATCTGTTATGACAAGCGCCTTAAGCCTTATGGCTCCTGCCGTTTATGCATAGTCGAGGTTGAGGGCCAGAAAAAACTTCTGGCATCATGTTCAACCCCTGCTACAGAAGGCATGTCAGTAAAAACAGAGACTCCGAGGCTTATTAAAGCCAGAAATACTATTCTGGAACTTCTCATGATCCATCATCCTTTAGACTGCCCTGTATGTGATAAGGCCGGTGAATGCAAGCTTCAGGACATGGCTTTTAAATACGGTCCTTCAGAAAGCCGTTTCAAAGGAGAAAGAAAACATGAGATTACAGATACCGGCAGTGCACTTGTTGAAAGAGATCCTAACAGATGTATACTTTGCGGCAAATGCGTAAGGATATGCGGAGAACTCCAGGGCGTCGGTGCAATAAATATTCTCGGCCGTGGTTTTGGTTCAAAAATAAGTCCAGCTTTTGAGGAAACACTGGACTGTGAATTTTGCGGTCAATGTATTGATGCATGTCCTGTCGGTGCTCTAGGCAGCAAGCCTTTTAAATACAGGGCAAGGGCCTGGTTCCTTGAAGAACATGATAACATCTGCCCGTATTGCAGTGTTGGGTGCACACTTACTCTTGATGAAAGGGAAGGTAAGATTCTCAGAGTAAGAGGTGTCGAGGGTAAAGGTGTTAACAAAGGTAATCTCTGCGGCAAAGGGCGGTTCGGCTTTGATTATGTTTATGCAAAAAACCGTTTAAAAACCCCTTTAATAAGACAGGATAACGAACTCAAAAAAGTATCCTGGGAAAAAGCCTTATCTTACATCGCTAAAAACATCCAGGCAATAATAAAAGCTCACGGCGCTGACTCAATAGGTGCGATAGGCTCCCAAAGATGCTCTGTCGAAGACAACTACATGCTTCAAAAGTTCATGAGAGAGGTTATAGGCAGCAATAACATTGATTCATTAGCAAGGTTTGGATATGCAAAAATTCAGAAGGCTGTAGAAATGTCTTTTGGCCTCAAATCACTTCCCATACAGCTTGAATCACCCATAGGAAAAGAAGCTATTCTTATAATTGAATCAGATATAACTTCCACACACCCTATCTGGGGTTTAAATTTCCTTAAAGCGGTTTTTGAAGGCTCTAATCTTATTGTTGCAGATACGCGGGATACAAAGCTTACCCGCCACAGCAGCCAGTGGCTAAGGATAAGACCTGGAACAGGTACAGCGCTTCTTAACGGCATAATTAAGTTCGCAATTGATGAAGGATTAGAAGGATTATATGATAAAGAAAAAGCCGCTTCAATCGAAGGTTTTACTGTGCTTTCCGAATCTCTTAAGACCTTTTCTTCTCAAAGTGTTTCTGAAATTACAGGCCTAAGCAAAGATGATTTCATAAAAGCAGCAAGGGACTTTCTTTCCGCAGGCTCCAGACTTATTGCTCTGACAATTGGAGCAGCTGAAGACACTAAAGGGCTTAATACAGCCCTTGCAGCTGCCAACCTTATAAACCTGACAGGTGAAAACCCTTTAAACCTGCAAATGCCAGCTGAATATTGCAATACTTTTGGCCTGTGGCTTATGGGGGTAACACCGGATATGCTGCCAGGATACAGAAATTTGGACAAAAAAGGAATGGGCATAAGTGAAATGCTTTATAAGCCAGGGGTTATCCATTCCCTTTATATCGTTGGAGAGAATCCCGCAATCACATCTCCTGATACAGCGCGTGTGGAAGATACATTACGCAATCTTGATTTTCTGGTTGTACAGGACATAATGATGACAGAGACAGCAAAACTGGCACATGTTGTACTTCCCGCTACAAGCTGGGCTGAGAAAGACGGTACATTTCTAAATGCCGAAGGTATCAAGCAAAAAATTCAGAAAGTTATTAAGCCTGCTGGAGATTCAGTGCCTGACTGGCAGATACTGAGAAACCTGTCAAGGACAATGGGAGTCGATATAGGGGCCAGAAACCTTAGCGCTCTGCAGAACGAGATAGAAAACATAAGCGTTGAACAAAGCAGCGGAAAGAAAAAATTTAACATCGCTGATCATACCTTTTCAGAAGAAACAGACGTCAAGTATCCATTCAAGATGGTTACAGGAAACCTGATGCAGCACTCAGGGGCACTTTCTGTAATGTCTAAAAGCTTAAGTTTTGCTATCTCCGAAGCTTTTCTTCAGATAAACAGGTTAGATGCTGAAAAACACAAAATAATGGATGACAGTTTTGTGAAAATAACGTCCAAACGAGGTTCCGTATTAATAAAGGTAAGGATTTCTGAAGAAATTCCCGAAGGCACCGTGTTTGTACCTATACATTTTCCTCATGCAAAAATAAACAACCTTACACGTCTTTCAGCTAACGGCGATTCTCCTATAACCGCAGTAAGGATTGATACTGCAACATAAGTGTTTTAGGAAGAGATCTTTCTTTGTTCTCTTTCTTCGGAAGCACTTTCCAGGTTTTCTATGATTACATTCTTTTGCGGGGCATAATACAACTTGTATTCTCTTAAATGATCCATAAGCTCATCAAAGGTATTTATCCCTAACTTGTTCAATTCTGCCAAAATCTCTCTGTATGTCAAGACAACCATATATACTCCTTAAATATTTTATAAGCAATTCTCTTGCCAGTTTAAAACTTATTGATTTATAACAAAATATTAAAATTATCATTTCTGATTTTGTGTCATAATTAAGTCATTGTGTCATTTAGTAACAATTAAAAGACATTCCGGACTTATCTAACGGGGCAGGCCGGGAATTTTTTTATGAATAAATCCTGAACTAATTAACCTTAAGCTGGCTGTTTCTTTTGACTTTATATCTTTAAAAAGTGTATTTTTACATATGCTTACTGCAAAACATAAAAACTGGATAATAATTGCTCTTGTTTTCATACTGTTTGGCTTTGTTATTTTTTTAATTACCCGCTCAACATACTTAGAAAAGGAACCCGGATCAGGATCAAGGTCTTTCAAAACCGTTCCCGGTCCAGGGCCTGGCCCCCTACTGGACCTTGACTCAGAAAAAAGAAAACTTTTTGAGCAGATAGAAACAGGCAGCACAAGCCCGGAGGCCCTTGCAGCGCTGGGAGACAAGTATTTTGAGAACAGCAGATTTGCACTTGCTATAGAGGTATATGAAAAGGTCCTGAAGCTCAACCCTGATGATGTGGATACATATAATGACCTTGGCCTTGCCTTACATTATTCAGGAAAAGCTGATAAATCTCTTGAAACATTGAAAAAAGGCGCAGAAATAATGCCGTCTTATCAGAGAATATGGTTAACTCTTGGGTTTGTATCAGCTGCAGCAGGTAAAAACGAAGAGTCAAAAACAGCATTAAAAAAAGCAATAGAGCTAAACCCTGATTCAGTGGTTGGACAGGAAGCCAAAAGGATCATGGGCCTCCTAAAGTAACAGCTCAAATTAGAGTTTTATCTTTTTCTCCTGTGTAATCCTGTTGACTTTTCTGATTATTTTCCTTTATATATTTAATTCACACTTATCCGTTTTGGATAAAATCAATATTCAATAGAGGTATATAAACTAATGACCGTTACAAAACAGGAATTTAAGACGGAAGTCAAACAGCTTCTGGATCTGATGATCCATTCACTTTATTCTCACAAGGACATTTTCCTTCGGGAGCTTGTATCCAACGCTTCTGATGCTATTGACAGGGCCCGTTACGAATCACTTACCAACTCTGAAGTTATGGAAAACGAAACAGACTGGAAAATAAAGATTACACCCGACAAAAAAGCCGGCACTCTCACCATAAGCGACAACGGTATAGGTATGACAAAAGATGATGTGGTCCAGTCACTCGGAACAATTGCCCATTCAGGCACAAAAGAGTTTTTGGCTGCTCTGCAGAGCAAAGAGATAAAAGACAATCCTGAGCTTATCGGCCAGTTCGGAGTAGGGTTCTATTCATCTTTTATGGTTGCCGACAGAATAACAGTGCTCTCAAGAAAAGCCGGGCTTAAGGGACAGAAAGGAGTCAAATGGGAATCAAGTGCGAATGGGTTTTTCTCTGCAGAAGATATCGAAAAAGACAATAAAGGGACTGATATTATTTTACATCTAAAAGACGATGAGAAAAAATATCTTGATGAATTCGAGGTGCGCAGCATAATTAAAAAATATTCTGACTACATTGAACATCCCGTTGTCATGGACATTGAAAAGGAAAAAGAAAGCACTCTTAAAAAAGGGGAGAAAATTACTGTAAAAGAAGAGGAGACATTAAATTCAAGGAAGGCTATTTGGCTGAAAGACAAAACGGAGATATCAAAAGATGAATATAATGAGTTTTACAAGCACGTCTCACACGATTTCTCTGACCCTGCAAAAACAGTCCATTATAAAGCGGAAGGCACTTCGGAATTTACGGCTCTTCTTTATATTCCCTCAAAAATGCCATTTGATATCTATTATAAAGATTTTAGGATCGGGCCTACACTTTATGTAAAGAGAGTGCAGATCATGGATCATTGTGAACAGTTGATTCCGATATATTTAAGGTTTATAAAAGGTGTTGTCGATTCCTCCGATCTTCCATTGAACATCTCCAGGGAGATACTTCAGGCAAACCGGCAGGTGCAAATCATCAACAGGAACATTACAAAAAAAATCCTTGATACTCTTGCCGACATGAAAAAGAATGAATACGATAAATACCTTGAATTTTACAGGGAGTTCGGCAGGATTCTGAAGGAAGGTGTTCATGTCGACTTTTCCAGAAAAGATAAAATTGCTGATCTGCTTCTTTTACACTCAAGCAAAAAGACTTTTGATACTTACACAACCCTCAGCGAATATGTTGATAATATGAAAGAAGATCAGGAAGACATTTTCTATATTACAGGAGCATCATATAACGAGATAATTAATTCACCTTATTTAGAAACTTTTAAGGAAAAAGGATACGAAGTACTCATAATGACCGATCAGGCAGATGATATCATTATGAGCAGTTTAAGTGAATATAAAGGCAAAAAGATCAAGTCTGTCATTAAGGGCGATATAGTGCTTGATAAAACTGAAGACAAGGAAAAAGAAAAAGCAAAACAAAAATTCAGCAAGCTTCTTGAATTCATCAGGTACCAGCTTAAAGACGAAGTAAAGGATGTACGTTTTTCTGGCAGGCTCAAAGATACTGCCTGCTGTCTTGTCGCTGATACAGGTGATATGGACCCCCAAATGGAAAGACTCATGAAAGCAATGGGGCAGGCAGTACCTGAAAACAAAAGAATCTTTGAAATAAATCCTGCTCACCCTGTTTTTGAAACAATGAACATTATTTTCGAAAAAGATCCAAAGAGCATAACCCTTGAAGAATACATTAAGCTCCTATATAATCAGGCTTTGCTTCTGGAAGGTTCAAAACCAAAAGACCCTGCTGCATTTGCAAGTGCTGTGACAAAACTTATGGTGAAGAATGCTGATAATGCGGCTGATTGATATACTTTTCCAGCCTGTCAATCATCTGTTTTTTTTCAGAATCATCTAAAAAAGAGGCCTGAAAAGAATTTCTGGCAAGCCTGCAGATATCCTCCTTATCAAGGCCGAGTGCTTCCTGCACTGCCAGGAAGTTTTCATTGAGATAACCGCCAAAATAGGCAGGATCATCTGAATTAATTGTGACAAAAAGGTTTCTATCCAGCATTGTTTTTAAAGGATGATTCTCCATTTTATTTATAACTGCAAGTTTTAAATTTGACAGCGGACAGACAGTCAAAGGCATCTCTCTGTTAACAAGTTCCCTAACCAGGCGCTCATCATCCAAAGCACGGTTGCCATGATCAATACGCGAAACTTTCAGTAAATCAATAGCCTCTCTGACGTATCCGACAGGCCCTTCTTCACCTGCGTGTGCAACTGTAAAAAATCCTTCTTTCCGGGCCAGATCAAAGACCTCCCTGAATTTTGAGGGCGGATTGCCTTTCTCTGAAGAATCAAGGCCAACAGCAGTTATCCATTCCCTGAATGGCAGTGCCGATTCCAAAACCTTGAATGCGGATTTTTCATCAAGATGTCTGAGAAAGCACATGATCAGTCTGCTGGATATACCAAATTTCTTTTTGGCATCTGTAAGAGCTGAGTGTAAGCCATTAATAATAGTTGAAAAACCAACACCCCTGTCCATATGTGTCTGCGGGTCAAAAAATATCTCGGAATGTAACACATTTTGGGAATGGACCTTTTTAAAATAGGCGGATGTCATGTCATAAAAGTCCTGCTCATTTATCAGCACGCAAGCACCTTCATAATAAATATTCAGAAAATCCTGAAGATTCCCAAAGTTATATGCTTTTCTCAGTTCACTAACTGATTGATAACTGAGATTTATTTTGTTTCTTTTTGCAATCTTAAACATAAGCTCCGGTTCAAAAGTGCCCTCAATATGTAAATGTAATTCAGCTTTGGGAATGTTCCTTATGAATGATTCCATTTGAAACTGATCTTTCATGCTCTCCTCACCATTCTTCAGCCATCATCTGCTCTTTATTTATTGCATTACCATGTATCCTTCAGCTATAAATACATGATAATTTCATTAATAGTTTTAACCCGGGACATCCTCTTTTGCTCTCGAATAAAAGATCTGTTTATCGGCAGTTATAACAACAATTAACAGAATGACATCTATTGTTATTCCAATTAAGCCGCCTGTAATCATAGAAATACCCAGAAAAGACATCAACGACAAATAAACTGCCATTTTTATGACAGTAAACCCAATACATACACCTATTACTGTATAGAACAGTCTTACAGCGTACCGTTTTAACATGAGAAGACTAATTGAAGCGAATATATAGAACCCTGATATAATAAAAGCTGCAATTCCTGTAAGTATGCTCCATGTACCAAACCACTCAGGCACATCCCACATCATATTCATCATATCCATAAGTGCCTCAGGTGTCTTATTATTCTCCTTCATGCTTTCCTGCATTCCCTCGAAAAATGCTTTTTGAAATTCCATAAGCTGAGGCATTACCATAGTCTGAACCGATCCAAAAAGGCCCAATACACCGATTATAATGCCTATAATTCCAATTACTGTTGCCCATGCAGGTCTTTTCATGTTTACCCCGTTAGAATACCCCCCTGCTTTCTTGCGAAAGCAAGAAGGGGGGATGAAATTTTTAATTCCTTTATAGTGAACCCCGTTAAAAAAGTGTTGCGTGTCTGTGAATTTAGAACACCTGCTGCAAAGATTTTTTAACCTCCGATTTTACCGAAAGCTTTTTTTTAACGGGATAAACACAGAGTTTATCCCGTATAGAGATTATCCTCTAACGGGGTTTACTCTCCTTTTTTAGTTACTCTTACTTAAAAGTAAGCATTAAAAAGATACTCAAGCTCACCAAGCATGTCTTCATTTATTGAAACCGGTATAAAATCGGCAAAGATATCCAGTATAACAACTGCATTAAGACTCGCATCCTGAATTTTAATATTTGCAAGCCGATTACAGAAAGTTTTATTGATTATTCTGATATCATCATAAATTTTAACCAACCCCTTTAAGTCCCAGTCCGGCTGTTTGGCCTTTCTTATATAAAAAGAACTGCGCAAGCAGATACATTGAAGTAACGCGATACAGGGTTTCTTCCGGGGTTGCAAAAGGCAAATGATGACATACCATTGGTTTCAGTTTTTCCATAACAGGGCATCCGCTTGTAACCATGTATATCCCCATTAAAGAGCTTAAACCTGACTGTAAAGAAGTGCGTCGTGTATAGTTTCTTGCCTCTGTCTCTATCTGCACTTCAACTTCCTCATATGACACCGCGTTCTTAAATATATCTACCAGGTCAATAATGCTTAAAGCTATTGGACAGTATTTTTGCAGGTTCCCGTCCAGGGAGCAGTTAAGACATTTAAAATATTTTAGCTCTGTCCATTCGGGATACGTTTCTCTTTGCGGTAACATCAGGCTCATGGTTTTCCTATCCAGGTTGGTATTAATAATTTTCTCCCCGCCATTAACAGAGGTGAATTTATATTTAAAATTAATTGTTTTTCCCGGGCTAATGTTCTCAGGATTCACAGATTTAAAACCCCCTGACAGTCATATCATAATACTGATTGTTTCAAAATTTATTCGGCCTTTTGTTTTGCTATCTCATGTGTAAAGACAGCACAGGCCATTGCAACATTAAAAGAAAGCTGTGCACCTTTCATCGGAAGACTTACCTTTAAATCCAGATGATTCTGAATGCCATACCGGATCCCCTTTCCCTCAGCCCCTAAAACCAGACAAAGCGGGAAAGGCAATTTAACTTTATTTATATCCTCTCCACCCTCTACAACGGTACCGACAACCCAGTAACCTGCATCTTTTGCGTCCCTCAATGCTGTTGACAGATTTGTAACCATCGAGACCGGTATATAATTCTCTCCTCCTGAGGCAACATGTACAACCGTATCATTAACCTCGCAGGCACCGTGCTTTGGTATTACAAGAGCAAAATCCCCAAAACATGCTGTTATTCTCATAATTGACCCTAAATTATGCGGATCATTTAGACCGTCCAGGAATATTAAAGACAGACGGTTATCTTCAGGCAGGGCCAGTAATTCCTCAAATTGATGATAAGTAAATCCATCCACTTCTGCAACTATTCCCTGGAGGCGGTCAGCACGCTTAATTCTCATTAATTCTTTTTCAGTAACACGACTTAGCGGAATTTTACAGGATTTTATTGTTTTCATTATGTGCTGTCCGTTAAAATTATCCTGTATAAAAATCTTTTGTATGCTTTCGGGATTAGTTTTAAGACGTTCCAGGACAGAATTTTTCCCATACAGGAACATTTTATTTTTAACAGGTTTCGTAACTTTTCTCATTTAAAAAATCTCCTGACATTGATACATAAGCCAAATATATTTATAATACAAAACAAAAACAGATATGATAGATAATAAAGTATAATGCAAAATATATCAGGAGGTCGAGCATGAAGAAATATTTGTTTTGCTTTTTAGGGCTCACACTGTCTTTGATCTTCAACAGCTATGCCAATGCTCTGTGCGTCAAGGTGCCTACAGCAAACTTACGTGAGGGACCCGGCACTAAATATGAAAAGACGTGGCAGGTCTTTAAGTATATGCCATTTAAACAAATACAAAAAAAGGGCAACTGGTACAAAGTTCAGGATGTTGACGGTGACAAGCACTGGATCTATAAAAAACTGGTTACAGGTAAAATGAACTGTGCTGTGGTTAAAGTTGATAAGGCAAATATCAGGAGCGGACCCGGAACAAGGTTCGGAGAAAAAGACGCAAGCCCGGCAATAAAATATGACTCTTTTAAAGTAATAAAGAGAAAAGCCTCTTGGGTTAATGTTGTGGATGAATTCGGAAACACCGGCTGGATATTCAGAAAACTGTTGTGGATTTATTAATAAAACAAAGGGTCCAAGGGTCCAAGGATTCATGGATTCTAGTGTACTGTCCCTAACGCTTCTTTACTCTTTTTGCAGTGTCATTCCGGCTTGTCCGGAATCTGTCCTCTTTTAAAAGAAGGACTCTCGACAAACGAGAGTGACAGAATAGTGTAGATCTAATTATGGGACAGTACACTAGTGGTCAAGCAAGAAATCACAAAAAATGATCCTTTTATTTACCCGAGCTTTTCAGTATATGACCGCCAAATACTCGAATTTCATTAAACCAGCTACGATCATCTTAAGTGTTCTGCTTGTATGTCTGCTTGTTCCGTTATTGTCAGGGTGTGAGAAAAAAGAAGATAAGGAAAAAACTGCAATTCATTTTGTTACATGGAAGCCTAACATACCTGCAGCATGGGATGAGATCTTAAGGATTTTTGAAGATGAAAATCCCGGAATTAAACTCATCAGGGAAGTAGGCCCCCACTCATCCACTGCATTTCATGACCTTTTGACACAGAAGCTTAAGAATAAAAGTGACGACGTAGACGTATTCCTTATGGATGTTATCTGGCCTCCCGAGTTTGCCGCAGCCGAATGGGCACTGCCTCTTGATGACATGTTCCCCGTGTCCGAACAGGAGAAATTTTTAAACGGCCCCATTATGGCAAATACCTTTAAAGGCAGGATATACGGTGTCCCTCTATTCATTGACAGCGGGGTGCTCTATTACCGCAGCGACCTTCTCAAAAAATACGGTTTTGTTCCTCCTGTTACATGGCAGGAAATGGTCAAGCAGGCAAAAACCATAGTCTCAAAAGAAGCTGAGGCCGGCACTGAACTTTATGGTTTCTCCGGACAGTTCAAACAATATGAAGGGCTGGTATGCGATATTATGGAATACATCTTAAGCAATGGCGGCAGCCTGATAGATCCTGAAACCAGCTTATCTGCAATTACTCAAAAACCTGCCATTGATGCAGTCAGGTTTGTAAGAGACTCTATTATAGGAAATATTGCACCTGCAGGCGTGCTGACCTATCAGGAGCCTGAATCGCTTGATCTTTTTATACAGGGGAAGGCTGTCTTTCACAGAAACTGGCCCTATGCATGGGAGATATCTAATGATCCTGAACGCTCCATAATAGCAGGCAAGGTTGGAATCTCAAGGCTTCCGCATTTTCCACAAGGAAAAAGTTACTCAACACTGGGAGGATGGCAGCTTGGTATCAGTAAATATTCCAAAAATAAAGAAGCAGCCTGGGCTTTTGTTAAATTTTTAACAAGCAAAAGGGCTCAAAAACTTCTTGCACTAAGAGCAGGCCGCGCACCAACCAGGAAAGCTCTCTACAGCGACATTGATATACTTCAGGCCTATTCCCACTTTTCAAAAATGAAAGACGTTTTTCTGACCGCTTTCCCAAGGCCGAGAACACCCCTGTATCCTTCAGTATCAAATGTCCTTCAGAGATATTTCAGCAAGGCAATATCAGATCCTAACTCTGATATAGAAAAAGAGGCTGGCGATGCCTCACGAGAGATAGATAAGCTTCTTGCTTTAACTAAGTGAGGCAGGATAAAACCGTTTAAGGTTGACGGGTTTGATCTTGAGCGGTTTTTTTCGCTGAAGGCGAAAACCTCGGAGGTCGCATCGACCGAGAATGAGTGAAAGATTAATCCCGTCAATCTTTTTAAATGTTTCCTGTATTTTATCTGTTTTTTGGTGACAGATAATTTTTTCTTTCAGATACTAG
>VAPB010169568.1_pt1 | contig 19298 bp, 16 predicted proteins | sample 3395101 | NCBI WGS metagenome assembly VAPB01 (sample SAMN08290433, study PRJNA428436) | hydrothermal vent metagenome | isolation source: Deep-sea hydrothermal vent chimney | place: Indian Ocean: Southwest Indian Ridge | reverse complement strand
TTCTTCACTTTTATTCTTTTGTCGTATGACCCGTCACATTTCTTGACCACTATCGGATAATTGACCTTTCTGAGCATTTCTATGTCATTGGGGCTGTCGCCGAGTGCAATGGTAATTATTTTGCAATTTTGTATGTCGTATAATTTCTTTAATACCTCAACCGCCCTGCCCTTGTCACTTTTGCCCTTGATATGAAAAAACTCGCCTTGTGTGAAGGTTAGCCCATTTAGCTTAATGTTTTGCTTTAACTTGTTCAAGGAGGCTTTACTTCCTTTAAAGACGAACGGTTCATCAAAATCTCTCTGTTTTGCCAATTTTGCCTCAGCGGTTTTTAGAGATGTGAGCCCTGTAATCTCTTTTATACTCATATCGCCGAATCCCCTGACATCAAAGCCTTTTAAACGTAGTTGTTCAAGGGTCTTTCTCAGGTCAGAATATTTTGCCCCAAGCTTTATAATGTCGTATTTTTTCTCTTTTGTAATGTGAAATGATAATTTTGTCCAGCCACAGGCGGATCCGCCGGGGCGGACAATGTTAATTTTGAAATAATTCTTTGGAATAAATATCCCTCCGCCGTTTTCTGAGATAAAGGGATGCACATTTTTAATTTTTTTTCTGCAATGCTCTATTTCTGTCCTTGTCTTGCTGGAACAGAGTATCAAGGGAATATTTTTTTTCCTGATTAGTCTGAGGGCAGGCAAGGCATTACTAAAGGAATAATTAGAGTCAAGGAGGGTTCCGTCAAGGTCGGTGAATATTATTAATTTTTTTTTAACCAACTGTTTTTCCTGGCATAATGTTCATTATACCTGATCAAGGCACTATGCCTTCGGCAAGATAATATAATCCTCTGGTTATATCTTCTTTTTTCCCTGTAATAAACACCGTATCACTAACCTCAAAAATGAGATCCGGGACAGGGTTTGTGTTCATCTCATGGTTTCGTTCTTATAGATATTATGGTAGCGCCTGTTTTTGAACGGAAATCAAGTTCTCTTATGGATTTTCCCAGGGCTGGTGAATCTTCACTAACTACAAAAGTTTCAATTTCCACATGTGACAGAACCGCATATTTTTCAAGCAGATGTTTTCTTGTAATAAGGCCTGTCTGTCTCAATACTTTATAGCCGTCTTCCCTGATTATATTAATGAGATTTGATATCACGTCTCTCGGCGTTTGATAGTAACTGAGTACCCTTGAGAACATCTCAATTGAGGTTTCGAATTCCAGAGGGATGACGTCATCAGCCCCAAGTTTTAATAAATCATCAATCTCAGAGATGTAACGGGTTCTTGCAATTATAAGCAACTCGGGGTTTTGGCTCTGTTTTCTCGCGGTCTGGACAATATCCCTGCAGGATACCGGGTCTGAAATGGCAACTACAAGAATTACTGCGGCATTAATACCCAGTTTCTGAAGGGTCTCGATTTTTGTGCCATCCCCATAATAAATAGGCTCTCCCTGTTTTTTCGTGGTGCTGACTATGTTACTGTTTAAGTCCATTATTACATATGGTATGTTTGTTTCTTTTAAAACCCTGGCAAGATTTTTTCCGTTTACGCCAAATCCGACAATAATCACGTGACCGCTTCTTTTCTTTGGAAATTCGTCAACCCCTGAATGTTCTTTAATGCTCTCGAGTCTTTTAAGTAATTTATGGGAACTTAGTCTGCTCGATATAAAAGGTGAAATTTGCATCATGAATGGCGTTAAAAGCATTGATAGTATTGAAGCAGAAAGGAATGTCTGATACATCTCATCTGTAATCAGTCCCCATGCCAGGCCTGCTACAGCAAGTATAAAAGAGAATTCACCGACCTGTGCAAGATTTATACTGGAGTGTATTGATACGCGAACAGGACGCCGCATCAGAAACATGGCAAGAAACACGCTAAATGATTTCAGAGCAATGATGCCAAGGACAAGAGAAAAGACCAGCACGTAATTGTTTATAAAAAATGACGTATTCATAAGCATTCCAATTGATACAAAAAACAGCCCGTTAAAACTATCTCTAAAGGGCAATATCGTTAATGTTGCCTCATGGGAATATTCAGATTCAGAAATTACAAGCCCTGCAAGAAATGCACCAAGTGCAAGAGATAGACCAAACTCAGACGTAATAAAAGCCGTTCCAAAACAAAGGACTAAAATTGCAATAACAAATAATTCACGGCTTCTCGTACGGACAATTTGATGAAGAATATAAGGGACAATCCATCTGGCAGAAAGCAGGACTAATACAATAATGGCGAGAGCCTTCCCAAGAGTAAAAATGAATTCTATAGGTTTTCCGCCGTATACCGACATAATCGGAATTAGAAGCATAAATGGCACGACGCAGAGGTCTTGAAATATCAGGATACCGATACTGATTCTTCCGTGTGGAGATTCTAATTCTGCCCTTTCGGAAAGCAGCTTCATTACAATTGTTGTGCTGCTTAATGCAACAAGGAAACCTGTGAAAATTGCCGTATTGACAATTTCAAGCCAGTGATAAGAAATTAAAGCAGTCAGAGACGCAGCTATAAGAACCTGGAGACCGCCAATGCCAAAGACCTCTAATCTCATCTTGAGGAATCTTGATAAAGAAAACTCAAGACCTATTGAGAAAAGCAGAAGAATTACACCTATTTCTGCAAATGTCTGAATAGTATTTGTGTCCTGGATAAAGCCTAGTCCGTGCGGGCCGAGCATTATGCCTGCCAGCAGGAACCCAACAATAGACGGGATTTTAATTCTATGCAGGACAAAGACTACGAATGCAGATACAATGAGGATTATTATTAAAGGTTTTAAGAAAAGTAACTCTGCCATAAATTAATTACAATCCACTACTTTTTAAAATGTTCCTGTTAGATAATCATATCATAAGACGAAATTAAAATTAAAATGAATAGCGAGCGTTTAGTGAGCGAATATAAATAATAAACGAAATCCTTGCATTCAGGTTTCCGCAGGGAACATCAAATGAATAGCGAGTGTTTAGTGAGCGAATGTGATAATAACAACTCCTTGCATTTCAAGATTCCCTGCAGATTACTGCAGGGATCTTTAAAGGGCAAGAGTTTATTCAACTATTATTATCTGTATGTCCATAACATTTGTTCCAGTGGGACCTGTAATCAGCAGTGAGCCAATCTCCTTGAAGAAGTTGTAAGAGTTATTATCTTCAAGATATTTTTCCGGATTCAGACCAAGCTTTTTTGCTCTGGTTACAGTCTTTCCGTTAACTATTGCGCCTGCGGCATCAGTGGGTCCGTCAGTGCCGTCGGTTCCTGCAGAAAGAAGTGTTATTCCATCAACACCTTCAATTTCTCTTGCAAAACTCAGGGCAAGTTCTGTATTCCTTCCCCCTTTACCACTACCCCTTACAGTTACTGTAGTCTCACCTCCGGAAATCAAACATATTATGCCTTTGTGCCTCGTCTTTACTTTGTGCCCCTGCCTGCCGGCAGGCAGGTTTGTGCCTCTGGCTTCTATTGCTTGTTCAGCCAGCCTTTTCCCGGCATCCCTTGCTTCGCCAGAAATATCCGAAGATACTATTTCCGGGAGAAACCTCATTAGTTGTGCTTTGTCTTTTGCAGCATTAAGTGCTTTTAGGTTACTGCAGATAATTATGTTCCTAACATTTTCAAATATAGAGTTGTCTGCTTTTGGTGTTTCCTGTATCAGCCCTTCCCTCCCCTTATTCAGGATGGCCATAACTCCAACTGGTATTTTGTCCTGAAGCTTAAATTTATTAATAACATTTAACGTATCAGGGAACGTTGTGTTATCTGCTGCCGTAGGACCGGATGCGATAACATCGAGCCTGTCACCAATTACATCAGAAAGAATAAGAGCGATAATCTTTGCAGGATAAGCAATTTCTGCAAGCCGACCCCCTTTTACTTTAGATATATGCTTCCTTACCGTATTTAAATCTGTTATGTCTGCCCCGGCTTTTAAGAGCAGCTCAGTGGTCTGTTGCTTTTCATTGAGGGTTATTCCGTTGTAAGGGGATACGAACAAAGCTGAACCGCCGCCTGAAATCAGACACAGAACAAGGGTATTTCTATCTGTATTCCTGAGAAGATTTATTGTTTCCTCTGTGGCTCTCAGCCCGTTTCCGTCAGGTATAGGATGCCCCGCCTCGTATATTCTTATCCGCGATTTCTGAAGTTGAGAACTTGAGAAGTTAAGAGGTTGAGAAGTTGAAATTTTCTTATCTTCTAATCTTCTTATCTTCTTATCTTCCGGCTTCTGGCTTACGGTGTGTCCGTATTTTGTTATTACTATTCCCCCTGTTATTAAGTTACTGTCAATGGATTCTTCTATTGCCCTTGCCATTTGATATGATGCTTTGCCAAACCCTATTAAAAAAAACTGTTTAAACTTGCCGCTGATAAGTTCTGAACGAATTTTATCTGTATGCTCTTTGACAGCAAAAAAAGGATTAACTGCCTTTAACGCTGCGGCAAATATTTCATTGACAATAGTTTTTGAATCCATATTCTTCTTTTCCTTGACCAATTAGTGTTTAACATTTATACTTAGTGAAGTCAATTTTAAATGATTTTTTGTTAAAATTTAATGAGTTATTGATAAATTTTAATTGATATTAACAGTAAGGCGGGGTAAAAAATGGCTGATTTTCATCAATCGGGTGTTGTAGCGACTTTTCACAAGCTTGGTGATTCCAATTTGGAGAAAATTGAGGCAGAACTTTCGTGGTATTCGCAGGAACGGCCGATTGCCCTTGTTCTGCCATCTCTCTTTTCTGAATTAGAGGGAGAGGCGTTAAAGGGTATAATCCGTGAGCTGAAAAAAGTCAAGTATATAAATGAAGTGGTTGTTGCACTTGGTCACTGCACAAAAGAAGAGTTTGATTATGCGAAAAAGTTTTTCTCTGTTCTGGTTCAGCCAACCAAGCTTATATGGAACGACGGAGACAGGATTAAAGAGGTTTATAAGACAATAGAGTCAGTAGGTCTGCACCTCGGCGATGCAGGGAAAGGTCAATCTGCATGGATGGCGTATGGCTATATAATCGCCCAAAAAAACATTAGCGTTATTGCTCTTCATGATTGTGATATTCTTACCTACAACAGGGAAATGCTTGCAAGACTCTGTTACCCTGTTACCAGCCCGAATCTTGAATATGAATTCTGTAAGGGTTTTTATAGCCGTATTACAGACAGGATGCACGGGAGAGTAACAAGGCTTCTCGTAACGCCTCTTATCAGGTCATTAAAAAAAATCTTTGGGCACATACCTCTTCTTGAGTTTCTCGACAGTTTCAGGTATCCGCTTGCCGGAGAATTCTCAATGGATGTAGATATTGCCCGGGTAAACAGAATACCCGGGGACTGGGGGCTTGAGGTCGGTGTCCTGGCAGAGGTTTACAGAAATTGTGCTGTGAGAAGAGTATGTCAGATTGATATAGCGGACAATTATGAACACAAACATCAGATACTTTCACCGGATGACTCCTCAAAAGGTCTTTTAAAGATGTGTGTTGATATAAGTAAATCGTTATTTAGAACACTTTCATCTGAAGGGGTAGTATTCTCTGAAGGGCTATTTAAAACACTGCTTGCAACTTATGTGAGAACAGCACAGGATATGCTTAAACGATATGAGGACGATGCAGCAGTAAACGGTCTCAAGTTTGACAGGCATGAAGAGAGCCTTGCAGCTGAGACATTCACAGAAGGCATAAAAATTGCCGCAGAAACAATAACAAAAGACCCCCTGGGGGTGCCTTTGATTCCCAGCTGGGACAGAGTTACGTCTGCGCTACCTGATGTTTTATCCATGCTTAAAGAAGCGGTAGAAGAAGATAATTGGTAATTTTAGAAGGAGGATAAAGTGAATTTCTGGGAGAAGATTCAAAAAGATATCAAAAAAAATGTTAAAGAGGGGATGTCAATAATTAAGGAAGGCAGCGCTGTAGTATCACAAAAGACTCGCATAGTTGCGGGGCGGGTTGGGGAACTTACAGAGGAAGGCAAGAGAAAATATAAACTATTTTCTTTAAATATGAAGGTCCATGATGAGTTCGCAAAATTAGGCGGGAGAGTTTATGACCTTAGCCTTAAAACAAAGAAAAATCCAATGACAGATAAAAAGGCTGCAGCAGTTGTAGCCAAAATAAATAAGCTCGAAGATCAGATAACCAAACTTGAAAAGGAGCATAAAAAAGCTGTTGCAAAAAGAAAGAGAGCAAAACGTAAGGCAACATGTAACCCCCGTTAGAAAAACTTCGACATGCCTTATCGGCAGACAAGTTTCTAACGTGGTAAATCATAAGTGATTAAGATGAAACGTATTTTATTCGGCATAGCCTCAATACCCGTCATACTAATAGTCTTTTTTATGGGTGTCAGGGGAATGGACTCAGCGGAGGAAATGCTTATTGAGAAAGAAAAACAGGAAAGTATTTATACAATCGTAGGTATTGTCCGGCCAAAAGAGACCATGGAAGCTATTTTTGTCAAACACGGCCTTAGCAAAGAAGAACTCTTCGAGATATTTCAAAGTGCAAAGAAGTCATACGATCTGTCAAAAATTTCAGTAGGAAATATTTATTCCTTCGAGGTGGATGAAAAAAACGGTATCCAACACATGCAGTATGGAATAGATGAGGAATCTTTCCTGAAAGTTATAAGTACACCTGAAGGTTTTAACGCAGAAAAGGTTGTTATCAAGTATCGCAAAAGTATTGGTTCATTATTTATCGACATTGAAGATAACCTCATATTTTCTATGCCGAGTTCCCACAAAGAGTATCACAGGCTTGCCCTTGAACTCTCAGACATTTATGCATGGGATATAGATTTTACGAGTGATATCAGGAACGGTGATTCAGTAAAGATAATAGTTGAAGAACTCTGGGTCGGTGAAGTGTTTAAGGGTTACAGGAACATTTTAGCAGCGGAATTTTCAAATAATGGAACAGTCTATAAGGCATACCGATTTGAGCATGATGGATATGTGGGCTACTATGACAGCAAAGGTAAATCCCTGAGAAAAACTTTACTTAGATCGCCTTTAAAATTCAAATATATAAGCTCACATTTTTCCAGGAGGCGTTTTCATCCGGTCTTAAGAATTTACAGACCACATCTTGGAGTTGACTATGCGACACCGTCCGGCACTCCTGTTTCGTCTGCAGGAGATGGGAAGGTACTATATTCAGGTTATAAAGGACAATATGGTAAAATGGTGAGAATAAAGCATAGCGGTGGTTTTGAAACATATTATGGCCACCTGTCAAGGATTCCTAAAAAGATAAGGAAGGGAGCAAAAGTTTCTCAGGGCGATATTATCGGGTATGTTGGGGCAACCGGTGTTGCTACTGGCCCCCATCTTGATTACAGGATTAAACTAAATGGTAGATTTGTTAACCCTTTGAAGGTACGATTGCCGCGGAGTCGTTCAATTGCGACGTCTGTAATGTCTGAATTCAGGGAAACGGCTGATTATATGGAAGCGAGACTTACATTATTAACTCAGCCGATTTTTGCATTTAAAGAAAAAGATAAAAAAAGCTGATAATATTTACTTCCTGAAATCATTTTCTGCACTGAATGGTTATCTGCGAAAGGGAGAAGATTGAGAGATAAAATAACGTCTTTTGAATTTAAGCAATGTGTAAGTATCGTCAAATCAACAGGTAAAAAAGCGAGCCACCTCCGAGAATTAAGAGAGATAATATCCCAGAGCGGTGATGAAGCCATATTTCATCATACTTACCAATATTTCCTAAAAGGGCATATCCTTGAATATACCAATGATTTTGCTCAGTGGGCAGGTGAAAGTCTTGAAGAGAGAGCTTTAGCGGAACGTCTTTCAAATATAGACCCTTATACGTTTAAGTCAATTACTGATGTTAGAAGAGAATTATTAAAGGTAATTGATGATTATTTAAAAAATTTTCCTGAGCCCCGGGACGTTCTTGTGGGGAATGAATTTTATTTTAATGAAACTATCTCTCTGATATTTCCTGTAGGAGTAAAAGTCAAAAGTCTTGCAGAATTTCTTGTAGCTTTGGCACACATAGATGCAACCTCTTTATATTTTCATTTTTATGAAGCGAGGATACGTTTGGGTGAAGGTGTTGACGATTTTTCGAGATGGATTGAAGACTCACTGGGCAGAAAAAGACTTGCGGAGAGTATAAGAATGATAGATCCGTTCATGCACAGCATAGAAAAAATAAGAGGGCACATAACAGAAATTGTAGAAAAATATGTAAAGGGTGATATGGAGGGGGTAGAGGCTTGATTAATCAGTATTCAGGTATTGCCCCAAAGAGGGATTTACTGCTCATTCAAAAACTCTGTGAGAAATTAAAGGGCAAATCTTTTCTCCATGTCAGTTCCACACGTACAGGGGGTGGTGTAGCAGAGATACTGAATCGTATGATTCCTCTGTTGAAAATCCTTGGAATTCATGCACAGTGGAAAGTAATAGAAGGAGATTTGGAATTTTTCAATATGACAAAAAAAATACACAATGCCATGCAGGGCAATCAGGAAGATTTTACAGAAAAGATGTGGCAGCACTATCTTGAGGTTAATAGAAGCAATGCAGAAAATATTAACTTCAAAGCCGATGCCATACTTATACACGATCCCCAACCTGCACCAATGATAGAATTCAAAAATCAAAAATCAAAATCCAAAAAAGGCATATGGATGTGGAGGTGTCATATAGATGTGGCTAACCCGGTAACCAGTGTATGGATAAACATCAAAAAGTATATAGAACGTTATGATCTTGCCATATTCTCTGTAGCAAAGTTTTCTAAAGCCTTGCCAATAAACGAGTTCATTATAACCCCTTCGATTGACCCTCTCAGTGAGAAAAACAGGGATTTGACGGGTAAGGAAATCGAGAAAATTACTGAAAAATTTAAGATATCTCGTGACAAACCTATAATATTACAGGTCTCAAGATTCGACAAATTTAAAGACCAGATTGGTGTTATCGACGCATACAGAATTGTCAAAAAGTACAATGAGTGCAGGTTGATACTTGCGGGAAGTCCTGCGTCTGACGACCCGGAAGGAGAAGCAATCTTTACGCAGGTAAGCGATTACGCAAATAATGACCCCGACATACATATTTTGTTGCTGCCCCCCAGTAGCCATAAAGAGATAAATGCGCTGCAGAGAATTGCCGATGTGCTTTTACAGAAATCACTAAAGGAAGGCTTTGGTCTTACAGTTTCCGAAGCCATGTGGAAGGAGAAACCTGTAATTGGAAGTGCTGTCGGAGGGATTCCTCTGCAGATAGTTCACGGTGTTACGGGTTTTGTTGTTTATTCAATAGAAGGTGCAGCCTTCAGAATAAGACAGGTTCTTAATAATCCTGATATGGCTAAACGAATGGGACAGAGAGGCAGGGAGTATGTGAAAAATAATTTTCTTATCACAAGACAAATCAGGGATTATCTGTCTGTCTGGTATGCCGAAGAGCATAAAGGGATGTATGTGATGGAATTATGAGTTATGAAAGTTTTAAAGCATTTGTCAAAGAAGATATCTTCGATAAAACCCTTATCATAGTCTCTAACAGAGAACCTTATATCCACAAAAAAACAGGGTCGGGCATAAAAGTTGAAAAGCCGGCAGGTGGACTAACGGCAGCAGTAGATGAGGTTTTAAGGGCTATTGGCGGAACTTGGGTTGCATGGGGAAGTGGCACGGGTGATAGAGAAAACGTTGATGAGAAAAGCTGTATCAGTGTTCCGCCTAATAATCCAACTTATAAACTTAAAAGGGTCTGGTTAAGCCCTGAAGAAGTTAATAATTATTATCACGGGTATTCAAACCAGGTACTATGGCCTCTGTGCCACATAGCCTTAGATAAAGTTTATTTTAGAAAAAAATACTGGGAGGATTATAAAAAGGCTAATTCAGCATTTGCAGAGGCAATCCTTGAGGAAGCAGATGAGAATTCATTTATATGGATACATGATTATCATCTGTGTCTTGTCCCGAAAATACTGAAAGACAAGAAGGCAGAACTTACTATTGCTCATTTTTGGCATATACCGTGGCCGAGTCATAGTGTCTTCAGAATATGTCCCCAGTCAAGTGAGATTCTCGAAGCGCTCCTGAGTAATGATCTCGTGGGCTTTCAACTCCCTCTGTTTACCAGAAATTTTATGGACTGCGTGAAGGAAAATCTTGAGGATGCGGAGATAGATTACCGAAATTCAACGATAGCATATAAGGGACATAAGACAAAACTCAAGGCATTTCCGATAAGTGTAGATTATGAAAAATTTAATTCTTTTGCCCTTTCCACGAAGACTGTTAATGCTATGCAGTTATTGAAACAACGGCTGAACCTTTCTCAGAAATTTATAGGTGTAGGTGTTGACAGGCTTGAGTATACAAAGGCATTAATAAAAAGGCTTCAGGCTATTGACTTATTTTTTGATAGATATCCAAAATTCAGAGGTAAGTTTACATTTATTCAGATTGCAGTCCCAACCAGAATGAAAGAGCCATATATCAGTTATAAGGCTAGAGTGGAAGGTCTTGTCAGAAAGATAAATAAAAAATATTCTACAACGAACTGGAACCCAATTATATATAGAGATACAAAAGCTGAACATGAAGACCTTGCCGTATATTACAGAATGGCTGATATTGCAATAATAAGTTCTGTATATGACGGCATGAATCTCGTTGCTAAAGAATTCGTGGCGGCGCAGGTTGACAAAAAGGGCGTACTGTTGCTTAGTGAGTTTGCAGGAGCAGCTGAAGAACTTGAAGGCGCTATTCTCGTAAACCCATATGACATTGAAGATTTTTCTGACTGTATAAAAAAAGTTTTGGAGTTGCCTGCGGGAGAAAAGTCAAGCAGAATGAAGACCTTGCGAAGACTGGTAAAAGAAAAAGATATTTACAAGTGGATAACAGACATGCTGAATGAGATGGTGTTGATTTCCTCTACGAAGTTACAGGAATGCTGTTATATCTTTGACTATATTGATAAAATATCGAGAAACGATGTTTTTTTGTTTTTGGATTATGACGGCACAATAACACCTATTGTTGATTTACCTGATAAGGCCGTCTTGTCGAAGGAGATGCGCTCCCTTATTTTGAGATTAAAAAAGATTATTCCTATTGCGATTGTAAGTGGCAGGTCACTTGACGATATAAAACGGCGGGTCAATATCGAAGAAATGATATACGCCGGAAATCACGGAGCCGAGATATGGAACGGCAGTAAGCTTGTAGTAGGACAGCAGCTGTCAGATAGCAAAGAGGTGCTGGAAAAGATTATCAGAGAATTGAAAGAGGCACTTTCATCTGTGCAAGGGGTGGTGGTTGAAGATAAAGGCATTACGGCAAGTGTGCACTTCAGAATGGTAAATGCTCATGAAATAAGTAAGATGTTTGATATTTTCTGGTCAATTGCTGACAGCTATAAAGGTTTATTTAAAATTACATCGGGCAAAAAGGTTTTTGAAATAAGACCTCATGGAATATGGAATAAGGGCGATTCCGTTAAATGGATATGGAAGAACTTTGGAAAAAAGAAAACCCCCATTTATATCGGTGATGACAAAACTGATGAGGACGCGTTTAAGGTGATTAAGGGAAAAGGAATTGGAGTTTGTATCGGCAGGAGTTCAGAGGCAGACTATTATCTGAAGACCCAGGAAGAAGTTAAGAAGTTCCTGCGATGGATAGGAAATTTTTAAATGTGAGCACTTCAACATTAAGTGAAAACACCAGGAAGAAGTTATCTGAGATAAAAAAAGCAGATATACTTGTGGGTATTCCAAGTTACAATAATGCAAAGACTATCGGACATGTTGTAAGGGCGGTGCAGGCAGGTCTTGCAAAATATTTCCCTGATAAAAAGACTGTTTTAATTAATTCAGACGGCGGTTCTACTGATGAAACCGTAGATGTTGTTCAAAGAGCTGCAATAGAGGATTTTCACTCGATTTTTATTTTTCACCAGAAGCAATTTCTGAAGATAACAACTCCGTATCACGGGATACCGGGAAAAGGCAGTGCATTTAGAACAATTTTTGAGATTGCAAATGCCTTTAATGTTAAAGCGTGTGCTGTGGTGGATGCAGACTTAAGAAGTATAACACCAGAATGGATTGATTTATTATTAAGACCTGTAATGGATATGGATTATGACTACGTGTCTCCTTATTATCTAAGACACAAATATGACGGGACAATAACGAATAGTATTATATATCCGCTTACGCGGGCGCTTTACGGAAAGAGGATTAGACAGCCGATTGGAGGAGATTTTGCATTTTCCGGTAAACTGGCAAAGTTTTATCTGACAAAGGATGTCTGGAATACAGACGTTGCAAGATATGGTATAGATATATGGATGACAACAACTGCTATTGCTGATAATTTCAAGGTGTGTCAGTCTTTTTTAGGCGCAAAAATTCATGACCCAAAGGACCCGGGTGCAGACCTGAGTGCGATGCTCTATCAGGTTGTCGGGGCAACTTTTGACCTTATGGATACATATTATGATGTGTGGAAGAATATAAATAGCTCAGAGCTGGTAACAACTTTAGGGTTCCGGTACGCTGTTGGACTTGAACCAATTGCCGTTAATGTTGATAGAATGATTGATAAATTTGTACTCGGGACCAAAGAACTCGCTTCTTTATGGGAAGTTTTTATGTCCGAGAATCTTCGAAATTTTTTGTGCGATGAACTGAGTAAAGCCTCCAGGGAAAGTTTTAACATATCAGATGATATATGGGCTGAGCTTATCTATACTTTTGCAATAGCCTTTCATAAGAGACTCATAAATAGAGAACATCTTTTAAAATCTCTGACGCCTCTTTATCTTGGTCGTATTGCATCATTTGTAAATGAGTCGTGGAACAGTAGTGCCACGGAGGTTGAAGAAAAGATAGAGAATTTATGCTGCAGTTTTGAAAATAAAAAGAAGATGTTAATTGATAACTGGGAGAAATAAAAGACGTTATAAGTTAATCGTTACCTGCCTGCCGGCAGGTTCGTAACAGCTAATAATCTGATAACTAATAACATATAATATATAAAGTATAACGAAATATACAAAAGGGGGTCGATAATGAGGAATGCAATACTGGAAACATTAATAGAGCCTCTCAAGGAGTTTTATGAAAATGTGATTGACTTTTTACCAGACTTACTCGCATCACTGCTGATTTTTATCTTGGGAGTTCTTATGGCTGTTGCTTTGAAAAAGATATTTGCAAGACTGTTTAAAGTCATAAAAGTTGATAAATTTTCTGAAAAATTTGGCATCACTGACATATTCCAAAAAGGCGGGATAAAAGATTCTGTTTCCAGCCTGTTCGCAAGAGTAATTGCCTGGATTACTGTTTTTGCGTTCTTGATAGTTTCTTTACAGACACTGAATGTTCCTGCAATAGAGGGAGTCCTTGAGAAGTCCCTCCTGTATCTGCCAAACATTTTCATAGCCATTCTTATACTCTTCATGGGATATTTTTTAAGTAATTTTGTAGGACGGACGGCACTTATAGCGTCTGTTAATGCCGGGCTTAAGATGTCTGGTGGTATTGGGAAATTTGTAAAGTTAACGGTCTTTGCCTTTGCTGTAACAATGGCTCTTGAGCAGCTTGGAATCGGTAAAGAAACAGTTTTAATTGCATTTGCAATATTATACGGCGGCATTGTCCTTGCCTTTGCCATTGCTTTTGGCGTCGGCGGAAAGGATGCTGCAAAAAATTATATTGATAAGAGAATTAAAGGAGAGGAAGAAAAAGACGAAATTCAACATCTCTAAATACCAGGGTTCGAGTGAAAGTACTGTTTTAAAAAAAACAACTCCATTGCTTGAATTTTTTTACAGAGACATTTTTAAATGAGAAAACAGTTTTTAGAAGAATCAGCGCAGATTCAGCCAAGACCAAGGAGTGTGGCTGAAGCGATAATAAAAGTTATTAGAAAAATAAAAAAAGATAAAGGTGAGGATTAAGATGGACTTAGCATTGCTGTGGCTTGCATTTCTTGTCTGTACTTCTGTGATTCTTTATTCAGGAGTAAAGCTCTCTAAATATGGGGACATAATTGCCGAAAAGACCGGGCTTGGAAGATTATGGACAGGAGTTGTTTTACTGGCGTTTGTTACGTCACTGCCTGAGCTTGTTACCGGGCTGAGCTCTGTAATAATTTTTCAAACCCCGGATATTGCAGCAGGTGATATATTTGGAAGCTGTGTTTTTAATATGTTAATTATTGCATTGCTGGACATTTTTGAGAGGTCATCCCCTATTTCTTCAAGAGTCCATCAGAGGCATACTCTTTCAGCAGGGTTTGGCATCCTCCTTCTTTCAATTGTTGCCGTAAATATGTTTGTGGGCAGTTCACAGACAGAGGTATTTAATGTCTTAGGATGGATTGGCTTATATACACCACTGATTATTCTTATCTACTTCGTTGCTATGTATCTTATTTATACCAATGAAAAAAAGAGTATTGCCGCCTTTGTCAAAGAAAAGGCCGAGGAGCTTAAATACAAGGAAATTTCAAAGAAAAGTGTTTATGTCAAATTCTCTATTAATGCATTGATAATTATGGGAGCTGCTGCTTATTTACCTGAAATCGGTAAATCAATCGCTGAAATAACCGGTCTGGGACAAACTTTTGTCGGCAATATTCTTATTGCCATTTCTACGTCCCTTCCAGAGGTTGTTGTATCTATCGCAGCACTTAAGATTGGGGCAGGTGATATGGCAATAGGTAATTTATTCGGAAGCAATCTTTTCAATATATTGATTCTTGCTGTAGACGACATCTTTTTTATAAAAGGACCCCTTTTCTCATTTATTGAACCCACTCACATAGTTTCTGCTATTTCAGCAATAATAATGATGACAATAGCTGTTATAGGGCTGACCTACAGGGCAAGCAAAAAGCCGCTTTTTCTGGCATGGGATGCCAGGGGTATAGTGATAGTATATATCCTGAATTTAATTACACTTTATATGTTACGGTAGTTAGCCACAAAGTCCCCCTTCTTGCTTTCTCCCCGTTCTTGCTTTCGCAAGAAAGCACGGGGATGAGCAAGAAAGCAGGGGGAAAGACACCAAAGCATGGAAATTCTGAAAAGTCCTTATTAGTTATTTTTCAGTCCAGTTAGCCAGTTTTCTTTTGACTGGTTAACTGGACAACGGGCTAACTGGCTAATGGGCATAACATATTAAGTTATTACGAACCTGCCTGCCGGCAGGCAGGTAACGATTAACATATAACGAATAACAAAATCCTTTGCGCCTTAATGTCTGAGTAGTTACAAATAATTTAAAGAATTAAGGAGACTTATAATGCCAGAGACTAAATTAAAAGTAATACTTCTGAGACATACCCCAAGTCCGGAAGAAACCGTTGCAATGGCGGCAAAGCTCTGTTACAGCCCTTCAGGTATTACTGCCCTGAGAGAAAAAATAGAGGCGAAAGACCAGAAGACGTTTGTTGAAAAGCTTGTAAAAATGGGGCATATGACTCCGATTGAACACCCGTCTTTTACTTTTGCAATAGAAGGTATTTCGCGTGCCTGCTCGCACCAGCTTGTCAGGCACAGGCTTGCTTCGTACAGTCAGCAGTCACAACGTTATGTAAGTGAGAAGGCAGGGTTTGATTACATAATTCCGCCGAGTATTAAACAGGATAAGGCGCTGAAGAATGCATTCCTGTTATTTATGGAAGAAGCTCAAGAGGTATATAACGCTATGGTAAGTAAACTGAACGATAAGGGGATCACGGGAGAATCTGCCAATCAGGACGCCCGCTTTCTGCTTCCTAACGCGGCAGAGACTAAAATTATGGTGACCATGAACGCAAGAGAACTGCTCCATTTTTTCAGGCAGAGGTGCTGTAATCGTGCTCAATGGGAGATCAGGCGGATGGCTGAGGAAATGCTTAAGCTTGCAAAGGGTATTGCCCCAACAATTTTTCATAAGGCAGGTCCGGGATGTCTTTATGCCCCCTGCCCTGAAGGCGATTATTCGTGCGGTAAAATAAAAGAAGTGAGGAAGAAGTACGGAGTTAAGTCCCGAAAAGAGAATCGTGACATTTTAAATTTCAAAATTAACAATTAGCATTTCAAATTTTTCCATTCATTGATAAAATAAACAGCGAGCGTACCTGCCTGCCGGCAGGCAGGTTCCCTGCAGCTCGAAGCGAGTCTAAGCGAAGTCGAAGCAACCCTCAGTGTAGACCCGCATCGGGAGTCGCATCGACTTGCTGCAGGGTTCTTTAATGGTAATTTTGCTTGCATCGCCAAGGCGGGCATTGATCATTTTGCATTTATATGCGAGCCTCTCTTGAATAAATAACTCCTAAAAGGATATCCTAAATTTATGGCATATGTAATAGCTGTTGCAGGCAAAGGCGGTACTGGCAAGACAACGATTGCTGCACTAACGATTCGCTATCTTATCGAAAAAAAACAGAAGCCTGTCCTTGCTGTTGACGCTGACAGCAATTCCTGTCTTGATGAGGCACTTGGAGTTCCTGTACATTCGACTATCGGGCATTTGCGTGAAGATTCCCTTGATACCATTCGCAGCGGTACTGAGCGTCCGGGTGGTATGAGCATGGAACAGCTCTTTGACTATCAGGTTCAGCAGGCAGTTGTTGAAGCAAAAGGGTTTGATTTGCTTGTTATGGGCAGACCGGAGGGTCCGGGGTGTTACTGTGCCGCAAATAATATAATCAGGAAATATACTGACAAGCTGTCAGAAAAATACCCGTATGTTGTAATTGATAATGAAGCAGGAATGGAACATCTTAGCAGAAGAACTACGCATAAAGTTGACCTTATGCTTGTTATAAGTGACCCTGCTCAAAAAGGCATTAATACTGCAAAAAGGATAAATAGTCTGATTGATGAACTCTCTCTTGAGATTGATAGAAGAGTGCTTGTCATTAACAGGGTTTCTGGTAATGAGAATGTTAAACTGAAGGAGATGGTTAAAGGGGTAAATTTCGAAACTGTCAGCTCTCTCCCTGAAGACGAAAACATTTTTCAATTTGACCTTGAGGGTAAGCCAGTTCTTGACTTGCCATCTGACTCAAAAGCTGTGGAATCAGTTTTTGAATTGCTGGACACACTTAAAATTCCTTAAAAAACGAGATCTTTTCACCTTTTCACATAACAGGCTGTGTCATAATCCTGAAAACGCTTATGATGTCATTCTGAATTCATTTCAGAATTTTGTATTTTCAAGATGTTATATTTCGTAGCGATCCTGAAACAAGCCTGTCTGCAGTCATGCAGGTTCAGGATGACAATTGTGAGACAGTCTGATAAGTCAAAAGGACGTTTTATTTAAAAATTTTATTCCCAAATTAACTGCTAAGAATTTCTTTACCAGATGGTACTATGTATGTTATATTAATTAACTTGCCCAAAATATTGGGCATTTTTTATCATGAAAAATTAAGGCTTTCTGAAAGGAGAAAACACGAGGATGTTAGTCATCGGTGAAAAAATAAGCATTATAGCTAAAAAGGTGAGAGAAGCTATGATGAACCGTGATCCCAAACCTATTCAGGAAATTGCTGAGGCACAATGGAAAGCAGGTGCAGCGCTGATAGATGTCAATACTGGGCCTGCAGAGGAAAAAGGCGAAGAACTAATGACATGGATGGTGGAAAGCATACAGGAAAAGGTTCCCCTCCCTCTTTGTATTGATACCACAAACCCGCAAGCCATTGAAGCAGGGCTCAAGGCTCACAACAATCAGTGGGGAAGACCCCTGATTAATTCAACGTCAAATGAATCTGAAAGATTTGTCATGCTGGAGCTTGCAGCTAAATATAATGTCCAGGTGATAGGATTGACACTGGGCAAGGGTGGTTTACCGGCGGATGCAGAAGAGAGATGTGCAATAGCCGCAGAAATTATGGCAAGAGCAGCCGAATATGGAGTGCCGCTTGAAGATATCTACCTTGACCCTCTAATACTTCAGGTCTGCACCATGCAGGACCAGGCACTACATTCCCTGAAAGCTATAAAGATGTTTCAGGAATTAAATGATCCGCCAATGAAAACTGTAGTCGGACTCAGCAATATCTCGAATGGCGTTCCGAAACAGATGAGGAGTCTCATAGACCGGGTTTATCTGACCTTATTGATGTATGAGGGTCTTACAGCAGCAATAATGAATCCTCTTGACAAAGAACTTATGGATGTTCTTAAGACAACTGATGTTTTTCTCGGGAAGACGCTTTACGCGGATTCCTATCTTGAAATGTGAAAAAATAAAAAAAGTTCAAGATGGCTCAAAGTGGTTCAAGATAGTTCAATTTTAACGACTTTGAACTATCTTGAACAAAGCAGTAATTGAACAATTTGAAATAGGTAATGAGGGAGGTTATTAATGGCGTATGTGGTTCCTAAAGAAACTTATAACGGTAAGGTTTTGGGTGTTGATTTTGGAAAGGCCGACAACATCCTTAAAATAGGCGGTGAAAATGCCCTTCCCTTTCTTTCATTTGAAGGAGAAATGCCCAATAGACCAGTTATCGCTTATGAGGTTCAGGATACGGTGCCGGAGGAATGGCCTGAAACCGTAAAGAGTCAGTATAAGGACGTAAGTGATAATACTGTGAACTGGGCCCAGTACTGTCAGAATGAGTTAAAGGCTCAGGCAATAGCCCTCAGATTATTAAGTACCCATCCGGATAGAGAGAATCGTTCTCCGGAGGATGCAGCAAAAATGGTTAAGGAAATTCTTTCAGCAATTAATGTACCGCTTATAATACTTGGGTCAAATCATGTAGAGAAAGATGCCTCAGTTCTTGTAGCTGCTGCCGAGGCAGCCAGCGGGTATGCCTGTATTATTGGAAAGGCACAGGAAGGAAATTATAAGACAATCGTAGCAGCTGCTCTTGCCCATAACCACAAGCTGATAGCAATGTCCGAACTCGATATAAATCTTGCAAAACAGTTAAATATATTAATAACACAGATGGGTTTTGATAAAGAAAAACTGATGACAGACCCGATGTGCTCGGCATTAGGATATGGACTTGAATATACGTATTCAGTTATGGAGAGAATCAGGATAGCAGCTCTTCTTCAGAACGATGCTACGATGCAGCCTCCTATTGTTGGGGATGTCGGAATATATGTCTGGAAAATAAAGGAAGTCTCTGCTAAGGAATCAGATATTCCGGAGTGGGGGTTACTTGAAGATAGAGGAATTGCGTGGGAAGCGGTAACGGCAACAGCAATGATTATTGCCGGTACAAACCTTCTGATTATGAGACATCCAAAGGCA
>VAPB010057801.1_pt1 | contig 19324 bp, 24 predicted proteins | sample 3395101 | NCBI WGS metagenome assembly VAPB01 (sample SAMN08290433, study PRJNA428436) | hydrothermal vent metagenome | isolation source: Deep-sea hydrothermal vent chimney | place: Indian Ocean: Southwest Indian Ridge | reverse complement strand
CTAAAAACCGGAAATTAAAGGAGGCAAGCTGATTATTCATAAACGACAATTAGGGAATTCTAATTGTCGTTGCTCGGGAATTATGCTTGACGTTTTACAGGCAGGCCCGAATGGTCGGGATTTCCGTGGAATTTACCCCGTATTTCGGGGCTCCAACAGGCTCCCTCCTCCGCTATCGCTTCGGCGGGTAAACCTCGCCCAAGGCGGGCAAGCACAATGTAAGGAATGATTATTATTACATTCGCTCACTAACGCCTGCCTACCGGCAGGCAGGCTCGCTATGCATTTCAAAAAACCGTGGAATCTAATCGCAAAAATGACCACCGAGTCCCGCAGGGACTCGGCGTCGACAGCTATAAATCAAAAATGGTGGTCCTTATTGGACAAAGTTTGCCTGCCCCGTAGTTAACAGTAAGGTATACTTCGGGGAACTCATTTTGAACGGAACCCCTGAGCGCCTGTCCCGTGGTTTAAGTCTATTTGGACTTTACGGGAGCTCCGCCCCTCACTACGTTCGGTGCGTGCGTCCGTATCCCTCGCCTGAACTTATTAAATCCTGAGTATAATCGAAGGATCACATGCTTGCTATGTACCCTTGTGGTACATAGGGGGCGTCGCTTTTAAGGTAGGCTCGGTTTCGTCCGCAGTGGAAGCATACGATAAACATTAGCTTTGCGGTCGGAAAAATCCGGTGGTGTCGGCTTGTCTCTGGTTACTTCGATTATTCTTTTTTCCTCAAGCTCTAATAATGCTGAGGAAATGGTATTGTCGCTTATGCCGTAAAGCTCTGACATATCTTTCTGACTGCGAAACCAGAAAGGATATTTTGTCGAACGGGATGCCTCATATAAACAGATTAGGTATATATACTTTGCCCGCATGGACAGATTGTCTGAATAGCCATAATCCCAGTATTCAAAAGGGATGGCTATCAATGGAACGCCCTTCCCTGTAATAATATTAGCCGTTAAGGTAACCTTCCCTTTTTTGTAATTTATAAGGCCGTAACCCTTGAGGCGTTTAAGCGAGCGGTGTATCCTCTCATAATAATATTCATGCTCATTGCGATATTCACCTAAATCCTTTGGGTCTTGATATCCCATTCTTTTAGCCAAAGAGTCATAGTCAATGCCAAAATACGATTTACCTGTCTCCTGCTGTATTCTGCATAACAACAAATAAAGATCAAATTGCTTGTAAGCCTGAGCTTTCAAGAGCCTCCGGCCTAATTCAGGAGAAAGAAGAAAATCTTTTGAAATAAATACGCCTTTAGTCTGCGGAAGGAATATATCTTTTTTCTGGACAAGAATATTATCAACATATTTCTTAAAAGCAATAGCATCCTGAGGAGAGTCGTCAAAATAGGTAGCTTCGAAATTGTCTTGAATAGCGGCTTTAGACCAATTCGCGCTTCCTAAAAATATATACCTGTCATCAATAGCAACACCCTTTATATGCAAAAGATGCTCCGGCGTATCAAAATATACAGCTATATTGTTAGCCCTCAGTTTCTCATACGCAAGGCGGTTTGCCTTAAGTTTGGAATCTTCCAGAACTACCCTTACCTGAACACCACGCATTTTCGCATCAACTAAATCATTAACCAATTCATTAATCGGCCCCTCCCCTTCCGGCTCTAGAATAATAAAGTACATTGCTACAGTAATCGAAGTATCAGCTTCTTTTAAATATGTGTGTATGGTTTTATGGTAGGATTCGCCGAAGAGGATATCAGCGCAAGCGTAAAAGGGAAAGGAAATAATTATAAGGCAAACAATGAATGCCAGCCGTAGACTTGCAGACCTCAAATTAGCTCTATGCATTTAATTAATTCGTCTCCGGCTGCGAAAGCCAAAAGAAGGAAACTTCTTGCAAGCAATAAACTATTTTAGCGGTCCTATAAATTTATCGCCATTGAAATGAATCATATGCTCAGGAACTTCAGCTATCCAAACTTCTGTTTCCCATGCAATATCGTTGATATGGCGTTTAAATTCTTTAAAATCAAGAAAAGCACTTACATAAACTCTAATGGCTGGACACGCTTTCAGAACAAGTTCTAACTCCTCATATCGCTTAGGAGACATAGGCCCATGTGCGGTAACTGCCTCTATCAATAAAAGATAGTTGCGCTTCCTTTCATATAAAACAACATCTGGAAGTTTATCATGTCGTGTAATAGGAATTTTTAACTGTTTTAATGTTTTTTTATCAACGTGAAGCATTTTGTGGGCGGTATCACCAAGATATAAGAGCCGGGCATTAGGAACAAAATGAGATTGGAAATCAGTCACTATCTGAATCTGAAGCTCATTGTGTTTCCCTGGAGAAAGTAAAACTTCTCGTCCAGAATCTGTTTTCAAAACCAAGCTTGATTTTCTCTTACGCTTTTGGTAACGATCAACCAGTCTACCCTGAATTCGAAGAAATCTCTTCAAATCTCGATTCCAATCACCAGTGCCATATTTCTTTATAGTGGCCAATGCAATAGCCGAGAGATTATAAACATTATTAGGGCTATTCGTTGGCCTTGTCGGATTATCTGAATTTCTTTCGGCAATCCCTGCCTGTTCCAGCTGATGCAATGTTTGACGACGTATAGTCTCACGTGTATTTTCTGCATAACGACGCTTATATTCAACCTTAACAAAATCAAGAATATCATGAATTCGAATTAAGCGCTTTTTTGCTTTCGACCATGACTTTCCTTTACCCAAATCGGCTAAAGCTAATAACGTTAAAGCCGAACGTTCATTTTGCTGAGCCCTCGGCATCCCAAGTTCGTTTAAAACCTTAATGCCTTGTTTTATCTTTTTCATAATTACTCTATATTAAGGCAGTTCACCAATCTCTTAGAAAAGCCTAAAATTGACGAAACAATTAAATCCAAATCCTTTCCAATAGACGGTCGTTCTTTGGAAACTCTATCGCCGATTTCTTTAACCTTACTCAAAGGCGGCAATGGCATACCTCTTAAATCAACCGCGTTTACTTGTGTATTACCGTTTATCACTCTAAAAAATCGATCTACAAAAGAAGTATTTAGAAACGCCGCAAACCCTATTGCTTCATCATTCGAAATATCACCATTTTTTTTATGTATATAATTTAAATGGTTTTCTAACCCGACTCGCTTACTCTTAAAGGCATTTCGCAATAAGACCCCCGCATACAAGCGGCGCTTTTGTTCTTTAGAAGTAAATCGTTTCAGCAAAACATAATTTTTTGCAGGTAACAAAAGCGACTTTGTACCCTCATCATCTAAAATATACCTCTGCTTTTTACCTTTATCCAAGGGCCACTCTATTCCCATACCCTGAATATTATGCATCCACAATAGAGGTGCAAGCTTTTCCCCATTCGCAGGTGCATTAACCAAATGTTTCTTAGCCCGGAATGAAACAATCGGCCCCGTTGAGACTTCTAAGCCAAAATCATGAAAAGTATAATCCCAGCGTTTCAATGTTTTTTCAACTTGCAAATCAAGTTCACTTGAAGGGATTTTGATGAAAATATCCCCATTATTACGATGATAAATATCTTTCAAATGTAATTTTAACTTTTTAATATCATGGAACATTGAATCACTGCTGCTCGTGACAACTAATGGACAAATACTACCGTTACTTTTCCGGCAGCTTATTTTAATAATAATGTTTTCCTGCAATACGCTTTCATTATGGAAAACATTACGTCGAGAATCAAACACGTGCATATGCTTAATCGAGTAGTTTTCAATGAGCCATTTTCTGAATTTCTTATAATATAATCCGGAACAAAAACTTCGAGGCGTAATAAAAACCGTCTCTCCTTTATCTTTAAGAAGCAGTAATGATAAAGCCATAAAAAAAGAATAAATATTCGGCTGCCCTGAAACAAACTTGCCCATCAACTTCGACTCTGGATCATCTTTATTTAACTTAAAATACGGCGGATTAGAAATCACATAGTCATATTTTGCAAAATCATGTGGCATTCCAAACATCAATTGGTCTTGGACAAGCCCTGAATGAGAAAAAATAAAATCTTTACTGATAATATTAAATTGCAAATTCCAATTTTTATTGTTTTTAAATTTTAAACGACAAGCATTCATAACTTTGGTAAGATATGGCAGAACTTTTTGATCTTTTTCAAAAAGATCAATCTTTAAAGTCAGCTTTTCATAATTCTTAGCAAGCAAGCTATCACAAAACGCAGCTGTTAATATGCCGGTTCCAGCGCCAGGGTCTAACAACCTTATTTGTTTCGCAACTTTTGAGAAAGTAAAAAGACCGGACATAAAACTAGATACTTCCGCAGGAGTAAAAAATTGACCTTTCTTCTTTCTTCCTTCAATATCAGCATCAGCTATATAAAGCTCCGTTTGTTTTCTTGCAAACTCAACCAACGATATTTCTTTAAAAGACATTTCTTCTAATCCCTCCGATACTATTTTATCACATAACATATTTTTGATAGCTACATTAATCTTATTTAAAATACCAACACAAAAATTACTTTGATATGGCAATAGAACTATGTTGTTCAAAATAATCTTTTTTTAATTTCTTGATACCCGCCCATGCCCTACGATGACAATTTCTAAATTTATCTCTTGAATTACAAAGACACATTGATTGACGAGTTATTGAATCCTCAGAAGTAATAACTGACTGAATATTAGGCTTAAGAGCAATGTATGTTTCTCTACAAAGCACCTCAGAATCTGAATTAATCGAGCAATCCGCATATGCCTCTAATAGTCCCATATCACCATGGCTATAATCATGCCATGGCCATCGATTATTTTTTTCATAAAAACTCTGTGCATAAAAGAACGGGATTAATAAAATAGTGAAAAAATCCTGAATAGTATACGAATCCCCTAATTTTATTCTCTCTAATGATTTGGGACATAAACAAAGATCATCTGAATCATTAACATGAAGATCATATAGTTTGATATCATTTCTTTGAGCAAATAATCTTATGCGCCCAGCAGTTTCATAGACGCTAGGGATAAATCTATCTTCACGAAAGATTATTCTTACTTCATAAATATCTTTAATGTATTTGATAGATGGCTGAAGTACCTTGTCAGGAAAAATAATATACTTATCTTCTGAACTGGTTTCATCGTAAAACATATCGATAACAAGATTTCCTTGAATATCAAGCAATCCATCAACAAAATAAATACTTAAATCTGGGAATCTTGCCTTTAACCATTCTTCATCTTCATTCGTAAGATATTTCATGACTTAACTGAAGAAATGTCGACCAACTGGTTTAGATTTAACAATAATAGGAGTTGCAAATATTAAGTCCTTCTTGATTCGAGAATAAGCATTCTCAACAACTTCGTTACCAAGTTTATCTTTTAAAATCTCTGCTGACTGCTCAAGATTCATATCAAGCAGGTCAGTTTTAATAAAATCTCTGACTATCGCCTCATGCCACCGATAAAAAGCTTCCGGTAATAAAGGAATCTCTTCCCACTTATCTGCAAAATTCTCCTCCTCATTTACAGGATTAAAAATCTCATACTTACCGTTGCTTTGTTGAATATAATTTGGCATATTCCGCAAAATATCATATAGTGCTTGATATAAGTCAGTTTCCTCACTATCTATATATGCTCGTGCTGCCAGCGTCGTAATTATCATAGATATAGGTTTGTGTTCTTTTCCGTCAAAATATAAATCACGATGTCTTTTTAATAATTGAATAGTACGCTGGAGTGGAGTGCGAACACGATATTCAGGAATAGCCTCTATATCTTTCAACTGTTTAGCCTCCATTAAAACTAAACGAGACTTACGGAATGTCTTCTCTTGACATTTCATAAACCATTCCGCGTAACCCTTAGGATTACTACTAAGCCATTCTAGCCCACCTTCTTTAATTTTCTCTTGATCTGTAATTAATATGGCATGTCTATAATATCTACCACGAAGTCTAAAATCGGAATCGGCAATCGATGGAAGAATATCCATATGGAACTCGTTTGCATAATCCAGTGTCCAGCATCGTCTCCCTTCTGGCAACAGCATCTTTTCATAAGTTTCCTTTGCTTTCAACCTATCCCCTACCATCTTTTTTAATTCAGCTTGTGTAATATCAGAAGTTTTTAGATTTGAAAGGAAACAAACTAAATCAATGTCATATTCATCCCTGCCTACTGGCTTTACAACCGTCCCTAATTTAAATGAGCCTTGAGGATATATTTCCGGTAAATATTGTTTCAGTTGTGATTCTTCAGCAGAAAGCCAATCACTTACTGCATTATAACGATCCCGAGCCTCAATATACTTACTTTCCGGGATATCTAAGACTTCGCCAATGTTATTAAGTAAATTTGATAATTCCATAATTTTTTGTGTCATTTTCAACCTCCTATAATTTATGCATGGGTTCGAAAGTAGCAGCTTTTTCATCAAAAAACATTTCCTTAACCTTAGGTGCTATTTGTCTACTTTCAGAACCTGCAAGACTCTGCAATCTCTTTTCATTAATAATATCTAGTTTGAAAACATCCTGTGGCACTTTTGGGCATAAACGCAAATAGTTATCTCCCAGGAGCAAGCCCAATTGGGCTGCAACTCCAGAACTTTGAGCCTCAAAAACAACTTCAACAATATCGTTTTTCCAAATCCACAATCCACCATTGTCTAACCGTTGTGGCCGATTAGATAAATCTTGCGTTGTTCCAAGATTAAACAGATATAAATCGTCTATTGTTTTTCCTAACACTGTTAGAGCTTCCACAACAGCCACCATTGAAGGATTATTAGCCCAAACACCACCATCAATCAAGCGAATGTTGTCAATATTCTTAGATACTGAAAAATATGTAGGTGCTGCACTTGTTGCCCGAGCAATTTTCCACATATACTCTTTATAATCACGTCTAAACCGGTTATGATGTGCGGTTTTAAATAAATACACTTCACCTGTATCTAAGTTGTAAGAAGGTACAACTAGTCTTGTCTGACTCTCTCCTAACACAGCGTCTCCAAAACATTCTTTAAGAATAATCTCGTATTTATAGACAGAATAGGCCGCCTGCACAAAATGTTTAACAGGATGAAAAGAATTTCTTGTAAAAATTTCCCGACCTTTATCGATATAAAATTGTAAAATATCGTCAGTTGATAAACCCATACCTAAAGCAAGGGTTATAATCCCACCCGTAGATGTGCCAACTATCAAATCAAAATAATCTACCATTCTTACATTTAAATCTTTCTCCAGGTGAGATAGAATCGCCGCAGAAAATAAACCCTTTATTCCACCACCATCTAATGACAAAATTTTAAATTTATTACTCATTAAATATCACCAGCATCTAAAGCTTCACTGTTAGGGATTGCAATAACCACAATCCCTTGCACTTCAAAATCGCTTGTCAAAACAATCGGTTTGTGCGCCGGATTAGTTGAGCGAGGACGTAAAATAATTGCTCGATCCGAACGAATAAACTGCTTAATAGTCGCCTCATTATTTATTAATGCAACAACAATATCATTATTCTCTGCGGTAAGCTGCTGACGTATCAAAACTAAATCGCCATCGTTTATTCCTAGGTCATTCATTGAGTCACCTTGGGCACGTAAGAAAAAATATTTATGTGAACCGCGAGCTAAATCCGTGGATACAGGTATCATAGCCTCTATATTTTCTTCTGCCAAAATAGGAACACTACATGATACGCAACCAACTAATGGAACATCTATCGTCTGAGCGGATGCAGTTGTTCCTGAAAGATCTTTGATAAAACGTAATCCACCATCAGCCTTCTTCTCTAAAAAACCTTTATCAAGGAGCTGACGCATCATAACCATAGCAGATCGTGGAGAACGATAACCTAAAGCATTCATAAGCTCTCTAACAGAAGGCATTCGTCCATAATGCATAACAAGGTTACGAATGTGCTGAAGTGCCTTAATTTCCTTATGTTTCAGAGTGTTATGTTTCATAGTATACACCAGTATACACTTTGTTTACTTCGTTGTCAATATTTTTTAAGGGGAGCGGGCACATAAAGGGCGGTGCGGAAGACCCAAAGGGGCTGAAGCCAACCGACTGTGACGGCGTGCGGAGGGTGGGGGTTAAATATACATCAAGCAACACGAATACCGAAGGGACAAAAGTCTTTACCGACTTGTTCGGTAATGTCTTTTGGTGTTGCGTCCTTTACGCCTGACAAAGGCGTAAGGGTGATGAATATTTTAAGGCGGTGGCAATTCTTAAGGGTGGTAGGTAGGGGAAGGGGCGGCTTTTCCCGCCGTTAAGGCGGGAGCGGACGAAACCGAGCAATCCTTAAATACGACGCCCCCATGAGATCCTTCGATTATACTCAGGATTTTATAAGTTCAGGCGAGAAATTCAGACGCACGCCCTGAGCGGAGTGAGAGGCGGAGCCCTGCCTACCGGCAGGCAGGCGCTCAGGGGTTCCGTTCAAAATGAGTTCGAACTTTTTCCAATAAGGACCACCATGCAAATGCCATTGCAAGCCGGCAGGCTTGCTTTAAAAAAATACATATCTCCCTACATCTAGAAACCCGGAAGTCTTTTGCCCGACTTATCAAACATAAGGTGTTACGCTGACAGGTGCAACCCTTTTTTCATTAAAACAAACTAACTATGGGAGTCGAACTCCCATAGTTAATGTTATAATGTGAATAATGAAGAGACCTCAGTTTGTAAGAAATCATGTATATCATATCTTTAACCGGGGAGTGGATAAAAGAAACATTTTTCTGAATGACAAGGATTACTACCGGTTCATTCATAGTCTTTTTGAATTCAATGATGAAAATCCTGTTCTGAATGTGCATTACTACTTTGACCCTGAAACCATGGATATTGGGAAACGACTCCTCAAAACGGACAAAAAGCCGCGAAAAATTCTCGTAGAAATATTGATTTTTACCCTCATGCCGAATCATTTCCATTTACTGCTCAGACAAAAAGCTCAGAAAGGGATTGTGAGGTTTATGCAAAAACTAGGAACCGGATATACCAATTACTTCAACAAAAAGTATGAAAGAGAAGGAGGCCTTTTTCAGGGCAAGTTTAAAGCTGTTTTAATAGAAAATAATGAACAACTTCAGTATATACCTCAATATATCCACTTGAATCCCCTGAAGCTCAACTATGGGAGTCGAACTCCCATAGTTTCTCCCATAGTTTGGAATAAAAAGTTCAGATTCCTAGAAAAGTACCGTTGGAGCAGTTTCCCGGATTACACAGGAAAAAAGAACTATCCGTCGGTTACCCAACGGGAGTTTCTTCTGAACGTTTTTGGAGGAGAAAATAACTACAAAAAGCATATCAAAGAGTACCTGAAGGATTCCAGCAAGGCCGAATGGATCGAGAGCATTCAGGGTATCAAACTGGATTGAATAAAACCCTTTTACTCAACCGGCAACAAAACAAACTATGGGAGTTCGACTCCCATAGTTTGAACCGCCCAGCTTGCCAAGGGCGACGGCTGCAGGGTTCTTTTTATTCGGACTCTTAGGCATGGTATATTATGTACGTACTATGTCTTTTTGTCTATAAATTCCTAACACATCTCATTCTCACAATTACTTCCTGAAGTCAATAACATCGATATTCATCGAACAATAGTAGCTTTCAAACGGAAATCAATAACATTACAAGTAATTCATAATCTCTCATTCTTTCGGTTCAACCCTGTCATATCGGATATAAGCCTGATTAGTGCTTGAATTTCGATTTTGCTCAACTTAGATGAGGTTTATTCTTTAGTCCTTTCAATCTCATAGCTTTCAATCTTGCCCTTCTCGCCATCTGCAAAAGTTCCAAAGATTTCATTGCCGATTGAGTCTGGTGTACAGCCGGAACCGGTCTCACACTTAAATGTTCTTACTGATTCACTGCCATTGTAGTACTTTTCTTTCAGAATAACTGTTACTTTTCTCAGATTCTTCCCTAAATGGTTCACACGTTTCCTTATTTTTTCTTTTTTGCGTTTTTTTTTGTTTTTGCCTGTTTTGCGGATTTTGCCTTATCCTTCTTGCCACCTTTATCTCCCATATCTCCTCCACCTCCTTTTCCAGGAAATTGAAATCATTGAATACATTATAACCTTCCCTGACGTAAAGATAAATAATAAAGTATGAGGAGTGAGTTATAATGAGATTCTTCTACGCACCGATAGTCGCGGCGGAAGAAGTCGGGAAGGTGACAGATACGGATTGTTGACCATTAAAATCAGGAGGTTTTATGGATAAATCATCTTACTATATTAAAATGTGTGCAAGTGCAAAAGTTATACAAAAGCAGTGGAAACCTGATTTTGGCGATTTTTTTGTCTCGATGTCATTAGGCATGACTTCACAATGTCAGTCAGTTGTAAGTGATCTTGAGAAGAAGATGTCTTACTTAAAAACAATAAAGGCTGTTTGGCTTCCAAGACAAGACCAGCTTCAGGAGATGGTAATCGAAAAATATGCAACGCCCTGGGATTTAACTATAGCATTTAGTAATGTTTTGATGGCCGACAATGCATCATACTTTGATAATTTTGATAGTATGGAAAAACTATGGCTTGCTTTTATCATACTTGAAAAACACAAGAAGAAATGGAAAGACGGAGAGTGGGTTTAATATGAATGGCGTAATTAAAGACCTCTATACTTCTATGAAAGGGAAAAAGCTCCACCATTTTTTTGCTTATCTCCAACCAGACAATCCACTTTACAATCCCAAATATCACATGAGATTGATTTTCCTTGTTATGCTTTATTTTTCTTGTTAATCCTTAATACTTCAATCCCCTGGATTATTGATACGTAGGTGTTATCGCTAAGCGTTGATGTGAAATTTAACCCTCAATATTTACTTTTTTTTATGTCTTTAAGGGGGAAAGCCCCGAATGGTCGGGATTTCCGTGGAATTTACCCCGTATTATTCGGGGCTCCAACAGGCTCCCTCCTCCGCTATCGCTTCGGCGGGTAAACTCCGCTTTATAACCGGCCTACCCTGAGAGGCGTCTAAAGAATCACAGAGACGGCTTTGGGTTCCCGTAAAGTCCTGCACCCACAGTTTTGCGTTAGCAAAACTAGACGTGGGGGCTAATAAGGACTTGGACAACGGGACAGGGGTGGGGATAGAGCGGCTCATCCAGCCGATAGGCTGGGCGGACGAAACCGAGCCTACCTTAAAAACGACGCCCCCTATGTACCACAAGGGTACATAGCAAGCATGTAATCCTTCGATTATACTCAGGATTTATTAAGGCGAGGGATTCGGACGCACAGCCCTGAGCGAAAGCGAAGGGCGAGTCGCCTCAGGGTTCCGTTCAAAATGAGTTCCCCGAAGTATACCGTGCAGTTAACTATGGGGCAGGCGAACTTTATCCAGTAAGGACCACCAGCCTTCGCTTCGAAACTTGTTGAGAAGAAAAGACTGCCGCGACGTAGCCTTTCAGGCGAAGTCGGGCACAGCTATAAAACCGCTTAGCAGTAACACTATCAATCCTAAAGCAAAATTTACTTTGACTAAATTAAGAGATAATTTTTGCAGAGCTGCTTTTTCGTCAACAGATGTCGTTTTCACAATTTTCGGATTTAGTATTAATCCTCTATAAAAATGCACAGCAACCATTCCTAACACCAAAATATGCTTCAAAATTAAACTTGAAGTCCAGTTATTTTCAAAAATTCCAATCCCTGAAAATTCATTATTAAACCCTGTTAATGCAAACCCCGTAATAATTAAAAAAATTATACTATAGTTTGCTAAAGGGGTAAATCGTTTAGAAATTTCACCCATTAGTTTTCCCGCTTCTGCACCCAAAACCTGCTTCGACGACGGTATTGCAATAAAAAGTATGAAGGCAATACCACCAATCCATATAACCGTCGCTAAAAGATGCAGCCAATAAAATGCTGCCAATATTAACTCTCTCATTATTATCCTCCGTAAAAATCTAATTCCTAAATTAGAGGGGCAGATTGTTTTTTAAACAACCTGCCTCTCCTGAGTAAAGATTTGCCTATTTATAAAACTCAGTTCCTGAGTTTTCCAAAAGAGAGGTAAAACAACACCATCACATTGACCTGCTTTGTTTCATGAAATGAAAGTCAGCAGGTCCTTCATTTTTTCTTCATAGGCGGAATACAACCACAACCACATGAGTTTTTCTTTTTACTTTTAACCTGGGGCTTCTTTACTTCAGACTGTTCTTTGGTTTCTTTTGCGCCTTTTGCCATTGTTGTCACCTCCTTTCTATTAATCTTCCCTGTGACGGAGAATACGCTCGCTGTCCATTGATCTTCCCTGCGGAAACCTAATGTAAGGATTAAAATCTATTATTAAATTCACTCACTCATCCCCGCGACAAGACTGCGGGGATTACACTCGCTATCCATTTAAGTTAATGCGTGATTACTTAAATAAATTGATAAAAAAATTTACCTTACTTTGTTTTTGAACTTACTCTGTGTATTTTTTTAGTACTTACCTGCCCACCTAAACATCCACAGGTACAAATACGATTAAGCCGCTGTCGGCATTTTTCAAGGGCATCCCGATTTAAAGAGTAATATATCCAGTATCCCCGCCTTTCATCTTTAACAAGCCCGGAAGCTTTTAACACACGCAAATGTTGTGATACAGCCGATTGTGTTACTCCTAAAGCATCTGCCAGAGTATTAACGCTCATAGCTTCTTTTTTCAGGCGTTCGATAATTTCTATTCTCTTATCTACAGAGAGTAGTTTGAACAGTTCAGCTGTTTTTTTCATAATCTACCCATTTATTTAAGTATATGCTTATATGCTAATATACATCTTTTTGATCAGGTTGTCAAGTATTTTTCCCTAATTAAAGGAGGGAAAGCAGTCTCCCTCCTCAGCTATCGTTTCGGGTGTTGAGTTTTATTGTTTTAAAATACTGGCTACAATAGCCATAACATTAATCCGGAATGTGTCAAGGTTGTGATTCATCGGGTGTGAGTTTGTTACTATATTCCCGGCAATGACTAAAGTCGGCGTCTCATTGACTCTGGTTTTTTTTGACATGTCAACGGCCTTTTGTGCTTCTCCTGCTTTTTCTCCTGCTCTGAGCTTTTTACTGAATTCCGGACCAAGGCCAACTTCCTTACCTATACTTTCCAGTACGCTAATATCAGCGATATTTTTTTTCTGTACCATTTGAGCATGAAAAATAGCCTTTTTTATCTCTTCGCCTTTGCCCATTTCCTCGGCTATAAGAAACGCCTCTCCAGGTTTGGGGGAGCCGTGCTCGTCCCAGTATATTGGCAAGGTTTTCCATTTAATCTTCCCTCGATATTTGTTTTTGATTATGGGTATAGACTTTTCGAATTCATAACAGGTATGACAGTAGAAACTCATATACTCAACTATTTCAACGATTTTGCCGTCAAATTTGAATTCTTCTCCCGGCAGTGTGTCGTATACACCCACAACGCCGGGCACTTTTCCTGCCTGTGCATGCAAAGAAAGTGAAAGCAGAACCAGAGATATTACTGCTATTAATATTTTTTTGTAATTCATTTTATTCCTCCTTAATATTTTTTTAATTTTTAAAAAATCTAAAAGATTTTTCCTTATTCATGAGACTCTTTAGATTTGTGATAAATACTATTTGCCATGAAAAACAACAGAATGACCGCAGAAACTGTTTTTAAGGCATGAGGGATAACCTCACCTGCTTTGCCTATTGAGGTTTTAATATCTATTCCTGAGGCCAAATAAATCTTGTTAAGAATTATACCCAGAATTATTGCACATAAACAAATAGATGCTAAATATATTAATGCTGATCTCTTGCCTAAAAACTTCCCGATAACCGTTAAAGAAGCTACATTTGTAGCAGGTCCGGTAAGAAGAAAGACCAGAGCAACGCCCGGACTCATCCCTTTTGCAATCAGGGCGGCCGCAATGGGCGTAGAGGCAGTAGCGCAGATATAAAGCGGAACACCAACAAGGAGCATTACAACCATTGGCTGCCAGCCATAGCCCAGGTAACTCCCAATTACATTCTCAGGTACAAGATAAGAAATTACTCCAGCTATGCCTATCCCAATTAAAAGCCATTTTGCAATATCTCCCAAAAGGTCTACAAAGGCATAGTGAAGCCCTTTGGTTATTCTATACGATAAGCTATGGTTATGGTTTTGAGAAGAATTCTCTTTTTCCTTGCAAAATATGCATGAATCTTTAATCTCTTCAATTTTTTCTTTTGATTTCCTTTCCGGGAAAAGATTTTCAACAATGCCCGCTGTCATGGCTGTAATGAAAGCAGCGACAGGCCTGAAAACGGTCATCAGAGGGTCAATAAGCGCATAAGTTATGGCCATTGAGTCCACACCTGATTCAGGAGTAGATATTAAAAACGAAGCAGTTGCCCCTTTAGAGGCGCCCTGTTTTCTTAAGGACATGGCCATTGGCAAAACCCCGCAGGAGCATAAAGGAAGCGGTACTCCAAACAAAGCTGCATAAAAAACAGACTTTATCTTTTGACTGCCCAGGTACTTTGCTATCCGTTCTTTTCTGATGAAGGCCTGAAGAAGTCCGGCGATAAAAAGCCCGAATAATATATAAAGGCTCGATTCATCCAGAATTTCCCATGCTTCATACAATATCCCTATAGTGGCTGTCTTAATATTTTCAAACATAGCTTATTCTCTTATATGTTTTAGTCCCTGATTAAACAATGTTGAAATATGCTTATCGTCCAGGGAATAAAAAACCATCTTGCCGCTTTTCCTGTATTTAACCAATCTGGAATTTCTCAATATCCTGAGCTGATGAGATACCGCAGAAATAGTGACATTCAGCAAATTGGAAATATCGCACACACAGAGCTCTTTTTTTGACAGGGCATAAATTATCCTGGTGCGGGTAGGATCAGACAATATACCAAAGGTTTGAGAAAGATTATTTATTTCTTCATCTTTTAACATCTGCTTCCTGAGCGCATTGACTTTAACTTTATCAACGCATTTGATTTCGCATATGTTTTTTTGCTTACGCGGCATGTTTTACCTTTGTATATTTGAATACTTGTTCAATTATAATATATATAGACTATATGTTTTGTCAATCTATATAACTAAGGGGGAAGCCCCGAATGATCAGGATTTCCGTGGAATCTGCCCCGTATTATTCCGGGCTCCAACAGATTCCCTGCTCTGCTTTAAAAGTCTGCCGGTCCCGAGTCCTTCAACCACGTTCAGGATAAACTCTGTCGAAGGAAGCACTGAGACTGCTTTTAACAAGGGAGAAGATTCAATACTTGCAAAAAACACTTGACTTTGTACTTAGGTACAGGGTTTATACTGTAAACAGGAGGTGAGATAATGGAGAGCCTGACAACAGGAAAACTGGCGAAGAAAGCAGGGGTAAATATTGAGACAATCCGTTATTACGAGAGAAGAGGCCTTATACCAAAGCCGCGCCGCAGAGAGTCAGGCTACAGGGAATATTCTGATGATATGGTAACGCGGATTCAATTTATAAAACATGCGCAGGATCTTGGTTTTTCCCTGAAAGAAATTCAAGAGCTTTTATCATTGAGGCTTGATCCCGGAACGCCGTGCGCAAAAGTTAAAAACAGGACAGAGATGAAGATAAAAGATATTGATAACAAGATAAAGAGTCTTCAGGAAATGAAAAAAGCACTTGTGAAATTAACAAAGGCTTGCAGCGGCAAAGGCCCTGTAACCGAGTGCCCTATCCTTGAGGCACTTGAAAAATAAAAAGGTTCCCTGAGACCCCACGTGGTTCAGGGGAAGGGGGTAAGACCATGACAGTTAAACGCAAAATAGAGGTATTCAGCGCGGGATGCCCGGTTTGTGAAGATACAGTCAAACTGGTAAATTCGCTCGCTTGTGAATCATGTGACATTACTGTTCTGGATATGAAAAAACCGGAGGTAGCTGAGAAGGCAAAAACTCTCGGAATTCGTTCTGTACCTGCGATTGCGATTGACGGAAAACTTGCTGATTGCTGTGCCGGTCGAGGCCCTGACGAGAAAACTCTGAAAGCAGCCGGACTTGGCAAACCGCTGACATGAATAACTATGTGAGCAGGGAGCACTTCAGGGTGTTCACTGCTCACATGATTTATTCTCTTACTTTAAAAAGGAGAGCGCTTCTTTGAAGATCGCGAATAAAACAAATCTGTCGAGTATCGGGACAATATTGACGTCTTTGTTCGCTGCGGCGTGTTGTATCGGTCCGGTGATATTTGTTGTCTTTGGAACGTCTGTCGGATTCCTGGGAAAGTTAACATTCCTGGCTCCGATACAGCCTTACCTGCTCGGGATGGCATTTGTTATGCTCGGATATTCTTTCTGGAGGCTCTATCTGAAAAAATTTGATTGTGAGTGCAAGGCGGATTTTAGAGCGCGTAGGATTGCACGTGGAATATTCTGGGTGGGGTTTACATCATTAGTATTTGCCTCATCCTTTCAAAAAGTCGTGCTGTGGCTTTATGGTTAAAAGCTTAACAGAGTGATAGAATGAAGAAGACCTGGATAATTCTAATTATATTTTCAATATTCGGTCTTATAGTGCAGACCCATGCTCTAGAACAAAACGTCGTACTCGAAATAGAAGGCATGTCCTGCAAGCTCTGCCCTCTTGCAATAAAAAAATCTCTTTTAAAGGTTGAAGGGGTCAGAGAAGTTACATTGTCTTTAAAGGATAAGAAGGCGCGGCTTACGGTAGAAGAGCCGGTTTCTGAAGAAATCCTCATCAAGGCGGTCGAAAAAGCAGGTCCTTATAAGGGAATTGTCTTAGATAGAAAAATAAAAGAATAATCAAAAAAAAGGAGGAGAATCAATGGTTGAGAAGAATATTACAGTATACAGCCAGCCGGGATGAATGTTCTGTTCGAAAGTGAAAGAGTATCTTTCACAAAAGGCAATACAATACACTGAACGTAATGTATCAAAAGAGCCAGATGCGATTGACGAACTAAAGAAACTGGGAATAATGACAACACCAGTTACTGTAATTAACGGTAATATGGTAATCGGCTTTGATCAGCAGAAGCTTGAGAAGTTATTAAATGGCTGAGAGATATCAGGCTAATAAATATGTGAGGCGTTAGGAACAACTGATTTCAAATATTCGCACAGCTTAATTGAAAAGAAAATCAACATTTAAATACCCTGTTTTTATGGCTTATGACGTACATCATATTGACATCTCCATGATGCATGTAAGATATACTTATTAAAAGCGCTTAGCTCATAAAACGTATAGAAATTATCCTGATAAAACCAAGTTTGAGAAAATAGTATGAAACCAGGCGGGCTAAAGAGCAAATAACAATAAAGGAGGCTCTATGAAACGGATTCTTTTAATATGTATCACTATTTTGGCATTAACAACAACTTATGGTTATACCCAGATGGGGCCCAACCACATGGGTCCGGGGATGATGAACTGGGGTTATGGGATGGGATGGGGCGGGATGATCATTATGGCTGTTTTCTGGATTTCCGTGATTGCAGGAATTATTTTTCTTATCAGGTGGGTGGTGCTGTCAACTGACAGAAGACATGAGACTAAAGCGGAGGATTCAGCTCTGGAGATACTACGGAAGAGGTATGCCAAAGGTGAAATAAACAAAGAGGAGTTTGAGGAAAAGAAGAAAGATCTGGTATAGCAGAATAACATAAACAGAAAAAAGCAGAAATTTTATGGTAAAGCTAAAGAGAAGAGACTTTTTAAAATACTCAGGAATTGGCGGGGCTTTACTTCTATCTGAAATTAGCCAGTTCGGATTAATAGGGAACGCATTCTCTGAAGATGTTAAAGAATTAAATCTTACTGCATCTGTAACCCCCGTAGATCTGGGTAACGGGAAGAAATTCAAGGCGTGGACGTATAACGGGCAGATACCGGGGCCTGAGATAAGAGTTAAAGAAGGAGAAATTCTCAGGGTAGTTTTAAAAAACAATCTCCCCGAAGATACCACTATTCACTGGCACGGCGTTCCTGTGCCGAATAAAATGGATGGTGTCCCCAATGTTACACAAAAACCGATAAAACCCGGAAAAACCGATGTGAGAATCAAAAAGGACACTTTGATTATTCCTCCTCATATGGGATCAGGCGCTGTAGAGTTTGTTGCAGATAATCCCGGTATCTGGTTTCACCACTGTCATAATCTGTATCATCTTGCCGGAGGCATGGCAAACCTTGTTAAGAATATGTAATTGATGTGTGATAAGGAGACTAATTATGAAGAAACTTCTAAGTTTTTATTTGATAATTGCCGGTTTATTGCTGATCCCATCATATATCCTGGCGAATCAAGAAAAAGAGATATTTCTCATACATCTCAAAACCAGTCTTAAAAAAGATGATGCTCAGATTTGTGTTGCATACAATGTAATGTGGGCTGCACTGGAAGAAGGATTTAAAGTAAAGGTGCTTGTCGATGCAGATGCCATAAATACTTACAAATTGGGATGGAGGGGTAAGGATGATATAGAAGGTTATAAAATCCCTGAAAACCTCAGGAAAGCGCTTTCTAAACAGTTTAAAGTTACGCTTGAATCGGTTCCCAAAACCTACGGAGATTATCTCATAATGCTGAAAGCCCGCGGCGTTGAATTTTATATCAATACCGGATTTCTTATCGTTTCAAAAATCGGGACACCAGATGAGCCGCTCAAGAAAGTCTCAAACAAATTCTTCAAGCCTGTAACTCTGAAAGAAATGGTTCAAATAAGAAAAGAGTCAGATCATTATATGGTTTATTAATATATTCTTCCTTAAAAGCTGTCAACAGTTTTTCTGCAACAATTTTAAAATCCATCTTAATTGATATTCTACTCAAGATAGCGAAATTCCGGATCCCCGATAATGCCGGGACAGGCAGGCCCGGAATGACAGTAAAAAACCTTAAATAACCTCTACGCCTTTAGTTGCTGAACTTAAAATATAAATGCGCTCATTATTGCTTTTTTTATCGGCAGGTATAAGGTTGAAACCTCTGTGCTTAGCGTTAAAGACCTGGGCAAAACCGATTAATACTTCGCCGTCATTAAATGTTACCTTAACTTTTCTGCCTCCCCCAGCTATAAAATCATCATAAAGTTCTTTATAGTTTTTATCACCCTTAAAATCTTTAACAAAAAATACTGCCTTTAAAAGCTTAAAATCAACGGCTACTGTTTTGCCTTCCTGTGTCATGAGATGAAAATCTTCTTTATTAGGGGAAAAATTAACTGTTTCACCCTTAAGTATTGTGCCATCCTGAAATTGTACGACCACCTTGTTTTGTGCCATTTGCGTCTCCGTTTCCTAATACTTAAAGTATTAAATG
>VAPB010384209.1_pt1 | contig 19335 bp, 16 predicted proteins | sample 3395101 | NCBI WGS metagenome assembly VAPB01 (sample SAMN08290433, study PRJNA428436) | hydrothermal vent metagenome | isolation source: Deep-sea hydrothermal vent chimney | place: Indian Ocean: Southwest Indian Ridge | reverse complement strand
ATTTGATGTGGCATTGCGAAGGTCAACTTGGGTGTTACAGCTCAGTATGTTACTATTTATTACCGGGTTGCCATTATTTTCGATATTAACACCATAATTATTACCGGTTATAGTATTGCCTGTTATATCCGCGCTACCGGTTGTACCCACTTCAATACCATCATCACCACTTCCGGTTATAATATTGTCTCTTATAACCACGCTGCCGGTTGTCCACACGTCAATACCATCATCACCACTTCCGGTTATAGTATTACCTGTTATGGTCGGACTGCCGTTACTAATCTCAATGCCGTCGTCATCAGTAGTACCAGTTATTGTATTGTTTGATATTACCGGACTGCCGTCTGTTGATGAATCAATGGCCGGATAATAATTAGTACCGGTGATAGTATTGTTTGTTATTGTCGGACTGCCGCTATTAATCTCTATCCCTGAATAGTCAAAATTCTGAAGCGTGGAATTCATTACTATAGAATCCGCATACAGTATAATCCCGCTGTAAGCACTATTATTACCATCAAGAAGAACATCGATAACAGTTGTTATTTCAGAGTCATCGTCAATGGCAGGGTCACCAAGAATTTGACATCCTTGAATTAAGGCGCCTGCTGCGCCATTAATCACTGTCCCAGGGTAATCATCAATAATAGTTGAATAACCTGCTCCCTGACAGATAAGTGATGTGCCAGGCAGTAAGTTAAGAGGAAATGACTCATTCGTATCATCATACGTTCCTGCTGCTACACATATAGCCTCATTACCTGCTGTTTGTGTAAGGGCATAGGTAATTGTTTGACATGGATTATTAGAGTCAGTGCAGTCTGGAGTATCAACTCCCGTATTCACATCAACATACAAGGCACACTCTTGCTGCATGTAAACGGTAACGATGGGTGTTCCGCCATTAATATCCACACAGCTTACACCTGAGTAAGCAAGCCCTCCGATAGCGTTAAGCGCGTTTATCGCAAAACACCTGTTCAGGCCGTTAGGCACAATAAAAATAACAGTAAAGGAGGTCTGACCCGGCTGCAAATCCACAATTTGTCCCAAAGGGCTCATATTCGGCCCTGTCACACTGAACTCGAATGATGCTACCGAAGCAGGGAATAATTCCGGGCCCTGGGCAGCACTGCCTCCCGCAGAACGCTCACCTATTGTGACAGCTACTTCAGTCGAACCTGAGCCCGAACTGTCACTTACATCACTGCCGCTGTTGCATGAAGCGATCATCAAAGATAACGCCAGAAAGCCTATGTATTGCAGGTATTTCATGGTTATTCTCCTTACATTATAGAAATCAATAAAAAACACTTTCCTTCAAAACAAACTTGGCTGCTGACTGCGATACAGCAAATACAAAGATCTCAGTTGTTAATAACCGAAATCCATTTCTATTATAACAGGAGTGACCGGTTCTTCATTCTGCTGGTCCACATCTGGCGACGCTCCAACCTCATCATCCAGTATATCCTGAGGTGTCACTCCATCAGATCCTTCACCCGGCTCGCCGGGACCTCCGGTGAAGTCACCTATTACAATCATATCTCCCCAGTCATCACCCAGCATCTTAAAGTCAGCTTTTGTGACATCTTCAGGGTCCTTACCCCATTCAACACGGGTCATCTCGCCTGCCTTGACAAGGACTTCCTTCTTGCCCTTCTTGCCTTTAATGATAGCTGTTACTTTGGCCTCGCCTTCGGTCACGACAATGATCGTAAACCACTTGCCCCCGATCTTCAAATATTTCACAAGAATGATCGTGCCTCTTGCTGCGGCTACAGCAGTCGGAGTGTGTATCTCAAGATCAGATCTGCCGACCACAACCTTTAACGATCCATCAATAAGCCTGTAAATCGACTTTGACCTTTGTTTCTCGGGGCTGTATAAATATTCCTGGACAACAAGCCTGCTCATTTCTCCGAGATTAATTATGCTGTCATCAGTGAAAAACAGTTTTGCCCTTGATTTCTCTCCGGTCTCAACTGAATCCTTGAGCATAAGTTTCATCTGCGGCACGGCGGCTTTCCTGCTTTCACCCTGTACAATGTGCACCTGTTTCTTTACTGACAGGACCTGTCCGGCTTCGGTTTCAGCTCCGGACCTTGCCGCACTTATAAAGACCATTGAGAGACATATCAAACCTGTTAAGAAATACTTTTTCATAGCACACCTACCTTTAGGAACAGTCCTACAACGTTCCTGCTGTAATCATAATTGCTCAGATTAGAGCTGTTGTTAGTATATATATCTGACAAAGCAATACTCAGCTTATTTGGAATAATATAATACGTAAGCTTTGCGCCGTATTTCGTCATCTCGTCTTTTCTCCTGCTCTGAGAACCGACAAACACTGCCTTATGGCTTCTTTTATTATACTCGCCTGACGCACCTATAAACAGCGGGTCTATTATCTGATAGACAAGCTTCGCTCCGACCCTGTGGCCGTCATATGACCAGTAAGCAGTCTCCGCCCTGTTAAAATCAGCGAAATAATAAACATTTCCTGCCAGTTTCTTTATGGCAAAATTTTGCCTTAATCCGTATATATTAGTATGCCCTCTGCGAAGTCTGTTACTGCTGAACAAAGGCGCGTCCCAGTACTTGTTGTCCTTATATATAAATATTGCTTCGGTCGAAAGATGCTCCCCCTCCTTCAATTTCAGTTTACCGTGATAAATATGCACCCTGCTGTAAAGCTCATCTTCAAACAAAGTGTATTCCAGTGAATAACCTGCCGTAGCCTGAAGCGGTTCCAATATATCGACTTCTATGGTAGGGCTGATCTTGTGATGGTGAATATTATAATCATCAAGATCAGCGTGAAGACTCTGGTAAAATTTATAATCTGCTTTAAGCCTTGCCGGCCCTGTCTCAAATAATGTAGCGCCTGCGGTAACATATACAACCCCTCTGACGTCATCCGCGTCACCCGATGTGCTTGCAGCCGACGGATTGCTGGGTTCCAGTATTACATTGCTGTCATACTGCCCGCCGATTGCAATATCAAGTTTGTAGCGTTTTTTACCTCTTTTTTCCTTTTTGCAGTCTTTCCGCATTTGTTTGGCCTGTTTCTTCAATGGGCTTGCTCCTGTAAGAGAAATAAACCTTGTAAAGTTACCAGACGCCTTACTGCAATCAGAGGTCAGGTAATAAATACGGCCAAGTTCAAAATAGGCGTTTACAACGTCTTTATTAAGCCGAAGCACTTTATAAAATAATGTTTCAGCCTGTTTAAAATTATTAAGTCTTGAGTTTGCGACACCTGAGTAAAAGACCGCCTCAACGTTGTCAGACGACAATTGTGTTGCCTTATTAAGCGATATAAGAGCTGCGCTGTAATTTTCTTCATTGATCTTTTGTATGCCCTTTGCAACATACAGTTCAGCATCTTCTGTTCTCGCGTGAAGAGCCGGCACTGCCGAAATCATAAAAAAAACAAAAGTAATCATTACTGTAAAAAAACTTCTCATTTTAATTATCCCACCTCCTGATCTTTAGCTTTTATTGTTATATATTCAATTATTGATATATTTACATGAGGGACAAATATGGCTTATTTTTCCATAATTTAGAGAGTTTGTCAAGGTAATATTCACATATAGATATTGTTAATTTAAGACCTTCGATCTTCAGATCTACCCCTGCTAAAACACATATATTTCTAATATCTTATAAATTATCTTCTTCTACTGGAAATCCAGATCTATTGTCACCGGAATTATCTCGGAAGTTGGATCCTCTTCTTCTATCGGAGAATCTGATAATAATTCATCTTCCTCATCATCAAGGGGATCTTCTTCTCCGCCCTCGCCTTCGCCCTCGCCTTCGCCTTCTGCAATAAGGGGCTCATCCTGCGGCGGCAGCGGGTCGCCCGGCTCATATACCTGATCGCCTATTACAATGGTGGCGTCCTCAAACTGCTCTATCACAGCAGGGTCGAACGGGACCTTTTCGAGACCATCCTCAGTAGTCTGGCCCATTTCTCCGGCGCCAAGCAGAAGCGGCTCTCCCACGCCGGTCAGGTTCATCAGTGTACCCTCTCCTTCTGTAACGATCATCCAGGTGAACAGATTACCGTCAGCATCACGGTCAACACCGATATAAATAACAGTGCCTCTTGCCGCGGCAACCGAGGTAGGTGTGTGTATCTCAAGGTCTGACCTGCCGACTACAACCTTTAACGATCCATCAATAAGCCTGTAAATCGACTTTGACCTTTGTTTCTCAGGGCTGTATAAATATTCTTCAACTACAAGCCTGCTTGTTTCGCCGAGATTAATGATGCTGTCATCAGTGAAAAACAGTTTTGTCCTTGATTTTTCGTCGGTCTCCACCGCGTCTTTAAGCATAACTGACATCTGAGGCTTTGCATCGTGTTTCCGGTTGTCGCGCACAACATAAACGTTTTTCTTCACTGACAGGACCTGTCCGGCCTCTGTCCCGGCATAAGACGCTGTTGTACCCATAAACATCATTGAAAGACAAATAAGACCTATCAATCCATATTTTCTCATAGCACACCTGCCTTCAGGAATATTCCCGCAACATTCCTTTCATAGTCATAATCCATTAAATTGGAATCATTTATCGTGTATGTATCCGATATTATAATACTAAAGACTTTTGATATCTTATAGGTGAAACCGACAGAGTACTTCTGCATGTCGTCAGACCTTTTGGCAGTAAAGCCCGCAAAAATGTCCTTGTACTTTTTCTTGCTGTATTCACCTGAAACCTTCACTTTCAGAGCAGGTATTATCTTGTAACATGTCTTGGCGACCGCCCTGTAACCGTCGTATGACCAGTACCGCATATCAGCGCGCTTAAAATCTGCATAACCATATATGCCGGCACAGAACTTTTTGATATAAAGTTTCTGCTTCAGGCCGATGGTATTTTGATGCCCGCTACGCAGGGAATTCGTGGGAAATAGTGTATCATCCCAGTACTTGATGTCCCTGTACTCATAAATCCCTTCTGTTACAAAATGCCTGCCCTCTTTCACATTGACCTTACCCTGAAACGTATGGACCAGGCTGTAATGTTCAGTGCCAAGCAGTGTGTATCCGAGTTTATATCCGGCTGTTGCAGTTACCGGATCCATAATATCCACTTCAATAAAAGGGTTGAATTTATAATCCTGCAGGTTTTCCTCCTCCAGGCTGCCGTGCACGGTTTGATAAATGCTGGCCTTAGCCTTCAGCTTTACAGGCCCACTCCTGAATAAAGTGCCTTTAGCAAAGATAAGCGCCACCCCGCGTCCGTCATCTTTTTTCTCTCTCATTGATGCATTAGCAGACGGATTAGACGGCTCGAGTATTACATTGCTGTCATACTGGGCTCCAACAGAAACATTAAGCCTGAAACGTTTTCCCTCTTTTTTGGCTTCTTTTTGACAGCTGCCTTTCATCTTTATTGCATACTGCTTTGCTGATTCATTGTCCGTACCGGATATAAACTTTGAGAGATAAGTCAACGCCTTGTCACACCTGCCCGTTGAATAATAAACACGGCCAAGTTCAAGATAAGCGTTCTGGGCCGAACTGTCTATATCAATGGTACGCAAGAATAGATTTTCAGCTGTGTCATATTCACCAAGCCTTGAGTGAGCGATGCCTGAATAATATACTGCTTCAGGGTCATCCGGTGACATGGCCAGGGCCTTTTTTAACACTTTCAGGGCCTCGCCATAGCGCTCCTGGTTTATCTTCTGAATGCCCTGCGCGACATATAATTCATAGTCGCTTGCACTCAGGTCAGGCGGGGATATAACAGAATAGGAAAACATAACCAGCATACTTGCAAGAAAAATCCTAAGAATAGTCATTCAGCCTCCGCGTTCTTTTCTTTAAGTTAAATATTTATAATGAATGTCCCGGAAACATTAAAACCGGCCACTAATAATACTAATATTTAAGGTACGTTCAACACCCAGATATTGTAGTTATCAGTATCAAACTGGTGATATGCCAGACGCGTACCGTCAGGTGACCACGTGGGCCAGCCCTGGGATAGCGCGTCATTGGTAAGCTGTGTCAGGTTGTTTATGTTACCGTCAATAGTGACCATCCATAGATCGCCTCCGCCGCTCTCAAACGCCACCCAGTTGCCGTCAGGTGAAACATCCGGACTTCTGTTGTTTTCACCGCTAATACCACCGCTGGTTGTCAATTGTGTTACAAAAGCTCCGGCATTTGTATAAAGAAACAGGTCAGTCCCGCTTCCGCTTGGTAAAGGCAGGACCACCTCAGAACCGTCAGGGGTCAATGCCACACTATTGCTGGGAAAATTTAGATCCGTAGCACTGCTATATACTATGGAACTGCCGCCCACTGCATTAGTATTTTGACCTGACAGTGCTGAATAAGGCGCTGAGTATAAGACCCACGGGCCTGCGCCGCCGTTCCTGTGCTGCCATACAGCAGTAGAGCCGTCCCGTGAAATGCGTATCAGATCACCGCCGCTGCCGCCGGGAGTAAGCAGTTTTCGGGTAAAGGCCGCGTCATTGCCGTCAGTTACAACACGGTTAAACGGTAACGTGACTGAGGTATCAAATGCCAGATATTCATGAAATGAGATACGCTCATTAGTCATCAGGAAACCAGTGCTTCCTACCCAGCTTAAAGACCATGCAAGGGCAAGGGAAGTATTGGCTCCTGTGGCCATATTGCCTTCACCTGTAGCATCAGCCTGCACCATTCCGATATTATTATTAACCCCGTCAGAAGGGGCGCGGATAGTCATAAATGCTATTGTATTGCTGGCAGGGTCCCAGGCAGGATAGTAATCACTGGCAGGGTCAAAAGTAAGCTGGGTCGGGCCTGCGATAAAAAAATCATCACTGGTCTTTTGCATTACAATAAGCTTATATCCGCCGGCTGCCGCGGTTGCGGTACCAACTACCAGTTCCTTGTTCAGGCTCATTTTGCCATGCAGTGAACCAGAGCTTGTTACAATTCCTGCACCGTCTATGGTCCATGTATCACCGCCCGGAAGCGCTGTATTGCCGTCACTGTCGAGATACAAGGTAAGTGTTATATTACCTGCATCATCAATATTTGCCGTGCCGCGTTCCCAGCCTCTCCACTGCGGGTTGTCGCCAGATACAACAGTGTGGAAACTCCAGGTGCCTGTAAGGTCGCTCTGTGTGAATGTGCCCCCGGTCCTTTGCATTATAAAAAGGTTTGTCGAACCAGTGTCAGAGTCGGTATAAACCATAAGATCCATGCCCATATTAATAGTGCCATGACCCAGAGCGGGCGGAACCGTAAGTATGCCGCCCGGGGCTAATAATACGATCGCCGACTGCGGCCCCGTAGGCCCGAAACTGTTCACGATATTTGTTAAAGAAAGATTTCCAACGGCATCAAGTGTCGCGTCTGCGTACGTCCATCTTGCCGTAAACGCGCCGTCACCGGTAGAGATCCCGTGAACATTCCAATTTCCTGCAATGTCAGCTAACACAAATCCACTGTAGGCTTTCTGTGCTATAGCAAGTTCATAACCGCCGTCTTCATGATCCGCAGTACCGACGATCAGGTCCTGCGCAGTATTGATTGTGCCGTGAAATAACGGATTGCCGGTAATCGTTACTGTATTGTCAGGTGCTACGTTGACAGTCACGCTGGCAGGCAGTGTAGTAGTTCCGTCACTGCAGAGGAAATCATTATAAACAAGCGTACCACTTGCGTTTATATTGCCCTGCCCGTGCTCCCAGCCCGGCCATTCCAGAGGCAGATCGCCTGAAATAGCAGAATGCATGTTCCATGTGCCCTGTATGCTTCCGCCGATCAGGCACTGGGTGGTGGAAAGTGCTGACACGTCCTGTATTGTAACAGCCGGCGTTGAAATAACTGGAATAAGTGAGCCTATAACAGCGGTTGTGGGCTGAACAGTTAAAGTTTGATCTGTTGCTGTTGCGGTAGTATCAATATCAAGCCCGCACCCAAGCGTGCCGTCGCTATTGAGCTTTAATAACCAGACATCATCCCCACCAAGACTGTTCGTAGTTGCTGCGGCTAAATACCCGCCGTCTGCTGTCTGGTGGATGTACGCCTCCCAATCATCTGAAGGAGTGCCATATCTTTTCTGCCAGACAATAGTACCGTCCGGGTTGAGTTTTAGTCCCCATGCATCATAGTTCAAAGCGCCAAAAGACATGGTACCGCCGCCAATTATATATCCTCCGTCTGATGTTATTTCCACCCAATGTGAATAGTCATCGTTCAGGCCTCCGTGAGTTTTTGCCCATTGAATATCTCCGGCGCTGTCAAGTTTTAAAACCAGGGAGTCCCAACCTCCTGCGCCGAAAGAATTAGTCTCCGCAGATATGATATAACCGCCGTCTGCAGTCTGCTTAATATCATGGTCACTCTCCAACCCTGTAGCCCCATACCTCTTTTCCCACGTAATATTGCCAAGGCTGTCAAGTTTTACTACCCATAGATCATCGTCAACAGCTCCGAAAGAATCTGTGCTACCCAACATAATATATCCTCCGTCAGCTGTCTGCCGTAATCTTTCTGCCCCTTCCCAGCCCGCTGCGCCAAAAGTCTTCTGCCATGTGCCCGGAGGACCAAGATCACCGTTTGCGTCAAGCTTTAATAACCATGGATCAAAATTGTTTGACGCAGATAAATCCCTCATGGCCAGAACTAAATATCCGCCGTCAGAGGTCTGCACTGCACTGCGTGCACTCTCCCAGAAGGGGCCTTCAAAAATTTTCTGCCACTGCACAGTCCCGTCTGAAGTCACTTTAAACAGCCAGGGATCTCCATCTCCTCCAAATGACCAGGTTGTCCCTCCGAATAAATAACCATTGTCAGCAGTTTGGATTAAAAACTTGTGGCCCTCATCTCCGGGGCCGCCGTATGTTTTCTGCCACTGAATGTTATTGTTATTATCAAATTTCATTAGCCAGAAATCATAGCCGGATACTCCAAAAGAATTTGTCTCACCTGCAAGGATATATCCTCCATCATTTGTAAGTTTAATGTAAACGTAGTCGGTTCCGGTTCCGCCATATGTCTTTGCCCAGCTTGTTGATGCCGTAGGGTTCATTGTTATCGAAAGGTTGGCAGATGCACCGAAAAGGTCGGCTGTTGTTTCTCCAAAATAAATTAATGTGCCGGTGACGTCGTAGGCAAATATCTCAAAATGCCTAGCAGATCCGCTTGGCACATTTATTGTGGCAGTGTCTGAACTTACATCAATAGGCGCATTAATTACAGACATGTCTGAACCGCTCACACGGCAGTTCATACTTGTCACTGATGCGGGAACTGCCTGCGGAACAGACTGCGCAGAGCCGCTTTGCTGGCCGACATTAAGCGTTACTGATGTCGTGCCGTTAGAAGAACGAGCTATGTCGCCTTCGCTTCCCCCGCCGCTGCAGGACAGGATAAAGATAGAGAAAACAAATAAAATAACATGGTTAGACAATTTCATAAAATACCCCCCCAAGGAAAATTATAAATAAAATAACCTATGATCATTAGTTAATATCCAAATAACGGACAGCACTTCATATAAATATATTCCTATATGATCATTTTTCAACAGCGATCTTTTGTAACGATTTAGCAACAAATGAAGGGGAAAAGTATTTGATTTTTTCACATACAGGTGAGGTTTGTCAAGGTAATATTCACATTATAAAGAGATTAAATAATTGCCAATTCTTTATGTAACTCTTCGGAAACAAACAAATAACCGCTCCTTTCATCAACCAGCTTTTCATTTGCCAGGACCTTAAGCACCTTTGACACTGCCTCTCTTGACGAACCGATACTGGATGCCATGTCCCTGTGAGTACGTTTATCGATCCTGTTAAAGCCTGCTCCGTCAGGTCTGCCTTCTCTATCTGTAATATCTACCAGAAACTTGATGAGCCTCTCCCTCACATCAAGAAACGCGAGAGACTCGATCATTTCATCCGCTTTTCTGAGCCGCTCAACAAGAGACGTAAGCAGGTCGACCGCGATCACCGGATGGTCATTTATTTCACGGAAAAACCTTTCACGCTTCAGCACACCTAATAAAGTTTTCTCTTCGGCAGTGACAGAAGCTGACCTCGGCTTGCCGTCTATCAGGCTCATCTCACCGAAAAAATCACCCTGCCTGAACGCCGTCAGGATAAATTCATTGCCCTCCGGGTTCATAAAGCTCACCTTCACTCTGCCCTCAAGCACTATATACAGGTCAGTGCTGTCATCAGACTGCAGTACGACTTTCTCATTCTTATTAACATTAAGGAGTGCAAAATCTCCGGTGATCCGCTTCAGATGAACTTCTGAAAAATTCTTAAAAACATGCACATTCCTTAGGAACTTTTCTATTAATGATTTTTCTTTTTTCCCTAAAGGCATATTTTCTGACCTGCTAAGTTATTCTGAACAGTGATTACCCTGAATCAGCACATATCAATAATATCGGCCTGCTTTATGACTTTGTCAGCAGCAATACTAAGCTGAGAGAAGTTCCTGGCATTCTGAAGAGCTATAGAGGCGTAAACAGACAGTGTCTGGAGCAGTGTAAAATCATCCTCTAAAAATATCCTGTCAGAACTGTTGCTGAGATTCAAAACACCAAAAATATGACCGGCGCATTTCAAGGGAACGCAGATAATGGACTTGATCTCGATCGCCCCCTGAACAAACCTCGGATCTGATGAAGCATCATTGACCATTTCAGCTTTGCCGGTTTCCATAACACTGCCTGCAAGCCCTTCACCTATGCCAAGTTTCGTTTTAGGCTCTGCTTCACAGCCGAATGCCTGTTTGATATACAGAGTCTTGCCGTTGCCTTGAATAAACATTATGGAACCGTTGTCAGCTGAGATCAATTTTTTGGCTTTATCAATGATAAGATTGCACGTTTCATCAACATCAACATAAAAATGAAGCATATCAGCCTTGTCTTCTTTCAGCTTTGCAAGTTCATCGTTCAAACCCCGTATCCTCTTACTCATGGATTCAAGGAGCTTGAATACCAGCGTCGGATCCCTGTTAATGGTTGAAAAAAGCTTTTCCTTGTTTATGCTGAGGATCCGCGTCTCTCCCAGCGCCGCCGCTGTTGCAGCTCTGGGCAGTCTGTCGAACAATGCCATCTCTCCGAATATTTCCCCTTTATTAAGAGTCGCTATCTTGACGTTTCCCGCGGGGGTATTCTTGGTTATCCTTACCTTGCCGGACTTAATAACATACATCGCGTTGCCTTTTTCACCTTCCGTGCATATTATTTCACCGTTTGAATACAGGTTGCCAAGCTCGGAATCCTTCATGACCTTCTCCCTGTCAAAGCCTTTGCAAATTCCTTCCAGAGCCTGAGATGCATCTTGAGATCAATTGCTTTCCAGACAATGTTCTTATATCGTTCGTTTCCTGTAAACATATCCCAGAGAATAGAGCTTAGAACTTTTGGATCATCAGTTGCCAACTGCTCTTTCTTCACCACTTCAACCATACCGATCGTCATGCTTCTAAACAGCTTGTATATGTCGATAATTCCAAACAGGTACCTGCCGAACAGGTTATCGATTAGTATATCTTTATACACCGGATAATAGTAGCTCTGAAAATGCTGTCTGCCCACACCGCTGAACACAGCCGTCTTTGCCGCTGCCTTTCCCATTTCATACGCGGCGCCGATCCCATCCTTGAAAAGCCTGGTGGAACCGGAATCCCCGCAGGTTACTATACGGTCGGCATAAGGTATTTTGGGCGCGCCCGTGTTCATCTTTGGTAAACAACTGCATTTAACATCATAATCCATTCCCGGCAATACTTCCTTAACCACCGGAAGACCGAGAAAATCCTTAACCGTACTGGAATTCATATTGTCCCCTAATATACACAATGTCAGATGTGTGCCTTTGGGTATCATGGCGGCAAATTTAATATTCTTCAGAGGAAGAAGGAACAGGTGAATGGTATTTTTCAGCTCATCAGACATTTTTCCCATGTCAAGGCTGATCTCGGCAATAGCAGTTGTAACTGTCTTAGGCCTTCTGTATCCAAAACCGATGTCTTCAAACATTTTAAATGTCCGGTTGTTTATTCCAAACGCGCCAACTACAAGGTCGGCTTCCATGATCTTCTGATTTCTGGAGAACAGTTCAGGCCTTCCTCTGCTGTTTTCTACCCGGTCTATTTTGACGGGCTTATGAACAGCACCTTCATTAACCGCCATATCGAGAAGGAATTTGTCAAAGCTGTCTTTTTCTTTGCCTATAACTCCTTTAGGCCCGCCCCCCCGGTATACAGTTGCAATTGTCTTTTCAAAAGAAGGCGTCGTTATATAAGCACTTCCGTGATTTGTATGGAGCCTGTAAGAATTTATGCCTCTTTGAACAACCGAATCCGGGAAATCTATTCCCTCTACCGCGAGTGTCTGAAGAAGAAGTTCGGATATTACACCGCCGCACCTGTTACAGCCCAATGGGCCGTCTTTGGTAAAATCTTTCGGTTCAAAAATTGTTATGTCTAATTCTTTATCAATCATCTTTGCCATTTTTTTAGCAAAGATGCTGAAAAAAGAACCTGACGGGCCGCCGCCTATTACCGCAATTTTGGAGCCGTCACGCAATATAAACTGATCGGCGTCATCATCTGACTTACGCAATGCGGCACCTTAGAGGGACAATTCTGGAAGGAATCACGTTCCTTCGGTCCCGCACGCTCAGGTAGGTTTGAAAGGAGTATGTACGCCGTCAGTCCCGACTGCCAGAGGGCCTGTCCAGGAATTCATGCCTCCCCTGATACTTTTAGCCTTAAAACCCTGGCTCTTTAGAAGGAACGTTGCTGAAGCGCTTCTGGCGCCGACAAGACAATACACGTAATACTCCCTGTCGCGATGAAGTTCTGAATACCTTTGGCGAAGCTCGTCAAGCGGAATATTAATAGCTCCGGGTATATGTTCATCATCAAATTCCATCTGCATACGCACATCAAGCAGAGCATGGCCGGAATCTACACTTGATGGGATATCCCCCTGCATTACTTCGTCTATAAATGACGATTTAACTATACCGTCAAAATCAGGTTTTGACAGCGTCCATACAATAGTATCTTCTGCCGCCCGCACTGTCGCGTTTCGTGGGGAATCTGTAATAAGGGCCTCCTCTCCAAAGGCCTGGCCCTCTATAAGAGAGGCGACCTTTTCAGGCTCATCAGTGAACATCTTTTTCAAGACATCCACACGGCCCGATTTAATGATAAAGTATTCGCTGCCGGCGTCTCCCTGAACGACAATATCTTCACCGGGAGCGCAATTACGTTCAATCAATTTGCCTGTGAGTAATGCCATTTTTTCGGGTTCAAGGAGTTCAAAGGGCTGAAGGCCCTTTATTTTATTGAACTGATCGTATCCAAAGGTCTTCCCTTTAATAATCGATGAAAAAACAGAATCAGTTCTAATTATTTCATCAAAATCCTTTTTAAAGAGGGTATAACAGGCAACATCGGTCTTTGCCGTCACTGAAGCGGTTCTGTGAGAATTGGTCAGCAAAGCCATAGCTCCCACACCCTCGCCGCTGCCGAGCACGGAAAGAACGTATGATTCCCCGGATTCGGTTTTTTTCGACACTTCGATCTCACCGTCACTGATGAAATAAAAGACATCTGCAGGATCGCCCTCCCGGATGATGATTGTCCCGGCAGGCAATTGTTCGATATGCATTTTTTTTGCAACCTCTTTAAGGGCAGTGTCAGACAGTCGGTGAAAATAACAGTACTTCCTAAGATCCCTGTATGACGGGGAAAACGCTGTTCCTGTCATAATTTATTACTCTCCCGGCATATTGCGGCATATACCAGCACCACTGAATTTATATCCTAACAAAATCAATTAACTGTTTCAAGAGTCCGGCAACGGCACTTGCAGACGGCATCTTTGAATATTATAATGGTATAGTAAACTTTAGGGGTTATCATATAGATATTGGATAAAATTGAGATAGCAGATTTATTATTTAATCAGGGCTTCAACTGCGCCCAGGCTCTCGTTTCAACTTATAGTACAGAGCTGGGCCTTGACCGGGATACTGCGTTAAGGCTCGCCTCTCCTTTCGGCGGCGGCATAGCCCGGCTAGGCGATACCTGCGGCGCTGTGACAGGTGCATTGATGATCATAGGCCTTAAATTCGGAACAACAGATCACAAAGACAAGGAGGCAAAAGCAAAGTCCTATAAAGTTTCCGACGAATTTATAGAGAGGTTCAAAGCACGCAATACTTCCATAAATTGCGGAGAACTTCTCGGCGTAGACCCCAAGTCATCATATTTAAGTATCCCCGGTGTAAGCAGTATAATCAAAGGTAGATGTACCGGGTTTATCAGACATGCTGCTGAGATATTAGAGGCAGTATTATGAGAAAACTGAGCCATCTTGATAAAAAAGGCAGCGCCAAAATGGTCGACGTCAGCAAAAAAGACTCCACAGTCAGAGAAGCTGCTGCAAAAGGGTCCGTGGAAATGAAGAAACACACCCTCTCCCTCATCACTGACAATAAGATATCAAAAGGGAACGTTTTTGAAACAGCAAAACTTGCCGGTATACTGGCGGCAAAAAGAACTTACGAGTTGATACCGCTTTGTCATCCACTCAATATCTCATCCGTTACCGTTGATTTCAGCATTGACAAAAAAAAGAATAAAGTCGGCATAGAAGCAAGGGTGAAATGCACGGGCCAGACCGGCGTGGAAATGGAAGCGCTGACTGCAGTTACGGCAGCAGCCCTCACGATCTATGACATGTGCAAAGCTGTTGACAGAGGGATAGTCATTTCCGGCATTATGCTCCTTGAAAAAAGCGGCGGTAAAAGCGGCGCATGGAAAAGAAAGTAGCTCGGGGAATCCCTTTATTTTTTGTTTTTTTTGCCTTTCAGCCGACCTTTTAATATTTCCAGTTCCGCAATGGCCTTTCTATTCACGGGGTCCCATTTCAGCGCTGATTCGAACTGCTGAACGGCTCTCTGATCCAGTCCGGAAGCAAGATAAATAACTCCAAGGTGAACGTAATAGCCGGCATTATGAGGATCTAACATGATCGCTTTATTCATGGTCTCTTCCGCCTCTTTCAATCTCTTTGGGATTTTGCTTAAACTCAAAGACAGGTTGGCCCAATATTTCGCCTTTCCGGGATCCGTCCTGGTTGCCCCCCTAAAAAAATCAGTAGCGCCCCAGAAATTACCGGTTTTATATTCATCTATGCCCCGGTTATACTGCTCCTCCGCCCTGACAATAGTCCTGTCTACCGGTTTTGTTGTTTTCCTGCCAAGGAGTTCCGAGTCATATTCCCTCTTCTCCGCTCTGTCGCTCAGTGTATGGTATGCCTTATTAATCAAGGTAAAGATATTAGTAAGCTTCTCTTCTACCACCGGATCATCCAATTCCTGGCTTCTGTCAGGATGAAACTCCCTGGCCATATTTAGAAAAGATTTTTTGATATCGCCGGAGGTTGCATCCATGCCGACTTTCAACACTTCGTAATAGCTCAATTTTTCAATGCCATTATATATCTCATTGACCTTTTGGAAAAACGTATTGGATTTCCGCCTTTTATTTCTTTCGTGGCTTATTATCCCCTCTCTTATCAGATCATCCATTCCCAGTTCCAGGGTAATAATGTCTTCAGGCGGCGGCACATTCCTGAAGATGAATTCGCTGTCATCCCACGAAAAGATATCAAGGATAACATCTTTCACCTGATGCTTTAACTGCAGGAAGAGTTCTTTTGGTTTGATATAACCCAGACTTATGAGAAGTGATCCGTACAGTTTACCCAGTCTTTTTGACATTTTAACCGCATTATCATTCTCTTCCCGGGTAATGATGCCGTTCCTTATAAGCATATTGCCCAGACGGTCGTCTTCCTGATTGGAAGAAGCAAAAACAGCTTTACCATCCCTGAAATATATGCTCTTCCTGACATCACCATTTATAAGAGTAAGTATGCCGGTCTTTTTTTTGTCATTATATTCAGAGAGCAGTTTGGAAAGGCCGAAGTATCTGAGGTTGCCCTTTAAAGGTATTTCATTTAACACTTTCTTTCTTTTTGCCCGTGGCAGAGGAAGATACAGGGGACCGGCTGTCAGCTTTGTCTTTCAAGGCCGCGTTTTCTTTCTCAAGTTTCCTGACAATGCTTTGAATTTCCGTTTTTTCCTGATAAAAACCGTTTTTCAGAGAAACAATTTCCTGCTCTTTTCCTAAAAGCTCCTGCTGGAGTTTCCACGTATACGCCCCGAGAAACCCCAGACAAACAAACAGGATCGCTATCAGAACAAAGAACATTGCCGGCCTTCTGACGAGCTCCCGCTGTTCAATGTCCTTTTCCAGCTGACTTTTATCAAACATTATTTATACCTTTTGACCTCAAAACGGTACAGTTCAATACCCTCTGATGAGATTATCCCCGCCTTGCCTGCCGCAATATTAATCTGTTGATCAACCGTATCAACACCTCCAAGGTCGGGGAGGAGCAGGCCGCTGAGGCCGTCTTTTTTTACTATTATGCCATAACGGCGAGGATCAAGCACCCCCTTACTTTCCACCTTTTCCGGCGGTGACAGGACATCAACAGAATATTCAAGTTCTGAGAGCTCTTCAGCGGAGACTGGTTGAAATCTGGGGTCCTGGGAAGCCGAGCTTATGGCATTCTGTATAACTTCTTTCGCAATATTGTCAGTAGAAGGCATATAAGTCCCTATACACCCCCGTAGTTCGCCTTTGATTTTCAAGGACACAAACACTCCGGCCTTCCGGCCAAAATCTACGGAAAGTGATTCAGGGGGAGATACAACAATGCCTTTCCTTACATACTGTTCAACAGCATCTTTTGCAAGTTCAACTATTGGATGCATAATAAAAATCTCAAAATTTTAAATCTAAAATCTAAAATAAGATATTACTTTTCTCTCCCCAATGAATAATCGGAAATTGCAATAAGAGCGGACTTCTCAGGAGAATCTTCAAAAATGTCCAGTTCAGCTTTTGCCTGCCTCAGAATATGGTCCGCCCTTTTATAGGATTTCTCTATGGACTTGTACGCATTCAAAAGATCCTGAACATACGCAAGATCTGTCCCTGAAATCTTCCCGGAACTTATTATTGATTTAACTTTAGGGACCTCTTCCGGCGAGGCATCCCTGAGCAGATATATAAGGGGGAGTGTTATCTTGCCCTCCCCGAGGTCTTTACCAAGATTTTTCCCAAGGATCTTTTCTTCTGCCATATAATCAAGGATATCATCTGCTATCTGAAAAGTCATGCCAAGTTTCAGGCCGAAAGACGCAAGAGCTTCTTCTTCCTTAGGCCTGGCGTTGCCAATAACCGCTCCGCCCATGCACGCCGCGGACATAAGAATTGCGGTCTTGCCTGTTATTATCTTCATATAATTATCTTCTGATATATTAAAATCACCTTTTTTGCTCTGATTTTTTTTGCTGAGCTGAATCAGTTCGCCTTCGCTCATCATGGCTGTAGCATTGGTGAAAGCATCCATAACCTTCTGGCTTTTAAGTGAATTGACCAGCCTTAACGCGTTGGAATAAAGATAGTCCCCGACAAGAACCACAATCTGGTCACCCCACAGTGAGTGCGCCGAAGGCTTCCCCCTGCGCGTACTTGCACCGTCAACTATGTCATCGTGAAGCAGAGAGGCCGTATGAATTGATTCTACCGAACACGCAAGTATACCGGCCTTGTCACCTCTATAGCCAAAAATCCGTGAACTTAAAATGGCAAGGATAGGCCTGATACGTTTTCCACCGCTCATTAGAAGATGCCTGCCAACCATTGAAATTGCAGGTGCCACGGTCTTAAGGGTTTCCTGCAGTTTTTCCTCTGCCGACTGAAGATCTTCCTTATAATAATCCCATATTTCTTCTATCGTCATTATATAAAGCCCTCGCCTTATCTTATTTGCTTTCCCTGCTTAATTTATACAGATCTTCAGGTTTAAAAAAACCTTTTTCTGTAATTATACCAGTAATATATTTTGCCGGCGTCACATCAAAGGCCGGATTCCTGACTTTAATCCCCTCCGGTGCGATCCGGCACCCGCTTATGGTCGTAACTTCTTCGGGATCTCTTTCTTCTATAGGTATAAATTTGCCGGATTCAATAGAAAAGTCTATGCTGCTTGTGGGCGCGGCGACATAAAATGGTATTCCATGTTCCCTGCATAACACAGCCAGAGTATACGTCCCTATTTTGTTTGCCACATCACCGTTTGCCGCTGTTCTGTCCGTTCCGACAATAGCGAGAGATATCTCTCCTCCAGCCATCAGAGCACCGGCAGTGCTGTCAGTGATAAGTGTGACCGGTATTCCGTCCTGTGACAATTCCCATGCGGTCAGCCGGCTGCCCTGAAGCACCGGTCTTGTTTCATCGGCAATAACCTGAATCAGTTTGCCCTGCTCAACGGCAACACGAATCGGAGCTGTTGCCGTACCATATCCGCCTGTTGCGAGAGAGCCGGCGTTACAATGCGTGATAACAGTATCACCGTCTTGAATGAACTGCGCACCGATCTCTCCAATTTTCCTGTTCACTTTAACATCTTCTGCAAGAATTTTATCAGCTTCTTCCGTCAGAAGATTTTTCAGCTGTTCTACACTAAGTCCCTTATTAACAGAAAGAAGGTCCTTCAGTCTGTTTACTGCCCATTCGATATTGACAGCCGTCGGCCTCGTGGCAAGCATAGTTGAAAAAACAGGCTCAAGGGCACTGCGAAAATCTTCAAAACTGTCGGCCTTGATCTCCCTGGCGCCGATAGCGACCCCCATTGCCGCAGCGATCCCGATAGCGGGGGCCCCTCTTATCCAGAGTTTCCTTATACCCTCGGCAACTGTAGAGTAGTCCCGGCATTCTACATAGCTTACTTCCAGAGGAAGCCTGCTCTGGTCAAGCATCCGGACTACACCGTCTATCATCTCAATTGTCTTTACCATATTCTTAAAGGGAACTAATAGTTCAAAATAGTTTAATTTAGCTCAAAGTTGTTCAAGATTGAACTATTTTAAACTACATTGAACAAGCTTGAACAGTCTGTCCTTCCTGATCATCCCGGCACCGCAACCATTATCAGCAGGGTCACTGTCAGCATAATAAGGACACTGACAGTACCCCATGATATATAGTTGTAAACCTTCGTATTGACATACTCTCCCATGATCTTTTTATTGTTGACCAGCTTTATAGCAAAAACAAGGACAAAAGGAAGCAGTATACCGTTTAAAACCGATGACAAAACCATCAGCAGGATCAGCGGCGCGCCGGGTATCAGGACCAGACATGCTGATACCACGATCAGCGCAGTGTATATCCACAT
>VAPB010400804.1_pt1 | contig 19467 bp, 18 predicted proteins | sample 3395101 | NCBI WGS metagenome assembly VAPB01 (sample SAMN08290433, study PRJNA428436) | hydrothermal vent metagenome | isolation source: Deep-sea hydrothermal vent chimney | place: Indian Ocean: Southwest Indian Ridge | reverse complement strand
TTTCTCACAGGTCCTCGACAGATCACATATTTAATTTCATTCAACTGCTTTTTCTTCGATTTTTGATATTATTGCCAGTATAACCGCGATAAGTAACGGCACAACCACAACACCCCAGCCGATTGCGATTGCCCAGTCAGGATAGCCTTCATAATTTGTTTTTATCTCTTTAAAGAACTGGATTATGACCAGCAGTATAAGAATAGGAGGAATAATAAATTTAATTGTAACATTCCACCATCTGCCGGTATTGCGCCAGCTGACTTTGTTAATGTATGCACGCAGTTTATCCGCTTTATATATCCAGCCGACAGCTATACATTCAAATATTCCCACCAGAACAAGACCGAAATTGGTAACAAAATGATCCACGATATCAAGAAAATATAGTCCGGCCCCTGTAGTAAAAATTGATCCCATTAAGAACGCTAATGTGCAAACATAAAACGCTACTCTCTTAACCGGGACATGCCCCATTCTGTCAACTATAACGGTGTTAACAGCTTCTACCAGTGAAAAAGCGCTGTCAATGCCGAGCAATAACAATGTCAAAAAGAATATTGCCGAAAAAAACGGAGCCCATGGCATTAAAGACAATGCCTCTGGAAAAACCACGAACGCTAATCCCGGGCCTGAGGCCACAACTTCTTCGACATTGACACCGGTTGATGCCGCCATATAACCAAGCACAGCGAATACTACAAAGCCTGCAAAAAGACTTATAGCCGAGTTTGTAATTGCAGTTGTGTAGGCGTCAGCGGCCACATCCTGGGTTTCCTTGTTATAACTTGCATACGCAACCATAATCCCGAATCCCAGACTCAGCGTGAAAAATATCTGCGAAGCCGCCGCTAGCCAGATCTCTGGATCGTACAACGCTTTAAAATCAGGGTTTATATAATAATATATGCCTGAGAAAGAGCCATCAAGCGTAATCCCCCGTATGAAAAGGATAATGAGCAGTATTATCGGCAGCGGCATTGTGATTGAAACTACCTTGCCGACACTTTTGACCCCCCCCCATACTGAAAAATAAATAATTGCCCATATTACGAACAAGGCTGAAAAGATCGGCCAGTTGATCCCTCCGATCGTTCCGATATTGTCTGTTATCTGCAGTACTGAATTAAAAAAGTATCCCTTTGCATCCCCTGCCCATGGCAGATCAGCCTGAAATGAATTAACAAAATAATGCAGACACCAAGCCATGACTACCGCATAATACACAACCACCACAAAACCCGAAAAAACAGCGCCGAAGCCGATACCTCTGAGCCTGTGGTTTACTGTCCTGAAAGCATCAATCGCGCCTTTCTGCAATTTCTGGCCGATCGCGAACTCAAGTATCAGAAGCGGGATGCCCAAAATAAATAATGCCGATAAATACGGAATTAAAAAAGCACCCCCTCCATACTTATGAGCCAGGTAAGGGAATCTCCATACATTTCCCAGTCCGACAGCACTGCCGATAGCTGCAAACAGAAAGATCGTGCGTGAGGTCCACCTTAATCTTGACATTAATCCTTCAACCTCCCTTATCTTCCGGAATTCGGGTCAAATAAAATATACAGGTCATTACTTGAAATATGTTGCTGAAGCGGTTTCCGATTCCCAGACCGTCACGGAAGAAATAGAGATATCATAGCCGGCCATTTTCTTCTCTATGGAATCGTAGATCCATTTTGCAATGTTTTCTGAAGAAGGATTTATCTCGGTAAATGGGAAAATCTCGTTCAAAACTGCATGGTCAACAGGTGATATTATTTCATGACTGGCCTTTTTCAACTCATGAAAATCAATGGCCAGCCCTATCTCATTAAGTTTTTCTGCAGTCACTACCACCTGAACTTTCCAGTTGTGGCCATGAAGGTTTTCACATTTCCCCTGATAGCCTCTCAGCTGATGAGCAGAGGAAAACTGTGTCTCTATCATCAGTTCGTACATCCGTCTCCTCCTGAACGCCTAAACTTAAGATTCCCTGGCAGTTATTGAATTACTCAGTCATTCAATAACTGCCGAGTCATTAAGTCAATAAGTAATTATGTCATTAAAAAAATGACTAAATAACTTGTTTTTCCCCATAGTTATTGTCCGTCCTGGAATTTAAAGATTAGTTCATCCTCCCTCGTAAGCCCCTGCTTTCTTGCCAGTTCTTCTACAAGGTTAGGGTCATTTTTCCGGGCCTCGATCTGCCTCCTGATCTCTTCATTCCTTTTTTTCAGGCCTGTAATTTCCGCCTGGATATCAGCCTTCATTGCCTTAAGTTTGATATATCTGATCAGACCGTTTTCCCCGAAAACAAGAGTAACACCAAGATATATCAGGATCAGTACGCCCAGTGTAAAGAAAACCGTTCTCTTTATCTTCTTTTTTGTCGCTACTTCTTTGCTTCTTCTGTTGCGCATATTTCAAACCAAACGCAGATTATCACAGATCAAACGATACAGATAACCGCAGACTTCTGTGCTCATCCGTGTTCCTTTAAGTTATAAAAAACCTCTATCCCCTTATAAACAGCTTTATCTCCAAGCTCCTCTTCTATTCTCAGGAGCCTGTTATATTTCGCGATCCTGTCTGTCCTGGATAAAGAACCTGTTTTGATCAACCCTGTATTACACGCAACCGCCAGATCGGCAATAGTTGTATCTTCAGTCTCACCGGACCTGTGAGATACAACCGATGTGTATCCTGCTGCTTTTGCCATTTTAATAGCCTCAAGGGTCTCAGTCAGTGTTCCTATCTGATTGAGCTTTATTAATATGGAATTAGCGATACCTTTTTTTATGCCTTCACTGAATATACCCGGATTCGTAACAAATATATCGTCACCAACCATCTGGATATTATTTCCGAGTCTCTTTGTCATATTCTGCCAGCCCGGCCAGTCATCCTCGGACAGGCCGTCCTCAATTGACAGAACCGGATAATCAGCGCCCAGTTTTTCATAATAATTAATTACTTCATCAGAGCTGAGATGGCCGCCCTCAAAACTGTATTTTCCGTTCTCATAGAACTCCGATGCTGCCACATCCAGAGCGAGATAGACATCTTTGCCTTCTTTGTACCCGGCCTTATTTATACTATCTATTATTAATGATAATGCCTCTTCATTCGATTTCAGTGACGGAGCGAACCCTCCTTCGTCCCCGACTGATACGCTCAGGCCTTTTGATTTCAAAACGCTTTTAAGGCTGTGAAAAACCTCCGAGCCCATTCTCAGCGCTTCTCTGAAATTGGGGGCACTGACAGGCATTATCATGAATTCCTGGATATCGAGATTATTATCAGCGTGAGCGCCGCCGTTAAGAATGTTCATCATGGGGACCGGAAGTTCTCTGGCTTCAGCGCCTCCGATATACCTGTATAAAGAAATACCGGCTTCCATAGATGCGGCCTTTGCAACTGCAAGAGATACACCGAGGATAGCATTGGCGCCGAGTTTACCTTTGTTACCGGTCCCGTCAAGCTCTATCATTAGATTATCTATATGAGACTGCTCTCCAGCCTCGATACCTTTAATACGGGGAGCTATTTCCTCCATTACGTTGCGGACCGCTTTTTGTACCCCTTTGCCGTTATACCGCTGCTCTCCATCCCTTAGCTCTATTGCCTCCTTTTGGCCTGTGGACGCGCCCGATGGAACTGCAGCCCATCCATGAGCGCCGCTTTTAAGAGTCAACTCAACTTCAAGGGTAGGATTTCCCCTGCTGTCCAGGATCTCCCTCGCTATGATATCTTGAATCTCACTCATTCACATGCCTCCAAACCTGTCATTATGCATCCTGTTTTTATTTACTTTCTGAAGGTTTTTCAGTTGACGCAGGAGTAAAGAGTAGTTTCTTTTCTTTGTATGCCGCCTTTATAAAAGAACTGAAAACAGGATGGGGCTCCAACGGCCTTGACTTGAATTCCGGGTGAAACTGGCATCCGAAGAACCACGGATGATCATTAATCTCAACTATTTCCACCAGCTGTTTATCAGGACTTAATCCGCTGATCTTAAGTCCCTTTTTCTCAAGGACATCTCTGAACGAGTTATTAAATTCAAACCGGTGCCTGTGTCTTTCAGATATCTCTTTGACTCCATATGCTCTATACGCAAAAGACTCTTCATCCAAAACACACGGGTAAGCTCCGAGCCTCATCGTACCCCCTTTGCTTGACGTGACATCTCTCTTCTCCACGGTCTGCGTCCGGAAGTTGTACCATTCCTCGATCAAATAGATAACCGGATGCGGGGTAGACGGATCAAATTCCGTACTGTTCGCATTCCGTAGTCCGCAGATATTACGCGCGAATTCTATAACAGCACACTGCATGCCAAGACATATGCCAAGAAATGGAATCTTCTTTTCTCTCGCAAAACGAATTGCCTCAATTTTCCCTTCAATCCCTCTCTCACCAAATCCGCCCGGCACGAGAACGCCGTCGACATCGGACAAAAACTTGTCCGCACCTGACTTTTCTATCTCCTCAGAATCGATCCAGTGAATATTGACCCTGATATTATTGGCTATTCCACCGTGAATAAGAGCTTCGTTCAGGCTTTTATAAGAGTCCTTCAGGCCTACATACTTCCCTATCAAACCAATAGCAACTTCATCTTCAGGGTCTTTGACCTTCCTTACAACATCCATCCATTTCGTAAGGTCAGGCTCGCCCTGACCCAGATGAAGCTTTCCGGCTATCAGACTATCCAGTCCTTCCTGCTTGAATACGGTAGGCACTTCATATATGGAATCTACGTCTCTGGCAGTTATTACCGCGTCCAGATCCATATTACAATGCAGGGCTATCTTCTTCTTGATTGACTGAGAAAGCGGCCTGTCCGTACGGCATAAAAGCACATCAGGCTGAATTCCGATTGCCCTTAATTCCTTGACGCTGTGCTGGGTCGGTTTTGTCTTGAGTTCCCCTGCTGTACTGATAAAAGGTATTAATGTCAGATGCACATATAGAACATTCTCCCTGCCGACATCATATCTGAACTGCCTTATCGCTTCCAGAAACGGCAGACTCTCAATGTCACCGATGGTCCCGCCTATTTCTACCAATACAATGTCATAACCGGTAGAAACAGATTTGATGGAGTTTTTTATTTCATCTGTAATATGGGGGACAACCTGTACAGTCTCGCCGAGATAGTCCCCTCTTCTTTCCTTGAGAATAACACTGTAATAGATCTTGCCCGTAGTGAAATTATTCTCCTGCTTAATGCGAATTGATGTAAATCTTTCGTAATGCCCGAGATCAAGGTCGGTTTCAGCTCCGTCATCGGTAACAAAAACCTCTCCGTGCTGAAACGGACTGAGGGTCCCGGGGTCAACATTGATATAAGGGTCTAATTTCTGGAGAGTAACCTTAAGGCCCCTTGCTTCCAGAAGCGCACCGATCGCCGAAGACGCGATGCCCTTCCCAAGTGCGGAAACAACCCCGCCTGTTATGAAGATAAATTTAGCCATTCTTCTGCCTTTCTAAGATCCTCAATAGTATCAATACCAAAAGTATCGTAAGGAGTTTCTTTGACCTTAATTTTAATACCGGAAGTCAGCGCCCGCAGCTGTTCAAGCTTTTCACTCATCTCAAGCCTGCACTGGCCCATGCCCGAAACATTCATCAGCACATCTTTTCTGAAACCGTATATGCCTATATGCTTTAATACCTCAACATGTCCCGTCGTGAAAGTTATACTGCCCAGTCCCTTCCATTCTTCTCTGTAATACGGGATCGGAGACCTTGAAAAATACATTGCATAACCTCTGTTGTCCACGACAACTTTGACCACATCCGGTGAGAGTATCTCCTTTACATCCGCAGTCCTTTTGGCGAGAGTGCTGATCTGCGCCTCCGGATCATCATTTAACAGCTTCACAATATCATCCACCATCTCAGGCTTGATAAAGGGTTCATCTCCCTGAACATTTATTATAATATCACAATCAATGGCTCTGGCAGTCTCCGCTACCCTGTCAGTACCGCTTGCATTATCCGGTGATGTCATAACCGCCCGCCCGCCAAAACCGGTAACCGCGTCAAATATACGTTTATCATCTGTTGCAACATAGACCGCTTTTATGAGGTTAGCGAACGCAACCTGCTCATAAACATGCTGAACAAGTGGTTTTCCTTTAAGGACAGCGAGGGGTTTTCCTGGGAAACGGGTCGAGTTAAACCTTGCTGGAATTACTGCAACTGCCTTAGGCATCACTTAGTTTACACATTCAATTTTAAAATGTAAATTCCAAAATTACATTATGTTCAGGCTCATATTTGTTCATTTACAGAACAAATTATGTATTATAAGATAAATATAGCTTAAGGAGACAGCATCAGTAATATGCCAAGGGCCATTGCACTCTACTCCGGCGGGCTTGACAGTACGCTGGCCATACTTACAATACTCGATCAGGGTATTGACGTCACAGCGATTACTTTTTTAAATCATTTCGGATGTGATATAAATGACAGGTCTTCCTGCTCGAAAAACCCTTTTTCAGCTGCTGAAAAATTCGGTTTTGACGTGAAATTGTCGCACCTGTCTGAAAAATTCCTTGAAATAGTAAAAAACCCCAGGTTCGGCCACGGCAAGAACATGAATCCGTGCATTGACTGCAGGATCCTGATGTTAAAAGAAGCAAAAGAATTGATGCATATGTCGGGTGCCGACTTTATTATTACCGGAGAAGTTGTCGGACAAAGGCCAATGAGCCAGAGAAAAAACAGCTTTCCCATGATTGATAAACAGGCCGGCCTCAAAGGCCTGGTACTCAGGCCTCTCAGCGCAAAGTTTCTGGAATTGACTGTTCCTGAACAAGAGGGCATCGTACGCAGGGACGCACTTCATGGTATTATCGGCCGGTCCAGAAAGCCGCAAATGGCTCTTGCGCGTAAACTCGGCCTCACGGACTATCCCGCCCCTGCGGGCGGATGTCTTCTTACCGAACCGAATTATGCCTTCAGATTAAAAGAGCTTTTATCTTTTTCAAAAGATCCCTGCTTCAAAGATATCAATCTCCTGCGTGTTGGACGTCATTTCCGGTTCTCTCCTGAGTGTAAAATCATAGTCGGCAGGAATGAAAAAGATAATGAGGCACTCTTGTCTCTGACAGACCCTGATGATTATGTACTGCACATAGAAGGCGTCGGAAGTCCGACAACCCTCATATCAGGCAAAGTAACCGACTTCACCCTGTCGGTAGCAGCCTCATTATGCGCCAGGTACTCAGGCGCCAGACACCTGTCAGAAGCAACCGCTTCGGTCTCCTCAAAAGGCGGGCGTTATTCTATGAAAGTGCGCCCAGCGGAAGACGAGACCCTGGATATGTACAGAATCGAGATGAAAACAACAGCCAAAACCGTAATGAGTGACGCGTAACTCATTGCGAAATTAAGAATGAAAAATGTAAAATCAACAATTAGCATCTCGAAACTGCTTTCCAACAATTTTGAAATGATAATTTTGCATTGTTAATTTTGAACTTTTCAGTTCTAAAGCCTGACCGTAACCCCTTTGGCCCGGAGATATTCCTTTGCCTCTTTAATAGAATATTCCCTGTAATGGAATATTGAAGCGGCAAGTGCGGCGTCTGCCTTGCCCTCTACAACGCCTTCCCGCAAATGTTCAAGAGTTCCCACTCCTCCTGAAGCCACCAGCGGTATTGTGACCGCTTCAGCGATTTTACGCGTCAGCCTGATGTCATAGCCGTCCCTGGTACCGTCCCTGTCCATGCTTGTAAGCAGTATCTCACCCGCTCCCAGCTCTTCCATCTTAATGGACCACTTTATCGCGTCAATAAGCCGCATTTTTCTTCCGCCGTGAGTTGATATTGCCCAAAGCGGTTCACCATCATCAGGCAGTCGGAGCCTTACCTCACCTAAGAACGGATCACTGAACCAGGGCTCCTCAGGCTCATAACTCATGCCCTCTTTTACAAGTTTGGCATCAACGGCAACCACAATACACTGGCTTCCAAACCTTTCGGACGCCTCTTTTATAAATTGAGGGTCTCGCACCGCAGTCGTATTGATCGATACCTTGTCACATCCGGCGTTCAGCAGATCCCTGATATCGTCGAGCTTTTTAATTCCGCCGCCGACGGTCAGCGGCATGAATACATCGTTCGCTGTTCTTTCAACCACATCGAGGATGATCTTTCTTTTCTCATGAGAGGCGGTTATGTCCAGGAACACAAGCTCGTCAGCCCCCTGTTCATCATAGAACTTCGCGTTTTCAACAGGGTCGCCGGCATCAGTCAGGTTCTGAAAGTTCACCCCTTTCACAACCCTGCCGTCCAATACATCAAGACATGGTATTATTCGTTTGGCTAACACTTGTGCACCTCAAAAAAACATTGCAAATTCTAAAATTAACATTTAGCAATTTAAATTTATTGTTTTGACTTTGCTGTTAAAATACTTCTCGCAATTATAGCACATAATTCATTAGCCTCTTTTAATTGTGATTCGACATGTTTTGAATCCAATATTCGAGTACGATAAATTATCTTGAGCCAAAATCGTGTCTCCTTAAGTTCTTTTAGAACGACTCCCAATTTATGAATGAAATCTCGTGATTCCGCGCCACACGCTTCTTCATAATTAGCTCCAGGAGAAGTACCTGACCGCAGGATTTGTCCTCCAATATGTTTCCCGACCTGTGTTTTTGGCAATGAATTGACAAGCTTAATAATTTGAACGGCAAAATCAACAAATCGTTCGATTAAACGATCACATTTATAGTTTTTTCCACTGATAGCCATTTTTATCTGCTTTATTTACAATGTTAATTTTTCAATGCTAATTGCTAATTTTGAGATGATTTTACTGTCTCTATCGCTACTTTAAGGGAAAGCGCTCCCGAATACAGCGCCTTTCCCGTAATAACTCCCCAGAGGTCTTTTATTTTCATCAGGCTCTCTATGTCGTCTATTGATGAAACACCGCCTGAAGCGATTACCGTTATATCAAGTTCATTCACCATTCCTGCCATTGCCTCGACATTCGGGCCTGTCATCATTCCATCCCTGGCTATGTCAGTGTAAATGATCCCGGCTACGCCGTAGGCCTGCATTTTTTTTGCGAATGAGATGGCATCCAGTTCTGTAACCTCTTCCCAGCCCTTTATGGCAACCTTGCCTTCTTTCGCGTCAATTCCTACAAGCACCTTACCCGGAAATCTCTCGCAGGCTTCCTTTATCATATCCGGCTCTTTTGCGGCAGAGGTACCGATTATAGTCCTGTCGATGCCGAGGTTTATGAGCTTTTCAATTCTCCCTATATCCCTTATACCTCCTCCAAGCTGGACAGGTATGTTAACAGCCTTTCTTATCGCCTTTATTACCTCAAAATTTTTTTGTTCGCCGGTAAACGCTCCGTCAAGGTCAACTATATGCATAAGCTCAGCGCCAAGACCGGCCCAGTGTTCCGCCATTGCAACAGGGTCATCCGAGTAGACAGTAACCTCCTCTTTCCTCCCCTGGAGAAGCCTTACGCATTTACCATCTTTCAGGTCTATCGCGGGAATAACTATCATACGCCTGAGTATATCAAAAGCAAGTTTATCAAATCAATTAAGCGAGCTAATGCACATCAAGCTGAATTAGCGTTTGTTCTAAAACAAATGATTCTCGGATAAGTTCATCAGTCATAATGCCGGGAACTTTGATTGAGCTATCTTTTCAGCATCTGTTTCTTCCATATGTTACGAATTCCCTTGTGTCTCGTAACCCCGCTGAATTAAAGGATTTTTATTATACTCTCAAATAATCTCTATGTTTGGATTACTTGTGCGTCAAAATGCTTGACAACTATACATATATGTGTTAATTTTAAATCAGGAGGTAGTACATAAGTTTATATTGTATGACTTATATATATTTGAGTTTACACGGCGTAACCTTAAAAAAACGGGAGACAAAAAATGAAAAACTCTATACTTATATTAATCACAACAATATGCGTTATCGTAATGTCAACAGTTCCTGCTTCTGCGGATATTTATCCTGACGGCATGGTCTCCTGCTGGAAATTTGATGAGACTTCAGGCAACACGGCCTACGATTTTCTCGGTAATAATGATGGAAAGGTCCACAATGAATTATGGACAACCGGGATGTTTGACGGCGCCCTGGACTTCCGTAATGGAACATGGAAAAAGAACAATGTTGTCGTTGTTCCGTATAACGGCAGTCTGGATTTTACAGGGGAAGTAACGGTTGAGGCATGGTTATATGGAAAAAACCTTGGAGACTGGGATAATGTACTGATTAATTCTTCATACGCATATCCCTATTGGTATGATAACGGCTACGGAATGTATTACTACGATGGAGCTATTAACTTTTATGTTGGACATATGGAAAAATATTTTGCGTTCGCGCCTTTTTCCCAGAATGAATGGCACCATGTAGTGGGAACGTATGACGGCACGACAATCAGGGTGTATGTTGATGGAGAGGAAGGTGAACCCTATATTTATACCAACGGTGTTGCAAACATTGAATTTCCAATGCTAATTGGCGGCTCATGCGGATATCAGTACTGGGGCGGATTTATGGATGAGATCGCTATCTATGACAGGGCGCTTGGATTCGAAGAAATTCAGCAGCATTATATACAGGGGGATTCGTCATATTGTTTCGCCTTTCCGGACGATATGTTGTATTCAGTCGAACCTTCAGGGGCCATTGAACGTTTAATTGTTATTGATCCTGATACAGCTGAAGTCCAGACCGTTCTTATGCTCACAGGTCACACAGGATTCAGCTCTACCTCTCTTGCTTTCAGTCCTGACGGCCGGTTGTTCGGATGGGATACCACTCATAGCAAGCTCTACAGAGTAGATATCTTTTCAGGGAATATAAGCTATGTCAGTGACGGGCCTGAACTATATAAAGCAGTAAACGGACTTGCATTTGACGGTTACGGGAACCTATACGGTTTACACGGTAACACCGATGAGTTGCTTTCCATAGACCCTGGGACAGGCGATATTAGCGTAATCGGCAACCTGGGCATAGATATAAAACACAACGGATTGGCAATCGATTTCGAGACCAATCAACTCTATGGAATATCAGGGAAAGGGACTGATGCAGACTTTCTATTTAGAATAGACAAGAACTCCGGTCTTGCTGAAATAATCGGACCTCTTGGAGTTAATACGGGAAGCGTTGGCGCTGAATTCGATCCTGTTACGGGTGAGCTGTTCACAATAAGGGGATCGCGCAATCTGATGAAGGTCAATATAAACTCCGGCGAGGCGAGTTTCGTTGGCACAATAGCCGCCAACACAGTGAACCTTGCCGCTGTCTGGCCAGCGAGCAGTGCGGAGGATAATGACGAAGACGGATTTATAAACCGTCAGGACAATTGCCCGTATATCTTTAATACTGGCCAGTATGACAGTGATGATGACGGTGTTGGTGATGCATGTGACAATTGTCTGATTAAGTATAATGCGTGGCAGGAAGATTCAGACAATGATGGCATAGGCGACTCATGCGACAGTTGTTCCAACGCATCAAATCCGGATCAGGCTGATGCTGATGAAGACGGAGTTGGAGATGCCTGTGACATTTGTCCGTCATTCTACGACCCGGAGCAGACTGATACAGATGACAACGGCGTGGGAGATGCATGCGACGCGTATTGGCTCAAAGCCAGTTCAATTGATATGCTGGAAGAAGCAAAAGAAGGCATGGACTGCAGAACGAAAACGATGAGATACCGAGGTAGAACCTACACAAGATATATTGGGAAGTGCGCCATAAGAGACATTAATAGAGTGATCCGGGCTATTGACCGCAGCCTTACACCCGCTTACTGGATTGATGAAAACAGCCTTAATCCTGAGCCCGGCAGAGACAGTGGAATTAAGGTGTTTCAATATGAACGCAGAGCTGTCTCATACTGCATAAAGGGACCTAACCGTGTTGTTGATCCTGTTTGCTATAATGTAACAGACAACCTTGTTGCGGCTGATTATCTTCTTGCACAAACCGCAATTGATGAGGCCAGTGCTGCTGATATGGATCCTGATAACCGCAAGTGCGCGGAACGGGAACTCAAAAAAGCAGAAAAACACATGGACAAAGCTGAACAGCTGTTGGATAAAACGCATTACGCCTCAGCAATATCTCAATACCGTAATGCATGGAGCAAGGCACAAAATTCCCTGGACTATTCATCGGGAGAAAAGAAATGTGAAACAGAACGGTCCAGAAAATGGAACAGATGGAGCAGGCCCTGGTATAGCTATTGGTTCAGGTAATAGACCATGAGGCCGGGGCCGGCAGCGGCCCCGGCCTTTTTTTAGTTGAGTTTTATAATTACCTTTTTCTTTGCTAAAGCCACGACAGTCACGGCTTGATAAAATCCTCCGGTCTGTTGATAATATCTCTTATGCATTAACTCCAGTCTGATATGCCGGCATATAAAAAGATATGATGAAATTAATATTACTCGCCGCAGGCGGGGCAATCGGAACTCTGCTCCGTTACGCGCTATCGGGCCTCACCTACAAAGTGATTGACAGTACTTTCCCCTGGGGAACACTGTTTGTTAACCTGTCAGGTTCACTGGTCATAGGACTGTTGTGGGGTTTTGTTGAAATTGAGAGTGTTCCTTCTAACCTCAGAAACTTTGTATTCATTGGAGTTCTCGGCGGTTTTACAACTTTCTCAACTTATACTTTAGAGAGTTTTAGCTTATTCAGACACGGGGAAATCAAACTTGCAATGTCTAATGTGCTGGCAAACAATGTGCTGGGTATTGTTCTGGTCTTTGCCGGTTTCTTTATTGCAAAATATTTTATTAATCTCATAAGGTGAAACTATGAAATTACCTCAGGAAGGCGTATTACTTAGAATACTTATTGGAGAGTCTGACACTGTCAAAGGTAAATCCCTGTATGAAGTAATAGTGCTGAAAGCCAGGGAGTTGAACATGGCAGGCGCTACCGTATTCAAAGGAATAATGGGTTTCGGTGCTGCCAGCCGCATTCACACGATCAAGCTTCTCCGGCTGTCAGAGGATATGCCGGTAATGATCGAAATTGTCGACACTGAAGAGAATATCAACAGGCTTCTGCCTTTTCTCGATGAGACTGTCAAAGAAGGCCTTATTACCATGGAGAAGGTCAAGGTTATCAAGTACCGGCACGATAAAACAGCAGAAAGCAATTAGCGGGAGTTCACTTACGACTTGTTCAATATATCGCCAGGGATGTCTCCACTCCTGATATTAGACCTGATGTACAAGACAGCATCACAAACTTATAATGCGACCTGCCTGTCGGAGCCTGTCCGCCTTGGGCGGGCTATGCGGAGATCCCGATTCATCGGGGCCAGTTTGTTTGGCATGGTGGTGGGCCGCGATCCCTTTATTAAATGATTGACAAAGCAGATGGTTTTGTACTATCTTAAGAGCCGAACAATCAACCTTTAAACTGGTCCTGCGAGACCGGAAAGGATGCGTAAGTTGCTCTACAAAACCTGTAAAAAGCTTCACAGTAACACCCACGCCATAAACTTTTCTATCCCACGGAAGGAAGGTTTTTTTTATGTCTAAAGAAATACTTGGCAGCAGAGAAATTGAGCGCGCCCTTACGCGGATAGCGCACGAGATCACTGAAAAAAACAAAGGGACCGGGAACCTGTGCCTGGTGGGTATTCAGAAAGGCGGAGTTATTCTTGCCAGACGTCTCGCCCTTCAGATAGAAGCAATCGAAAAAGGACAAATAGAGGTAGGAGCGCTTGATATCACTCTTTACAGAGATGACTTTAATACTAATCCTGAACAGCCTGTTGTAAAAAGAACCGATATCCCTTTTTCCATAACAGATAAAACAGTAGTCCTTGTAGATGATGTCCTTTTTACCGGAAGAAGCATCAGGGCCGCAATGGATGCCCTTATAGATTTCGGCCGGCCTGCCCGCATACAGCTGGCCGTTCTAATAGACAGGGGTCATCGTGAACTTCCGGTAAAGGCCGACTATGCCGGCAAGAACATACCTACCGCATTTAAAGACCGCGTGGAAGTCTATTTAAGAGAAGGAAGCATGGAAGACAAAGTGGTATTGTTAAATGGTTAGTAACATTGATTTCAAGTTCAGATCAAAAGACCTGCTGGGTATCAAGGACCTCTCTACTGAAGAGATAACCCTTATCCTCGATACAGCAGCCGGTTTTAAGGATGTTCTTGGAAGGGATATTAAAAAGGTCCCGACCTTAAGAGGTAAAACTGTTGTTAATCTCTTTTTTGAACCGTCAACCAGAACACGGACTTCTTTTGAGCTTGCCGCAAAGCGGTTAAGCGCTGATGTCGTGAACTTCTCTGTTCCTACGAGCAGTGTTGTAAAAGGGGAAACAATGGAGGATACTGCCCTTTCTATCCAGGCCCTTGGCGCTGATTTCGTTGTGATCCGGCATTCATCAGCGGGTGTTCCGCACCTGCTCAGCAGGGTATTGAAAATATCCGTAATAAACGCGGGGGACGGCGCGAACGAACATCCTACCCAGGCACTGCTGGACCTGTTCACTATCCGCTTTCACAAAAACAGGATCGATGGACTGAACGTCGCGATAATTGGAGACGTCGCGCACAGCAGAGTCGCAAAGTCCAATATTTACGCATTAAGTAAGCTCGGTGCCAGAGTAAGGATTGTCGGACCCCCTACCCTGATGCCTGCCTCGGTTAATGACCTTGATGTAGAGGTATTTGACTCGATCGAACAGGGAATAAAGGATGCCGATGTGATAATGACTCTCAGGCTGCAGCTTGAACGTCAGAGTAAAGGTTTCCTGCCGTCACTGGAGGAATATTTTGATCTTTACGGAGTTACGAATGAACGCCTTTCACTTGCAAAAAACGACGTGATCATTATGCATCCCGGACCGATGAACAGAGGAGTAGAGATCAGCTCTGAAGTAGCTGACGGGCCCCGGTCTGTTATCCTCGAACAGGTAACTAACGGCCTTGCCGTAAGGATGGCTATTTTATACATACTGGCAGGAGTTAAAAAATGAGCCCCGTTAGACCTGATTGGTATTATACTTATGTTCTACTAAGCAAAACAAAGGGGAATTTGTATACTGGCGCTACAAAAAATTTAATACAAAGGTTAAAACAGCATAATGATGGATTAGTTATTTCAAGTAAAAAAATGCGGCCATTACAATTGATATATTTTAAAGCCTGTCTTAATAAAAGCGACGCCTATCGTAGAGAAAAATATTTACCCCGTTTAGACTTTAGTAATATCTGGCGACTAATGAAATCAATTAATTGGTTAACCGTTCTAAATTGGGAAAGTCTAACGGGGTTTAAATCAGGAATGGGTAAGCGATATCTAAGGAATCGTCTTAGTGGAGGTCTAACGGGGTGAGCACACTAATAGTCAACGGCCGGGTGATCGATCCTTCTCAGGATATAGACGGCTTTCAGGATATCCTGATCGAGGAGGGTAAAATCAGGGAGTTGTACGCAAAAGGCAAAGGGCCCAAAACTAAAAGCGTTGTCGACGCATCGGGATGCATTGTCATACCCGGCCTTGTGGATATGCACACACATCTCAGAGAACCGGGATTTGAATATAAGGAAACAATAGCGACTGGAACTCTGGCAGCCCTGAAAGGCGGTTTTACGTCTGTATGCTGTATGCCGAATACAAACCCTGTAAACGACAATAAATCGGTCACAGAATTTATTATCGATAAGGCTCTCAGACAAGGGGCATGTTCTGTCTATCCTATCGGGGCCATAACACAGAGACAGGAAGGCGAGCAGATGACCGAGTTTGGAACATTGATAAACTCCGGCTGTGTCGCCTTCTCTGATGACGGAATGCCAGTAACAGACAGCCTTGTTATGAGGCGTGTTCTCGAGTATTCAAAAATATTTGACGTACCTGTAATCTCTCACTGTGAGGACCTGCAATTATCCGCGGGCGGTGTGGTTAATGAAGGTATTGTCTCTACCACTCTCGGCCTGAAGGGAATCCCGAATGCCGCTGAAGAGATAATGGTATCAAGGGACATAGCCCTGAGCGAACTGACCGGCGGCAGACTGCATATAGCTCATATATCTACAGCCGGTTCCGTGGAACTGGTGCGGAACGCGAAATCACGCGGAATAAACGTAACTGCTGAAACATGCCCTCACTATTTCACTCTTACCGACGATGCACTTAAAAGCTATGACACTAATCTGAAGGTCAATCCTCCCATACGGTCTGAAAGAGACGTGGAGGCAGTCAAACAGGGGCTTAAGGACGGAACAATAGACGTGATCGCCACAGACCACGCCCCTCACCATGCTGATGACAAGAACAAGGATTTTGATTTATCCGCTTTTGGAATATCAGGTCTTGAGACTGCGTTTGCCCTGGGACTCAGGCTTGTTGATCAGGGTGTCCTGGACTTAAAGCAGTTTATTAACAAAATGAGCACAACTCCCTCTAAATTAATGCGCATTCCAAAAGGATCCCTGATGCCGAATGCTGATGCTGACATAGCGGTAATTAACCTTGAGAAAAAAATTACTGTCGATTCATCCGGTTTCATGTCAAAGGGCAAAAATACGCCTTTTGACGGTTGGCTTTTAAAAGGAGCCGTTGAGAAAACCGTATCCAGAGGAAAAATACACAAATGGGAATAGAAAAAGAGGAACATACAATTCAGAACAGGAATGGCGAATGAATAAAGTAAAAGCTCTTTTAGCATTGGCTGACGGTACGATATTTGAGGGGTGGAGCTGCGGCTCCGAAGGCGAAGCAATTGGCGAAGTCGTGTTTAATACATCAATGACCGGCTATCAGGAAATACTCACTGACCCGTCCTACAGGGGACAGATCGTTGTCATGACCTATACCCAGATAGGCAATTACGGGATTAACTCTGAAGATACCGAATCGGACGGCCCTAAAGTTGAAGGGTTCGTTGTTAAGGAATGTTTTAAGACCCCCAGCAACTGGCGTTCGAAAACAGGTTTTTCAGATTATCTCAGAAATAATTCGATCGTGAGCATTGAGGGCATTGACACACGGGCTTTAACAAGACACATAAGGGACAACGGCGCGCAAATTGGAATCATTTCTACGGCTGACACTGACCCTGTCAGTCTCGTGAAAAAAGCCGGAAAACACCCTGGCATATCTTCTGTTGATCTTGTTAGAACAGTGACATCAAAAAAACAGTTCAAATGGAAACAACCTCCCTGGAAATGGCAGGACGTCGAATCTTCGGAGCAGAAGACAGCGGGATCCGACCTGTTCAGCATATCTACACTCTTGAAACGCTTTACTTCCCGTCCTCGCAGGAAGGCGATAGTAGTGTATGACTTTGGAGTGAAAATGAATATTCTAAGACACCTTGTTAATACCGGTTACGAAATAATTGTAGTCCCCGCCGGAACGCGTGCAGAGGAAGTTATTGAAAAGGCCGACGGAATTGTTTTGAGTAACGGACCGGGTGATCCTCAGACGGTCACTTACGCTGTTGAAACGGCAAAAAAACTTATCGGGAAAAAACCCATGTTAGGCATATGTCTGGGTCATCAGATACTTGGTCTTGCTCTCGGGGGACGCACATACAAACTCAAGTTCGGTCATCACGGGGGAAACCATCCGGTTATGGACCTTGCTACGGGAAAAGTTGAAATTACATCACAGAACCATAATTATTGCGTGGATACGGAGAGTATTAAAGACAAGGTGGATCTCACGCACAGAAACCTTTACGACGGAACAGAAGAAGGAATGAAGCATAAGGATTTGCCTATAATGTCTGTTCAGTATCACCCTGAAGCAGGCCCCGGCCCGAATGATTCATCATATATCTTTAAGCGATTCGGGGAAATGATAGACAAAGGGTAAATATTATAAAAAAGTCATTTAGTTATTAAGTAACTAAGTCATTAAACAACCATATAACACAAATTCTCAATTACTGAAATTATGAATAACAAAGAGAGATATCATATCAAGATCGATAAGAACAGGCTTGTCTTTACTACTGCCTTCTTTCGAGCGGAGATAGAAAGTGTACTTCACAAAGGAGTCTACACCAGTGAATTCTCGTCCATGCTTACCGCGTCTTTAGCCGGGGCATTCACCTTTCTGGCAATTAAATCAATCGTTAAGGAAACCGGCTTTATTACCATACTGATAATAATATTGGTTTTTATTTCAGCATTTCTCGGTTCAAGAAAATTTGTGTTCTGCGACAGGGTAATGCGGGTTGTCATCGATAAGTGCGACAAGTCGGTCACCATTTACCATCCCGGTCTTTTCAGAAATAATCCGGAAAAGATACCCATGCAAATGATACAGGGAATATATCCTGGAAGCAGGAAATTTACTCCTGACAATCCCGACGGTATCAGGTTTGTGGAAAAAATATCCCTTCAGCATGGAAGTTATATGCCGGGACTCGGTGAAGAAAGAGAGTTCATTACTCTGTCATTTAAACTCTCTGACAACACTGAGAGACTTATTTACGCGGTAAGGATTGAAGAAGAACCGGATATACCGCTCAAAGAGATAGAACAATTCCTGTCATCCGGAAAAGTGATATAAATAAATGCCTAAAAGAACCGATATCAGGAGCATTCTGCTAATAGGGCCCGGGCCTATTATTATAGGCCAGGCCTGCGAATTTGATTACTCTGGCACCCAGGCCTGCAAGGCACTGCGTGAAGAAGGCTACAAAGTAATTCTTGTCAATTCAAATCCTGCCACTATAATGACTGACCCTGAAATGGCTGATGTCACGTACATTGAACCTTTGAATGCTGAAATCCTTGAGATGATTATTGAAAAGGAGCGGCCCGATGCCGTCCTTCCCACTATGGGAGGCCAGACAGCGCTGAACCTTGCGGTTGAACTTTCCGAAAAAGGGGTCCTCGAAAAATATAAAGTGGAAATGATCGGGGCCAAGCTGCACGCGATCAAAAAGGCCGAAGACAGAGAATTGTTCAAAGACGCCATGTCAAAGATAGGCCTTGAAACACCCAAAAGTATGTATGTGAACTCTCTTGATGATAAAGACAAGGCCGTTGGTTATGTCAAGTTTCCGGCAATAATAAGGCCTTCATTTACTTTAGGCGGCACAGGCGCGAGCATCGCATATAATATGGTGGAATACAACGTTAATCTCCGTAAGGCGCTTGAACTCAGCCCTGTACATCAGGTACTCATCGAAGAATCTGTCATAGGATGGAAAGAGTATGAGCTTGAGGTGATGCGCGACAGCGTGGACAATGTAGTTATTATCTGTTCAATAGAAAATATTGACCCCATGGGCATCCATACCGGTGATTCAATTACAGTCGCGCCTGCCCAGACACTAACGGACAAGGAATACCAGAGGATGAGAGACGCCGCTCTGGATATTATCCGCGAGATCGGCGTTGACACTGGAGGTTCCAATATCCAGTTTGCGGTAAATCCGGAAAACGGGCAGATGGTAA
>VAPB010538668.1_pt1 | contig 19542 bp, 23 predicted proteins | sample 3395101 | NCBI WGS metagenome assembly VAPB01 (sample SAMN08290433, study PRJNA428436) | hydrothermal vent metagenome | isolation source: Deep-sea hydrothermal vent chimney | place: Indian Ocean: Southwest Indian Ridge | reverse complement strand
TATCTACTACTTTCTGTAAATGGATCAATCAGTTCCTCCCTCGGAGATTCCTATGGATCCCCCATTTCCATAGTTGGAATTCTCATTAGTAGAGTGCAATTAAACACTCCACTCACAATCATTCTTCCTATCTATCGATTCTCTTCAGTTAGATGAGAGTGTCTCCTTCTCCTTCTCTCTCATTCTCAAATCGTGCCATCACAAAGAGGAGGTCCGAGAGTCTATTGATGTATCTGATAAGCTCTTCATTCACTGGTTGAGAAGTAGCGAATTGTACGATTCGTCTCTCCGCCCTTCTACATACAGTTCGAGAAACATGAAGAAATGCAGCAGCCCTGGAACCACCAGGAATTACAAAGTTCTGCAGTAGCGGTAATTCTTCAGAAAGATCATCAGCAATTTTCTCCAAGTACTCAACATCTGCAGTAGTGACTCTTGTCAGTTTTCTGAGTGGACTGTCTTCTTTAAGAGAGTCAACATTAGTTGCTAGTTCAGAATTGATTAGGAAGAGCTTCTGCTGAATGTCATGGAGATATTCTGCAATCTTAGTAGACGCATAAACTTTGGCAACACCCAGAGTTGTACCTAATTCATCCACCGTGCCATAGGCTTCAACACGGGGATCAGTCTTATCGATTCGTTCTCCAGATAAGAGACCCGTCTTTCCTTTGTCACCGGCTCTTGTGTAAATCCGTTTAGACAAGCTACCACCAAGGCGTGATTCACACTCCTACATGATTAGCCTTTCCATTAGAGAAAATGTGGACCCACCCATGCAGCTAATTGTTCTGCCGCTCTGAAGACCATCATCCAGCCTTGGGACATAATCCAGGTTCAACTCAGTTCTCGTGCGTGTGGGAAGAGTCCAGCATTAGAACGTCTTGTGATCTGGTGAAGGAGGCCAGAAACCCAACGCTTGGCGAGTTGCAACTATCTCCCCGATATGATATGCATTATGTTGACCGAAGACCATTAAAGCTCTAAAAGCAGGAACCTTTGGCCATGCAGGCAAGTCATCCTGAAACTCAATGTTTTCAGTCATTTTATACCCTTCATCCAATCCAGACTTGAACCGCGCAACAAGTTCTTTCCAATCCTTCTCATTCTTAGAAATCTTAGTGGGCCAACTTACTTCGTTATTAATGGGCCATTCGACCTCTTTGTTTCCTCTGAGTGCCTCGAGCATCAGATCTTGCCAAAATACGATATGATTCAAGATGTGCCAGCAAGAATGCTCACCACTCTCAGGTATTTGAGCTGCCATCTCAGGAGTAAGATTTTCCAATGCTTTCAATGGGTTAACATGAATGTGTTTTCCATTTAGTGAATTTTTCAGTGCTGCAGTCAATGTTCCGAGCATGAACTAAACTGGGATAAGAAATCTAAATGAATCTAGTCATAGTACTCAACACTATCATGAATGGATGTATATTCATCAGATTCATTTGAAGATTCCATGGTCGGATAATCTCCTTCGATGTATAGAACACCGTCAAAACGTGAAAGGGGTTGATCTGTGACGTCATTGCCTCGCTCATCCCTCACCATCCAATCCGATTTTCGAACCACACTCTTGAATTGCCAATTATCAAGGCAAGCTTCTCTGAATGTTGTTTTTTCTGAACCAGTCACTAATTTCTCTACTCCTTCGATACCATCTCGAACGACTCGACTAAATAAACTGGGATTGGGGTTTGAATATCTATTGAGATATCTTGAACGTGAGAAGGCTTGAGAGAATACTCCAAATTGAAGAACCCACACAGTAACTAAGGTGGTGCAGAATAGTACAAAAATAACAAAACTAGGGAAGACATTAGGTAATAATGCATGGGGAGGCAAAATACCATTTATCGCTAGTATAAAATAGAAAATGATGATAAAACATCCAGCAAGGAATACTCCAATCCCTCTCTTCACTTTCTACAAAGCTCCTTGTACTACATAGGTGTGAGTGGATATAATCTTTCACAACAATGTGAAGAGCCCAGCGACTATGAATGAGTAGACTGTACTAACAACCAAATGTATCAAACCAAGTGGCAGTGCTACTTTCGTGAACTCTATGAATTTGATTGGTTTACCTTCTTCAGCAGCTAGGCCTACTGCAATCATGTTTGGAGCATCACCAAATGGAATCATGTAACCACCAACATTTGTTCCTACAATGAGTGCCAGAGGAACAATGGGATTGATAGATCCTAGACTTTGACCAAGTGGAGCTAACAAAGCAGCTATAGGAATATTATCGATTATTGAAAGGACAAGCCCGGGTATCCATAACATGAAACTGATTCCGAGGAATACATTGTTGCCTATCAAGCTCGTCACTCCATTAACAAACTCTGCGATGACATTCGCGTGCTCAAGAGCAGCCACAATCCCAAAGAGACCAACAAGGAAGAAAATGGTATCCCATGATAGATGACGTATGAGATCTTTTGCACGTTCATGTGAGAATACTAACATTCCAGATGCAACCATCATTGCAATGAGTGATGCTTCAACTCTGAGAGCGCCTATTGTAAATCCAAGAATCAGAATTGCCATAGCGATTATTGAGAGATAGAAATCGCGTTTTGATTTTATCATCACACTGGGTTTAATCATGTAAAGTAAGTTCCAATCACTAGTATCCTCCGACTGTAACCGACCACTGTAGTGCCGTAGAAGAAGAGGTATTGTTATGGCAAATAGAAGCAGGGATAACGGGAACAAAACTAAGAACATCAGCCCTACATCAATTTCAGCCCAAACGACGATAACAAGATTTGGAACGGACCCCACCAATGATGATATCGATGCAAAATTAGCTACAATTACCTCTGATATTAGAATTGGTCGAAAATCAATATCAAGTGTTTTACAAACCTGAACAGTGAAGGCACCCATTACGAGCATGGTTGGAAGTGGGTCGAGAAACATAGAGATAATAAAAACAAATGACATGAATGTAAGGAAAATATTTCGAGGATTTCTTCCGGTGCGCCGAATGAGTACAAGTGCGATATATTGGAACATTCCCGACGATGCTGCGATTGCTACAACAATCAACATAGCCGTGACAAAGAGAATTGTATCCCATTGCATCATGATAACAAATTCTTTGAACTCAAAGCCATACGCAATGTAGAGCACAGCGCCAGCTAGTGACATTCCGAAAAGAGCTGCGGCAGTTTCATTGATTCTCTCCGATAGAATCACGACTAAGGTGCCAATCAATATGAGAAGGATTACTCCACCAGCTAAGTCCATCTTGTTTTACTGAAACGCGTTCTGGTATTAAAGCACTCGTGATGGATACTACTAGATCACACGATGCGTCACAGTGAAACCTATAACTTGATACTCAAAATTGAATTCAATCACAAGATTTTGGTGCCCCCACGATGTCTTCAGGAAAACGGATTGCGACTATGGTAATAGGCATGATCGTCATGATAGGTGGTTTCTTCGGTGGATTCATGCAATTCTTCTGGATGGATAACATGAATGTTGGGACGATATTATTCTTTGTCATGGTCGTTCCAATGATGAGTTTTCTAATTGGAGCAGGGATTATAATATACGGAATGAAGGACTCTTTTGGTACCAGGGGATTTGGACTATTCGGGATGATGGGTTCTCGTGCTCGTTCTGCTCCGAAAGAAAAGTCGTTTATTCACGAACCACCCAGATTTTGCTCGGAATGTGGTGCAACATTAAGCTCTGAAGAGATTGAATGGGTTGGACCTTTGTCTGTGAAGTGCCCATATTGTGGAGCTACTCATGCGACTGAGAAACGAGAAGTCTAGAGTGATTTACTTTCTTACTCCGTCTCCAGTCCGGAAGCTATTTGACCTAGATTCTGCGCAGTCTAATTTGGAGTAATAACCTGTGGACTCTCGAGTAATAGAACATGCAAAAATCCTCGTTGAATGGAGTACTGAAGTCAAACCTGGCGATCAGGTTGTGATCAATGCCACACCAGACGCTCACGAACTCGTAGTTGCACTTTACAAAGAAATCGCGAAAGCTGGTGGTAGAGTTGTCACATTAATGCAGAGTGAGGAAGCACTCAGAGCGTTCTACGATGGAGCTTCGGATGAGACTCTACAAGTAATCCCGGAACACTTGAGAGCCATTACTGAGAAATGCGATGTATACATTGCACTTCGCTCTCCAGTGAATACGAGGGCACTTGCTAATGTTGATTCAAAACGGATCATGTTGAATTCAAAGACTCAACAGGAGATTCAGAACATTAGACTAGGTAAGCGATGGGCTCTGACTGTTCACCCATGCCAGAGTCTTGCTCAACAAGCAAACATGAGCTTGGAGGATTACCGAGACTTTGTTTATCGAGCAACACTCATTGATTGGAAGGAAGAGAGCAAACTCATGTTTGAGATGAAAAATCATCTCGAGCGTCACAATGATATACGTTTCACAGGTCCTGAAACTGATCTCTCCGCGTCAACCGAAGGCCGAATATGGATAGCCTCAGATGGTAAACACAACTTGCCTAGTGGAGAAGTGTTCACTGCACCAGTCGAGGACACTGTTGAGGGTAAGATCTATTTTGATATCCCATTCTTCCAGCAAGGTAAAGTAATTGAGGGAGTTAGACTGACCTTCGAGAAAGGAGAAGTTGTTGATTTTTCAGCAGAAAAAGAAGAATCAACTCTGAAAGAGATTATCGAGATTGATGAGGGCTCTCGTAGACTTGGCGAAATGGCAATCGGAACCAATCGGGGAATCAAGCAATACACTTTGAACATGCTTTTCGACGAAAAAATAGGCGACACAATTCATTGTGCTCTTGGTCGAGCCTACAAGGATAACAACGGCACCAATGAGTCTGCAGTGCATGTTGATATGATCAAGACTATGCATGAAGGAGAAATCATCGCAGGTGATGAAGTCATATATTCCAAGGGCAAGTACTTTTACGAGAATTAAGAGATAAGTAGACGTGGATGTATAGATGTCTGAAAACCCCCTCACGGAAATTAGCAATGGAATACTATTATTCGTACCTCCATCTGACAGAATAGCTGGATGGAGAAGATCAGGCAACGTCATCATCCTCAATAACTCTGATGCACTGTATATCATCGATAGTGGTGGACCTTCGGTTAGAAATCAGTTGGTGATATGTGTCAACAATTTACTCTCTAATAATGGGAGACCTGTTCATTGCATACAAACTCATGGGCATATCGATCATATGGCGGGAGCAAGAGAACTACAGAAGAACTTCAATGCAGACATCTGGGCTTCAGAAGAAGCAATTCCATTCGTTGAGAGTCAAGCACCTTTAGAAATTGAAATGGAACGAGAATCCCTGATTGTTGCTTTCCGAGAGCTATTCACTGCACCATCTTGGTTTGTCAAAGCAGCTATATGGGTTGCACTTGGACGAACACATCCTATCTCTTCAGTGAAGCTACTCGACAAATCTTCGAATATCAAAGAAACTGGGTTTCATCCAGTAGAGTTACCAGGACACCATCAGGGCCATATAGGATTCTATAACGAAGATGAGAGCATTCTCATTATCGGAGATTTGATTGATCCACGCCATAAGATGAAACCAATTCTTACTGCACCCTCATCAGACTTTGTAGGGATGAAATCTTCTCTTGAGAAAGTCATCCAAATTGCTCCAGAAATATTATTGCCCGGACATGGCGAACCAATAATTGGTGAAGAAGCTGTCCATAGTGCTATTTTGAAGGCGCAGGAAACCATGGAGGTATCTCAAAACAAAGTAATCGAAGTATTAGAATCCAAACCATCATCTCTCCCCGAACTCTCCAACCTTCTAGTAAAGATGGGACTTGGACCCGGTGATGTGTTTAGGAGAATGTTCATCCACAGTATTCTTCGTTATCTAGTAAGAATAGGAAAAGTGTCAAAGCAACAATCATCACGACGAAAAACAATTTTCTCTATCTAGTTGTTACCAATGTTCAAGTCCTTCAAAGCGGATCTCAAAACTTTGCCATCTTCTGCAACTGGTAACTTTTGTTTGATTATAATCTCGCGGGGTTTCTTGTAGGAAGCCATCTTGCCTGAACACCACTCTGTAATCTCGTTTGGTGTAATCTCTTGACCAGCAGCGGGAACGACAAATGCTCGAACTATTTCACCCCACACTCGATCAGGGATTCCAATTATTGCAGCTAAGTCAACCTTAGGGTGTTGGCAGATAATTTCTTCAACCTCTGCGGGAAACACCTTCTCACCTCCAGTGAAGATCACCTCACTCTTTCTATCAACGTAGTAATAGCTCCCTTCCTCATCAATACGGAATAGGTCACCAGTATAGAACCAAGTTCCATCAAACGATTCCTTTGTCCTTGAGTCGTCACCGTGGTATCCTTGCATAAGAGATGGGCTTCTGTAAATAGCTTCACCTATCTCATCAGGTGCTACGTCATCACCTTCTTCATTGACAACTCGCATCTCAACTCCACTGATTGGTTTCCCAACGTAGCCTTCTGTGATTTTTGAAATATCATCAATCGTTAGAAACGAGTAAATAGCAGCACCAATATTCTCTGTTTGACCATATCCATCAACCAGAACTGTGTTAGGAAATCTTCTCAAAATCTCTTTCTTCATAGACGCAGGCATCTTTGACCCACCGGATGATAGAAGGGTCACTGAACTCAGATCGGATGAGTCCAATCCCGGATAGTCAAGAAATATCCTGAATTGTGTTGGAACCATGAATATTGCGGTGATCTTTTCACGTTCTACTATTTTCACTATCTCATCAGGAACGAAACTCCGTGATTTGGGAAATACAATTGGCCGTTTCATCGCAGTCATAACTATTACAGGCATGAACCCTGAGAGATGATACAAAGGAGTTGGGACAAGGAACTTTAGTTCATTGTCGGATGGTAGTAACGCGGATTCAGGAACTTCTCCCTCAAATATGAGTTTAAGGCCATGATCTGGAATGAGTGTGCAAGCATCAATAAGCGCACGGTGAGTAAAATCCGTTCCTTTTGGAAGTCCTGTCGTCCCCCCAGTAAAGAGTTGGACACCAAGGTCATCACTTGAAATTGTGATGTCAGGGAAGTCTGAAGATACTTTATCAGTGAAATCAACCCAAGACTGAATCTTACTCTTCGTTTCAGTTGACCCCTCAACCACAATCATCGGGGGTCGTCCATCAACCTCAGGAAATGCGTCGAAGATTTGTTGTTGATGATGGATGCTGCAGATGCATAGACCAGGTTTCCCAGTTTCAAAGACGTGACGAATCTCTCTTCCTACGAATCTCGTGCTGATTGGTGCTGGAACCATCCCAGCACGTTGTATACCATATAATGAAGCAAGATATTCGGGTCTGTTTTCCATCACGATTGCAATTCGCATTCCTGAAGAATCTGGATGAGACTTAAGAAGAGCGTTTGCCACCTCCGATATTGATTTGTCCAAGTCAGACCATGTTAGATGCATATCTCCATACACTAATGCCAGCATATCACCATAGTCTAGCGCGTTCTTCCGTAGGAGGTCGCTGAATGCCCTAAGAGGGACATCCTCATCAACATCTGGAGAACTCATTTCATCAATGCCTGAAGTTTGATTAGGTCATTCATTGGACCCTTTGCTTTAACTCGTCCACCCATGAATGCCCGAGTTGGACTCAATGAGCCATCCATTATTGCCATTATTGCATCAGTAGTCGTTGTAATCACCAGCTCGGCAGTTTCATTAACGCCATCCACAATTTTAGCAGTTCCTTCATGAAAGACGATGTGACAATTATCTTCCTCACTATCTGTGAAATTAAATTGGAGAGTCTTATTGAAGTTCGCGTAGCGAGACTTGTACTTCGGATCATCCATCTTCGCAACCATCTTCCCCAATGATGTCCTCAGTTCGTCTTTTTTTGACACGTCATTCACATTCCTGATTCATTCAGTCTACCCGTTTAAGTGTTATTTTCCTTTCCATTCAGCCGGTCGTTTCTCTAACCAAGCTTCAAAACCCTCGATTACGTCATCAGAACGGAACAATTCATTGAATGGCTCCCATAATGCTCCAATCTCACGGATACCTTTTCTGAGAAACTCCTTCGTGAGCTTTTGTGATAAGGGAGCGACTAGTTTGATCTCCTCACAGAGTTCCATCACTTCTTTCTCTAAGTCATCATGTGGAACCACTCTGTTCACTAGTCCCATGCGATAGGCTTCATGAGCGTCAATTGATCTTCCAGTGAAAGTGAGCTCCTTGATATGTCGCATATTATACTCGTGAGCTCTGACTATTAAGAGACCTGACATCAAACCACGCCGATTCTCGCTGAAGGCAAATACAGCTTTGTCAGAGGCGACTACAAGATCACAGAAGAGAGTCAGTTCAAAACCTCCCGCATATGCGTGACCATTAACAGCAGCAATAACGGGTTTGGGATATCTCTGCAGCAGTTCGATTGGGTCTAGAATAATTCCCAAGAATTCACCAAGACCCTTGAAACCAATGGTGCTCATTTCTTTGATATCTAATCCAGCACTAAACGCTGTTCCTTCGCCAGTTAATACTAATGCTCTCACTGTGTAGTCATCATAGGTGTCTTGCAATACCTGCATGAGTTCCATCCATGTCTGGCGAGATAGAGCATTTCTCACCTCTGGTCTATTGAACGTGATCCAACCGATTCCGTCCTTCACTTCGTACTTGATGCATTCAAAACTCACTTGTTGTTCCTCCTATAATTCATCTGGACTGACTCCTCGTAGCACTCGTGGTAAACTCATTGGGTCTGGAGTTTGTTTAAACTCCTGTCGTCCAATAAAGAGTTTGAGTATGTCATTTCCACCACCAGTGACTTTTGTTAGTAGCGCATTTTTCAGAATGGATGCTGCAAGATACTCTTCAGTATAACCATCACCTGAAAGGATTACGAGTGCATCCTCAGCAATCTCGATAAGAGCCTCCGTTGAGAAGATCTTACAAATAGCTGCATCTACACCAAACTGGAACATATCCGCAGACCCACTATCAAGCTGTGCTGCAAGTCCGTACAGGTATGTGCGAGCAAGTTTCATTCGAATAGCCATGTCCGCCATTCTCGTTTGAACAATTTGAAATCTAGAGATTGGTGCTCCAAATTGTACTCTTCTTCTACCATAAGCTCTTGCAGTTTCAACTAATAATCGCGCTTGACCAACAGTGGCGGCAATACCTAAACGTTCAATGTTGAGCCCAGATGTCATTACAGTCCATCCATCACCCTCAAAGAGAATCATATGGTCTTCAGGCACTCTAACATCTCTGAACCGAATGACGCTGTTGACCATCTCAACATTACCTGTGAGTTCGTTTAGTTTCTCAATTGTGATTCCTGGGGTTTCTCGAGGAACAAGAAATGCTGTTAGATGTGAATGTGTAGCCTGAGCCCCTTGCGATGGATCAGTGACAGTGTATGTCATCAGATAGTCAGCTTTTGCGCCGAGGGTTATGAATCGCTTCCAGCCGTTGAGAATATACTCATCTCCATCTTTCTCAGCAAAGAGTTGAACATTAGAGGCGTCATTCCCAACATCTGGCTCCGTGACACAAATTGCCGTCCATTTCTCACCCTTGAGCATTGGTGTCAAGAAGTTCTCCTTTTGTTCTGGAGAGCCAAAGAGATGAATAGGACTGCCTCCGAAAACTGTGGTCAGCAACGGATTGATGTTGAGGTAACATCTTCCAAACTCCTCATTGAGGATTGTATAGCCTGTATAGCCCTCCTCTCGACCCCCGTGCTCTTCCTCTACGAGCATTGCCAGGGGATGGAATCCTTTGTCAACAACAAACTTGCTGATATCCCATTGAATTTCCATTGCCTGATTGTGGTCCATCTTATCAGCAAGTGGCCGCAATTCTGAGTTCACGAATTCCTCGACTTCAGTTGCGAACTTCTTATTCCTCTCAGTCCACCAAGGTAGTTCTTCCAACTTATTTCACCTCCAAACCGTAGCGAAGATTCACATCACCAATCTCGTTTATCCCACGCCAAGTAATCTTGGCAAGCTTGATCTTTCCTCGTGGATCTATCCACAGATTGACCAATTCATTTTCCTTTAACGTTTGGAGCGCTGCATCGAATGAAGTGACGTCATCTACTCCGAGCTTGCTCATCATATCTTCCTTCTCAGAATGGAGAGATTGAGAGTATTCATACTCGCGAGCAAGCAATGTCAGAATGCGGCTTGTCAGGACTTTAGACATACTACCTCTTCTCAATTCCTACGAATCATAAAGGCGACTTAAATAATCTGTTGAAAATCTCCTCATATAATCGAAATGGTGAGTTCGCTACCTTCATATCTTGAAAAGAAGTAGCACCTATCCCTCAGATTCCGGGATGACTGCTGTATATGGACTCCATAGACCGAAAAATTGTAGACTATCTGGCAATCAATTGTAGGATTGGTCTTCAAGAACTCTCAAAGAGAACTGGAGTTTCAGCATATGAAGTGAAAAATCGGATTGATATGCTACTGAAAACAGATGTGATACATAACTTCGCAATATTGCTCAGTCCTTTGATAACTAATGAAGAGTTATCGATCGCAATACTTGATTTTGATATTGTTCCAAAGGAGAAAGACATCCTCAAAGTCTTGGCAAGTAATCCATCTGTCTGGAAATGTTACAGGGCTCTGGAAGATAAGTATGTAATATTCAGTTTCTATTTTGAACAAGTTGAACTCTCCAAATTGGCATTGATGCTTAGGAGTCTTCCCGGGATTGGCTATGTTGAGATGTACTCACGATTTTCGCGATACTGGGGAGGAAAGCTTGAGTTAAACGATGTTCATAAGCAAATATTGAGATGCTTGATCAGAAACCCAAGGATGAGTGTCGCGGACATCGCAGAGATGACAAGTTTAGAAACAAATACCGTAATCGATTCAATCAATTTGATGAGGGAGACTGAAACAGTTCTATTTACAATCAATGCATCAGATTACATGAACGAATCAAAGATAGAGGTGTTAGCTAAGATTCAATGGAATGTAGGGAAAACTAGTCAGGAACGTGTGGCAAAATGGTTGCAGGATTCATTTTCGGACATCTATTTACGAGAATATGTATCAGTGGTAGAACCAACTTTATTTTTCAATTTCACAGTTAATCATGTTCAAGAAGTAGAGATAGTCAAGAGTAAAACCATTGAGTCAGGACTCGTTTCTAAGATCACACCACTGATTCTCTTTCCTGGGACAGTTATTGCTGACCCCCGTGTGCGGAACTTTGAGGAAGTACTGACTGAAACAGGTTTCAGTTCGCAGAATGGACTTATTTCGTAAGACATCAAAAAAGAGAAGAAGGTGAAGTGACGGGGCGCGTTCCGTCACTCCGGGTATACTACAAAGACGCATCCAATTTCTTGATTATTAAGAAAGATTGGATATTCGCTCTCCTGCATCAAATTGCTATATAATTCAGACAGTTACTGATTGTATAGTAACTTTCCAAGTGGTAACCTATAGGTAAGAGTTTGGAGTTACTGGAAGAATCCATCACTCCTGGCTCGAAGTCACAACATGCTCTAGTTCTTCACTAAGATCTTCTGTTTGAGAAATATCATGCACCTCTTCCTGATTTTCATTATCTGTTGACCTGTCAGCAGAAGCAACCTCACAGTTGACAACTGGTTTTTCAAGGGTTAGTGCGTAGCGTATGATTAACACACCAATTAATGAAACTGCAGCACAGATTAGTAGAGTCGCAGGGAATCCAATCACTGGTATCACCCATCCTAGAATAGCAATTTGCGGGGTAGCAAGCATTAGGAGAATGGTCGGCTGCAGAGAGTAAAGTGAATTCCTATTTCGATTGGGTATTGCATCCAACAATTCTCATTGGGTTAATATCTCCGCAAATCCGCCGAAGAACATTGTAATTGCGAAAAGACTGAAGAGGATGATAATTGGAACCACGTGCATACGCTTTGAAGATGATAGGTGCATTAGTAGCCTCGGTCCTAGGTTCGATATCTCCGTTTTTTGCTCTACCTATTTCGATATTCTTTCTGAAAGAGAAAGTTACATTCAAGTCAATATTGGGAATTTTATTAACAGTATCAGGAGTCATCCTAGTAGTGTTGATTGTTTAGAACTGATATCTAACCTATTCATAAATGCAATATTTTTCTTAGAGAAACTTATTGATTCATTATTCTGAAGCTGGAAGAGTCTGAGAATCTCCATCGTTTTTCTTTACTTCAGTTCTACTATTCCAGAAGTTCAAGATGCTTTTTCGGACAGAAGTGGTTGTTGCTTCTGAATCATTGCATGAAGCACAATTATCTGAATCCTCTAATTCTTGACCATCCATTGCTAAACTGCATGATTGACAGAACTTCATCAGAAGAGCCCTCGATGTAAAACGAAGCTTGGCATAATAAGAGAAGCCATCAGCGCAGTTACGTTTGGTACTTGAGATATTACGTGAAACGTCTGAATATTAAGTCCTTGATGCAATTTCCGAACCGATTGAGGTGAAACGAGAGTGCAACCTGCTAGGTCTGAATTGATCAGTAAGATACTCCAGGCATTGGATAAACATCCCTCATCAGTATACGATATCCTCTATTCACTGACGGATTATTCCGACCCCAGGAGAACCAGACTACCCAAACTACTGAAGGCAATGGAGAACGATGGTCTCGTTGTCAGCGCCCTACAACCAGGACCATTTGGACCGTATCGCCGAGTGTATGAAATAGGACCAGAAGCTGAAACTCACATGAGACAAAATCTCAAGAGAAGTATTGAAACTATATTGCATTTCTATGATGCTTATCGAAGATCAGACCCTCAAAAATTGTATGATTTCCCAAAGGAACTGGAAAAGCGAAAGTCCAACGGACGTATTATGTTTGCAGCATTCCCAAAGATGACATCTGATGACATCGAAACAATTCGAGAATTAAGTTCAACTACGAAAGAGTCAACTATCTCAATATTGGGTCCAGGACAGATGTTGAGTAAGACTGGAATCAAATTTGAATCTGTTGGAGAGAATCCCATTAAATTCAAAGCTAAGGATCAGACTTTTTCAACAATTCAATTCAATGGGATGCCTGAGCTTGGAATATATTCTGAGGTTATTGCAGAGTGTAAGAGAGTCTTAATGCGAAGAGGATTATTGAAAATCCGAGTGTCCTTCGCTTTGTTTGATGAATTAGAGAAACCTGCATTGGGCGAGTTTATTCAGGTTACTGCAGCTAATTTATTTCCAGAATTGGGTGTCATAGAAGGGAATGAAGTTAAACTGGTTCTTGAACAGTTCTTTCCAAAGAACGGAGTCTATGAAACTAGTTTAAGCGAGGTCATTTTTTGGGCTATCAAATCATAACCTGTCTTCCAAAAGCGCCAGACGGTTACTTCATGGGTAAAAGAAATATAGACTGGTGATGAGCGTTGCACTGCGGATTGTAAAGTTGATGACAGATAACAAGTCAAAACTCGTTATACTTGTGAACAAAGAAAATGTCAGTGCAATCAGAATTATGGGAAATATACTTGAAATCTCTCCTGAAGAAGTAATAAAACTCATCGAGGATCTTTGTGCAACTGGAACGATTCATGGGTCAATAACAGATGATGGTGAGCGTTTCTACAAAAGCGAGATAAAACTCTCAGATGCTCCTGTAATTCCCGGTGGAAACCAGACACCAGCTTTTATGAAGTTCGACACACGACCTGGAATCATCTCATCAATCATTGGTTTTGCAATAATTGCGCTCGGCCTGTTCCTAAATGCAAATGCACTCGATTTTGTTGAACAAGATTTTGGAGCAATTACCATGTTTCTTGGAGTGTTTATTCTCTTTTCTGGAATGTATTGTTTATCGCGTCGTAAGACTCCGGAGTGATGTAAATTAGCAAGTTTCGTATAACATTCCTTAAGTAGTGGTCTGATTGCTCATCGTTTATTGGTTTGATTTGCGATGCAAGAAATGATAATGGAAGCAGCCATTATTGCCATTTTCGCCATTGGTGTTGGAACGATTTCATCAATGGTTGGAATTGGAGGTGGGATCTTCAACACTCCACTCCTGATGATTGTCTTCTTATTGAATGAACAATTTGCGCCTGCGACAGCCCTTGTTGCGGCTTTTTTTCTTGCAGTTGCAAGTAGTATTGCATATTGGCGACAGAACCCACGTCCAATAATACCGAAAGTAGGACTCTTTCTTGCAATTGCCACAGTTCCTGGGTCTCTAATCGGTGTCATACTTAGAACAATGATTGAAAGCCCTTACGCGCTTCGCTTAATTTTCGGTGTTTCATTAATGCCCGTAGCAATCAAGATGTTGTTTGCGATCAGACGCGAGAAAGGGGATATTGCCTCAGAATTAGCCCATTATGACATTTCCATCCTGACGGATAAGAGATTAATAATTTCGCTTGTAGGTGGCTTCATCGGAGGGGTTTCTGCAGGGCTCCTTGGAATTGGTGGAGGAGCAGTCATCGTTCCGGTTCTATCTGTTCTGATGGGCCTACCTATGCATGCTGCTGTTGCCACTTCGATGTTTACTATGATGTTTACAGCCTCAGCTGGAACAGCAATGAATTTTGCTAACGGATTCATCAATCCCTATTATGCGGTTTCACTAGGTGTTGGAATGCTTCTCGGAGCCCAAGTAGGTTCCAGGCTTGCATTCAAAGTCAATTCAGTTCAGCTGAAAAGATTTTTCGGATTAGTTCTTGTATTTCCATTGGTTAAGATGATGAAACTGGGTCAGATGTGGCTTGATCCATTGGATGCCAGTATCCTCGTGTCAACAATTGGTGATATTATCATATGGTTGATAATTGTGATTCCTATTGGTCTCTTTAGATTCTATCAACTTCGGAAAGTAAAGAAGAGTAACCTTTCGAATAATGAACTCCTGAATGAAGTTGATACTTAATAGGGAGTCTGCCCCTGCCATTTAATCATAGTGTTGTACAGGTGTAGGACATGACAAAATATGATCTAGATGAAAAGGTTGTAATCATCACAGGTGCATCTGCTGGTCTCGGTGAGCAGTTTGCTCATGCTTTTTCTGAATCTGGTGCAAATGTGGTCCTAGGTGCAAGAAGAGAAGAGCTCTTGAAGAAAATTGCAGATGATGTGACAAGTAAATATGACGTAAAGGCACTTCCCATCAAAACGGATGTATCAAAAGAATCCGACATCATCAAACTTGTTGAACGTACTGTGAAAGAGTTCGGGACAGTGGATGTATTGGTTAACAACGCAGGTATGTACGTCGTTAAACCACTGATTGAACAGACTTTAGATGACTGGAACCTTGTAATGAATGTAAATTTGACTTCTGCTTTCGTAGGAAGTCGTGAGGTTGCAAAAGTAATGATTCCAAAGAAATCAGGATCCATCATTAATATATCATCAACATTTGGATTTGGTGGCACTGAATTCACTGAGGTAAGTTACTACGTGTCGAAGGGTGGAATGGTCACAATGACTAAGGCGTTGGCTGTTGAGCTTGGAAAATATAATATACGCGTGAACGCCATCGCACCAGGATTTTTCCCAACAGCAATGTCAATTGGAGTAATGGAAGATGAAAAACTCAGAAATCGGGTGGTTGCTCCACGAACAGCACTACCCATGTTTGCTGAGAATGAATGGATCCGCGGAGCTGCTTGTTTCCTAGCGAGTGATGATGCTAAATACATTACAGGGCATACACTAGCTGTTGATGGCGGATGGCTTGCATATTAACGAAATAAAATGAGAAGGAAGGGCAGGATAATCCTGCCTTTCCAAGATTTCACAGAGTATTCTTCAGTCATCCCAATCCATGGCTTCAAAGTCACGGTACTTCTTCCATTGACCACCACCACTTATCGCAGCCACGATCAATAGTGACACTAGGAATACTGCAAAATTCTGATATGCATCGAATGAGTCAGCAAAGAACCAGAACCAGAGTGCAAGGACTATCACCCAAACAAATGCTACTCCAATCGAGAACCAACTCTCTGGACCTTCACCTCTTCGACGTGACCAGGGTAACCACAATCCAAACATGATTGCACAGAATATCGCAAATGATAGTAGGATTACAGCAACATTCTGATTTCCAGTAAAGCCCCCAGCGAGGAACCAAAACCAGACATCAATGAATACTATCCACAGAACAAATCCGACCAATGAACCTTTAACGCGAGAATAAAGTCCAGGTTCAGAGTCAACATCCACTCTGATTTCCCCTCTCCAAGGAGCTACTACAAGAGTGACCATCAACATGAATGATGTCATCACGATCGAAATATTCTGGTAAGGGTTGATTGGGTATATGAGTGAGAAATCATTTGCAAATGGAAGCCAAAGTACAATGAATATCAACCATATTATTCCTACAAATGCACTGGTCCGAGCGCCTGCACCACCTTCTTTGGTAGATGGGACCCATAGCCCTACATTGACAGCACCAATCATCAATAATGATGCTAGTGCAATTCCAATGTTTTCATACAATCCAAACCCACTTGAGAAGAATGCAAACCACACTATTAGAAAGATTAACCAGATAACTCCACTGATTGCACTTGTACGAGCTTTCCATCCGCCTCCTTCACGTGGAATCCACATCAATGAATTCAAAGCTCCAACAATTAATAGGGCTACCAGAACAACTGCAATGTTTTCAAAAAGTCCATAACCGCTTGCAAAGAAGAATAACCAGATTATCAGGAAAGACATCCATGCAATCATACTGCCTAAAGATCCATATTGTTTACCCTTGGATCTTCTTCGTCTTCTTCCGCGTCTACGTATTGTGACCTCTTCTTCAATGTCGGTCTCCTCTTCTTCCACATCCTCAGATACATCATCAGTAGTAGGAGCCTCATCTTCATCTATTGGTCTCATTGTCTTTACTCCAATCCAACGCAGAGAAATCAAGAGATTGAATCTCCTTAAGCCATTTGCGTTGGGTATTTCCAAGATATTCCACTATATTTTGTATATAAAATGGGGGCACAAATTGTGGTCACAACATGTGACTACCTTTTGATGCATAACAATAGTTAAATGTCCATCCCATTGACAATGCATATTATTTTCGAAGATAAAATAAATGTCAGACGACGAAAAGATGACGCTGAACGAATTTCCCAAAAAAATCGCAATCAAAACAAATGGTGGGATTTGGTCAGTCTTAGACAAAACATCGCCCTCGGAAGAAGAACTTGGTATTGCACTTGAGATGGCATACACTTCAATGTACCATTGGAAACAAGTTGGTAAGCCTATCAACATCGCACGTGGAGAGTACATGGTATCTCGTGTATTGAGTGATATGGGAAAGCAGACTTCGATATGGGCTTTGCGTATGAGGTTCTCGCAAAGGCGTATTCTGTTAAGGGTGACAAAGACAATTGTAAAAAATACAAAAATCTGTCCCAAAAGGTTATTGACACCCTGGGTGAGGAAGACAAAAAAATCAGTCAAGGTGAGCTAGACAAAATCAAGTGCTAAAGATTCTCCTTGAACCAAAACTTGCATAAGATGAAATTCGTGCAGGATTTTCATGCGCGAGATTCCTTATGTTCAGACAAGCGTCTTTGTGGATGAGAGGTTGCCTTTTGGTGGTAACCAATTAGCTACTTATTGGGATATAACTGCGAATGCTTCTCTTTCTCAGGAAGAGATGCAGGGTATGACTCTCGAGATGAATTTCTCGGAGTCAACTTTTCTTGAAAAACCAACCACGAAAGGTTGTTCAGCAAAAGTCCGAATTTTCACTCCTTCTAGGGAGATACCATTTGCAGGTCATCCAACCTTAGGTTCAGCATTCGTAATGAAGTATAAAGATCTAATTCAACAAGAACAGAAGACTAGTCTCCTTCAACTAGGGGTCGGTCCAATCCGTATTGAAATCCTCGGAGAATGTACAATTCAGATGACTCAACCAGAACCATCATTTGGAGAGATTCCTAATGACATCATCAAAATAGCTGAAGCAATTGGATTGACTTCATCAGACATTAATCCGGAATCTCCAGTCCAGGTTGTTTCCACTGGATTCCCGTTTTTGATTGTCCCAGTTAAGACACTAACCACTGTAAAACGTGCAGCACCAGTTTCAGTATTTGGTGACAAATTAAAAAACCTATCAACTCAACAAGTTCTCATCTTCTCAACCGAAACTGAATTCTCAGATTCCCATGTCCATGCTAGAATGTTCGCACCAGAAATAGGAGTCGTTGAGGATCCAGCCACAGGTAGTGCAGCTGGTCCATTGGCTGCATATCTAGAGAAGTATCAAATCTTTGGAGATCATACGATTGGAGAACCTATTTTTATTGAACAAGGATTTGAGATCAATCGTCCAAGTCAACTAGTCGCAAGCATACCAAACGAGAAAATGTCTGAGGTCTATGTTTCTGGTGAAGTCAGATTGATTGCAGAAGGCACCTTCTACCTTCCGTAGACTCAGCTATTGCTAGGATATTGAACTATAGCATTCATGTTGAAGTGAATCAAGACGAGTGTACGTAATTACAATAGCTTTCTAAAGAAAATTTCTCCAATACCACCCTCGTTCAATCCAGAAATAATTCCACATTCCGTGAATCCCACTGAGCGATGCCATGCTTGTGGTTCAGGTTCGTTTGCTTGTGATGAACTGAAAAGCTGATTGTGGCCTCTACTCCGTAGATAAGTTTCCAAGAAGGCGAGTATCTTTCTACCAATTCCCTCGTTTCGGTATAATTCGATGACAAAGATTACACCAATATATGGAATATTTGACCAAAGGTATTCCAGACGAAGATACCCAATTGGTTGTCCATCAAGCTCTGCAATGACAATCTCATCATTGACAATTTTGTTTCGAATCACTAGTTCAGTCACATAACTGTCTTCAACAACGCACCATTCAAGGTCTTCTGGACCAGCAAACCTGACTATAACCCGCTCATACACACTCATCCTACTACACAGTCCCAAAGGCATATCTGAACGGTCCTTGAAGTAACTTTCGAATTTCAGCTCTCAAAGATCCTGGAAATAATGAGGGATGTGTGAAAAGCATTCAGAATTATCCAACAAAGTGCTCGCTTTCTTTCTCTTTGTTGGCTTCATCCATCATCCGAAGAAGCTCGTGAAATGTATCCTGAATATTGGCACCAGTCTTTGCTGAAGTCTCGCGAAAGATTGCTGGTACTCCAAGTTTCTCTATAAAGTACTCACAGAACTGCTGACCTTCTTCAGGTGTGACATATTTGCTCTTGTCCAAACTTTCTCGGAGATCTATTTTGTTGCCGATGATGACAGTTGGTGGCAAAGGACCCATGTTTTTAAACGCCTCAACGAGCCATTTTGAGGCATTATCAAAGGACTCGCGGTTTGTCACAGAATACACGAGCAGGATTCCGTTACACCCTGCATAGTAGTGACCTCTCACTTTCTCAAATGTGGGCTGTCCCGCTAAATCCCAAATGATAAACTTGACAATATCCTGTTCAAAAAGAACCCGTTTTGTCGCAAGATCAACACCAATTGTAGCGAGATGTCCTT
>VAPB010929744.1_pt1 | contig 19548 bp, 42 predicted proteins | sample 3395101 | NCBI WGS metagenome assembly VAPB01 (sample SAMN08290433, study PRJNA428436) | hydrothermal vent metagenome | isolation source: Deep-sea hydrothermal vent chimney | place: Indian Ocean: Southwest Indian Ridge | reverse complement strand
GGGATAACCACCCGCTGCTTGGCAGAATCCGCAGGATGCCAGCCCTGGCTCTCTCGATGGCGCTTGCCCGTGCGTCAGGTAAGTTTATGTCACTTTCAACTGGGGTATCATCCGAGGAGAAGCAGGAGCAGGCGCACTTGTCGCATTTCCCAACCAGTAAGGCATGCTGGTCGCGGGCGTGTTTACAGCCGCACGGATGCTCGACATAGCGTATCTTGGTTCCATCTTCCACCTGCAAGAACGGCAGAGTTGCCGCTTCATTTATGTCACTTTCAACGGAGTCGCCTTCCAGCGGTAACAGTCTCCAGAGACAGCTCCCGGCGGACTCGACGCTAGTCATCGCCTCCAAGTGCTTAGTGCAGGTCTCCGAGGCAAGCACCGGGCCGGGCGTCCGGAACTCGGCCTTCAACGCCTGTGCATAATGCGCCGTGGTGAATCGCGTGTCCTTCGGGGAGTTCCCACTCATGTTCCTGAAAAGATTCACGGCCCGGTCGATGATGCGTCGCTCGATCACTCGGCGGTCTTCCATTGCGTCTCCTCCTGCTTGGATGTCGATTCATCGATTGTATGCCAGTAGAACGCCCCAAGGCAAGTCCGTGCCGCAATTTGGTCGTGTAGACCTCGAAACCCTGCGTATTTGGCCGGGAACGCATGACGGAAGGATATGTCATTATAGCTTTATGCCATTGGTGCATCCGCTAAGCCAACGAAAAATCCGTCAACCGACTGCTGGCCCATATCGCAGAGATGAGTGGCTAGGCTTACGGCTGCACATGCAGGACCCCGCCACCATCCCTGACCCTCCGGATCGACCTCTTCATGGCCCTGCCCCTGTCTGGGCCAGCAGGCATGTTCCCGGCGTTCTTCTCCGCAATGCCTTTGGCGATGCGCCTGAACTGCCGGAGGAACTCGTCCATGTGCTTCCGGGCCGCCGGGTCGCCCGGCTTTATCGGGGGTGGCCTGTCCCTCTGCACGCGCTCGGCGGCGTCCGTGTACCTGCGGATGTATTCCTTGTCTGTCATGCCGGGATTCTAGCGTGCTTCCGGCGTCGGGCTTGACCTAGTGCGGAGGACCACTTACAATCAGACGGACGATAAAGGGCCGCCCGAAGGGCGGCCCCCCTTGCGCGGGAGATGCTTCATGGGCGGACTTGCACTGACGCACGACGAGAGGATGGCGGCGGCCACGGTCTTCATCGGGGTCACGATGAACACCTGGGACGGTCGGAGGGACGATGTGTGGGTGCTGGACCGGCTGGAGGAGTACAGGTCCGGGCAGCCGAGCGAGTACGCGCAGGCCCTCTCCGACCAGCGGATCCGCAGGCGTGACCCGTCGTGGGGGATGGAGATCGCGTGATGGCGGGGAACGGGCCGGACAAGGCGATGCAGGAATCCCGCAGAATAGAATGCCCGCGCTGCGGGCAGATGACCTTGGACCCCGTCTGGGGAGCCGAGCCTTTGCAGGTGTACTCCTGGGCATGCGGGAGTTGCGGAATCATATTCCGTGCGGACGACGAAGGGAACCCGGTGACGGAGACGACGATGAAGAAACCAGTTGTAGAGGACGATGAAGCCGCTGTCGATCATGGGGACGGCGGAGTAACCGATGGTTGGTCTGGTGTCATGGACGGCATCTTCGAGAGAAGCCGTGAAGACCGGGCCGCGCGAATTTCAGAGTGGGCCACACTCGCTGGCCCTCCGCACGCGGAGGTCTTGCTTGGGGACGATCCCGAGTACATGGAACGAGTCGGCTTCTGGAGAGTACCTGGCGGAATCATCCGCATCAGGGCCAACAGGAAGGGTGAATTCGATCCGGCAGAGCGGACCGACATCACGGCCCAAGAGGCCGAGGCCATCGCGGGTGCCATGGGACATCCGGTGGTCACGAATGAGGCCAAGGTGACCGACGATGACGAAGCGGGAGAGGGCGAAGCTTGAGGAGGCCGCCGCCCGGAGGGCGGCCCTCTTAACGCGGGAGATGCGACGATGATGAACGCGGAGGACGCGAGGCGGATGACCGCCGCCGCGCTGGGGCCGGACACGGAGCTGCTCCGGCCGTACATGGAACACGTGGAGTCCAAGGTGCGGGCGGCGGGGGCCGCGGGCAAGCGGCGGATCGACCACCCGCTCTCCGGCCTCCCCGGCGGCGGGATCGCGGCGTCCACCAAGGACGCCGTGCGGAAGGCGCTGGAGGCCGAGGGGTACACCTGGACGCACTACCCGGCCCCGAGCGGCAACGACCCCCGCGAGACCGCGTACGACACGCTGTCATGGTGATGAGGAACGGAGAGCGGAGATGATGGGTACGCTGAAGCTCGCGGTCGGGATCGGCAACGGCGTGTGGGAACACGAGGCCATAGGCGACTACAACTTCGAGTGGGTGGGCGACTAGATGGGCGTGAAGGTCATCCAACGGAAAGTCTGGGTCACGGTGTTCACCTGCCAGTGCGGTCGTCAGGTGGAGATGTGGCACTACGGGGAGGAGGAGAGGCCCACCGAGGCCAGCTACCCCTCCTCCGGACAGTGGGGCGGCTGGGACCTGCGCAGCGAGAGATGCCTCTCATGCGTGTCGGGCGGGGAGGGCGACGGATGAGTACGAACCATAGCAACCTCCAAGGATACCGTTGGGATCGGCGACCGTGTCCGCACTGCGGGAAGGAGGTTGCGGTTAATATGAGGCTGTTGTCGACGACGGGCAAGGCGGTCCCGATCAGGGCGCCCCACAACAGAGGTGAGTGCAAAAGGAAGAAGGGGTGACACTAGCTGCTTGACCTCTGAGTGTGTCTGGGTTATTGGTCTTTCTCGCCGCGATCCAGCTCGATCGAACTGCTGAACACCAGAGTCGTCCTGATTCAGTTGCGCCTTATTCGCCGCCACCACGCTGGCCGGGACCATGGCCCAGACGAATATCGACATCGACGCCGCGCGTCTCTCGGAGGTAGTACACTCCAGCAATAGCTCTTTATCATCGTCCAGCCTGTATATATGACGCACAGGCCTGGCGGCTCGGTCGGTGCCACATAGAGAACATGCTCGCGTGAAGAGGCCGCCCGGAGGGCGGCCTAGTATAACGAGGCATGGTGCTTGGGGAGTTAGCCAGACCTCGCCCCAGTCCTGCGCGGGTGCCATCAGCATCCGCGGTCAGGGGTTTCCGCCATTTCACAGCTTTCGCTTATTGCGTATCAGTCGGACGATTTCCTTGGATGAAACTGACACCGCCCCACACCTGATCGCTCTCGCCCGCTTCGCTTCGCAAATGTCGAAATGCTCGTCCGCCGTACCCTCCTTTTGGAGCCATCTCGCGCTCACCCCAATCTTCGCCGCCACAGCGAGAAGCTCCTCGTGGGAATCGGCAATCATGTGAGACATCAACATCCGCCCAAACTGCAACTTCGCGTGATCCACATAAACCATTGCGAGAGTCTATCGTCTCAGAACCCTGTAGTCGCATTGTCCGGGCTATTCGTCAAGAGAGGGCCGCCCGGAGGGTCCTGCATGTGACCGTCGAATGGGACGGCGACGGCATGACAGGCATCTACTGGTCGGACAGGCTCCTCCTAGAGCCGAAGCCCTCCTGCACCGACGACAACCTGCGCAGCGTGTTCAGGTAGTCCGCCGCACACTTAATCCCGTAGCGCTGACAGACATCGCAGCACCCGAGCCTAGGGCTGGACATGCAGGGTACCGCGCCCATCGCCTCTGGGGTGGGATCCGCAACGCGCATCCGATACCGAGATGCGAGAAAACGCCTGTATGCGTCAGGTGAGATCATTTGGTGTCCTCCATAGATGGATCAGATCGGGCAGCAGGGTTATGTCTCATAGAGAGGGCAGATTTTCCAAGGAATCGGATTCCGGGAACCGGGTCGGCCGTTGTGAAAGAGCGTAGAGTGGAAACGGGATCGACGCATAGGAGGAGGATTTCATCGACGGACCCGGACGCATGCGCTGCGATGGTGTCGTGCCCAAGCACAATGGCCGCCGCAAACCGATGGTTGCCGTCGCATATCACCCAGGCAGGGTTGAATCCGAGGGAGGGTACGCCCACATCCAGCTCTATGGGGTCACCCCATCCGCCCGCGGCGAAACTGGCGATGGTCTCTATATGCCCCAGCCTTGCCGATGGTGCCACGGTTCTCTACGCCCCCATGGCACTCCTCACCTCCGCCACCGTCACAGGGCGGTCGATGTCCGCCCAGCACACGGACGCGAACGGGTCGCACCTGGCACGCTGCTTCGGCACGGAGATTGTCCGGGGTCCCGCGTCCGGCATCTGTGTTCGCGAGAGTATCGCCATGTCTCAGGTCCCGCGTGTCCCAGTGTCTCAGATTCCCGCGAAGGGGGGTGGCCGCCCGGAGGGCGGCCCCTTCCTAGACAGCCTGATGGCCGTCGCCAGCCCAGCCCCGGCGACCATCCCGGCGAGGTGGAAGACATCGCTCCCCCGGTCGCCAGACCACACGCTCCAGGCGTACCACGCTGCAAAGGCGAGGCTCCCGGCCCACAGCGGCGGCGACACAAGGCCAAGCCAGAGCCGGATGTCCGGCCTCAGCATCGGCACGGCGGCTACCAGCCCAAGGATGCACCCGGACGAGCCGAGGCACACCGAGTACGGATTGGTGAACCCGATGGTGGATAGGAGTATGTATGCGCCGCCCGCGGCGAGGCCACAGGCCGTGTACATGGGGACGATCCAGCGGATTCCCGCCCGTGCGGCCACCACCCCGAACACGAGCAGCGTCACCATGTTCTTGACGAGGTGCGAGAGGTCCAGATGCAGGAATGTGGATGTCCAGAGCTGCCACACGCTGCCGTCGAGTACCTCCGACGCGCGCATGGTCCACGGCGTCGTCGGGCCGCTGGCCGCGGTGAAGACGAGTATGTTGGCCGCGATCAGCAGCATCAGTCCCCTCATGCCGAACCCTCTACGATGGAGAACACCGTGTCCTCGCCCCCATCCGGGTTAGTCACCATTCTTCGCCGAACAGCCCTGCCCTCCATAACCAAGGAGTACATGGCGAAGCCCACGATGGCCACAACGGTGTCGTCCAGCTTGGTGCGGACGGCAACATCCGGGAATGCCAATGGAATGTTGACGCAAAGCGCCTTAGCCGTCGGGGTGTCCGCCGCCACATCGCGAGTCAGTTCTTTGGCCAGGCTCTCCAGACACCACCACCCGTTGCCGGGCGCGATCCGCAGGATGCCAACCCTAGCTCTTTCGATGGCGTCTATCTGTGCGTCGGATGGGGTTATGTCACTTTCAACACAGGCATCATCCGGAGCGAAGTCTGGGTTGGCTGGCGGTGACGCCGCTTCGGTTATGTCACTTTCACTCTGGACTCCTGTCCTGCGCCACAAGCAGGAGCTGGCAGACTCGACATCCGCCATCGCCTCCAGGTGTTCAACGCAGTCCTCGGAGGCAAGTACCGGACCCGGTGTCTTGAACTCCTCCTTCAGCGCCTGCGCGTAATGCGCGGTGGTGAACACACTCCCGCCATCCGGGTTGTGCTTGGCGTACAGCGTCACGGCTCTGTTGATGATGCGCAATCTGATGAGGTCGCGGTCGTCCATTCAAGGCTCCTTTCGCTTGTGAATCTTGCCTATCCGTCCGATTCTATGGCCGTGGCTGGCTCCTGGTCAACAGGAACCCCGCGTAAAGTGGCTGGGAGGCATTATTGGGAATGATATGTCACTGTAGCTTTATGCCACTATCTGTGTCGCATTTCCACCCATAGGTGGGTTAGCACCCAGAGCCCCCCTTATGGGGCCCTATCCTATAGGGGTATAAAAGTGCAGGGGGTTTTATCAGGGGGGGGTGCATTATCGGGGGGGCCCATCCTGTGGAGAGGAGGGCTGCTCCTATCGGTCCCTAACATCGGCGCGAGGGACCGTCCGGTAAAGCGTCGGCACGAACGCCGTCCTGATTGTCAAGGGAAATCCGGGAGAAGTTGCGGCGCAAGTGGTGGCGCAAGGAGGAACCCCGCCGCCCGGTGGGGTTGACCGGGTCGTCGGACATGCCAGCTCGGCGGGGTCTCGTCTTGTGGTGACGATCCTATGCCGCCTGTGCCGCGCTCCGTGTCAAGGGGGAGGGGGTAAAAAACCCGGTCCGGTGGACGGACAGGCAGCCGGTGGCCGGACCCGTCTGGCCTATGCTTGGCCACAGTCCCCTACCTTGGGCTGGTCTCGGCTCTTACCAGGGACACGAGCCGGCTGCTGTCCGTTCACCCTGCAGTATACGACATCATCGGGGCCGCGTCAAGGCCGCCCCCACCTGTCGCAATCCGGACGCAATTTCGACATGTTCCGGGAACATGTCGATGTCGTCGACAAGTCCGATAGCTAGAATCCGACATGGACGAGGCAATCCGGATCGGTGGGTCTCAGCCTGGTGGGTTCCGCTGCCCCAGTAATTGTGAGGACAGGGATCAGCACCTAGGGGTGCATTTGGGGCATGGGCAACTGATGAGGTGGACACATGTGCTGCCGTCCTTCTTGCGTCCCGTGCCAGCGCACTCCGCGCATTGGTCATGCAGGCATGGCTGCGAGCCAAGCGTTGACCAGCGTGGACTTACCCACGGTCGCGGCCTCGGATTCTCCTCATGCTGATCACGAGCAATGTTCATGCATTATTATACCGTTGGCCAGCTAAGAGTCAACTCAGCCCAGACGACCTTGAGAAGGCATAGTCCGATAGCTAGAATACAGCATGAGAACCAGCCGCGCCGTCGCGGGGCGTACGCACGGTGCCGGACCAATGTCTGGTATGGGGGCGCCCCTTCCTTAGCGGGCGCCCCAGACGAACCTGCCCATCTTTCCCCGGGCGGAAGCATGTTGACATGGCCATCTCCGGAGAATAGAATGCCATATGAACACAAAAACGGAAGAACTTCAAGGATGCATCGGGGCCATGACCGTCCAACCCAAAGCGAAGATGTTCACTACAGCCAAGATTGCGGGATGGACCGTGATTATCGCTTTGGTGGTGATCATCCTTAAAGTGGTCGCATCCGCGATCGAGATTGTCGGTTTTGCGTGGGCGAGGGCGAGCTGAATGCGGACGAGTGTCTCGCGCTTGAGCGGGTGTCCGCCGGCGACCACATCGCCGTTGTCCCCCACCTGCGTGGTCGCCTCTCCAAGCTGGGCAAGGAAGGCAGAGGCGCCTAGAGCCATCCCGTCTCGCTTAGGGTCGTCAGAGCCTGCACGAGTTCGTACGCTTTCAAAACGGCGACCGAGGCGCCTGCGACCATTATGGCCACAAGAAGGGCTTTGTACCACCCACTTTTTTCGTTTCTCTGTATCATGTTAGTCCGTCTCCGAGCGATATCGACAAGTCCGATAGTGTCATAAGCTAGAATCCCGCATGAGGACATTCAAAATGAGGACATTCCAAAAGGGCGACCGGGTCAGACTGACAGCCGCAGCGCGAAGACGGCAACCAGCCAGCTACGCTGGCCCAGGCGAGGTCATCGACGATCACGACCTCTGCGCCGACGGTAGCCTTCCTGCGGACTCGCCCACCCGCTGGCCCATCGAGGGACCGATCACGATTGGTGTTCGGTTCTACAAGTCCGGGAAGGTCGGATCATTCCCCCAGGGCGATCTGATGCGCGTCCGATAGCCGCCGCCGGGCGATGGGCCGCGATGTTCAAGCTGAGCGGGCAGCGACTGGTGACCGGACCCGCTGGCACTGCCACAGTCCCCCACCTTACTGGCGCCCGGGCGGGCTACATGCTCACCTGTTTGTCCCTGTTCCTGTTGTTCAGCGGACCGCGACTCAACTTGTCCGAAAAACCACGGACACCCCCCGAATCCCGGCGGGTAACCCCTCCAATGCAGTTCCTGCGGGCAAGGTTATCTCCACCCCCCATACATCGTCATTGAAGCCATTCGGATGGTGTACACGCACGGCCGCGTCCGGCCACCTCTCAATCGCCTCAGACTTTGCCGATTCGGCCTCACATAGTGTCGCCATGGCACTGCTCCACATGCGCCGAACCCCCCACACGGAATCCGACTGCTGTCCGCACACTCCAACGTACGATATCGCCACCCCGAAGTCAAGGTCGTTTGCGATGGCGTCGCCGAAAGGTTGGTCACTGGCTAGCTTGGTCACTGACCAAGCTGAGTGACCAAGTTCGCCATTCTGGACATTGTCAGCCGCCGCGATGCCTGGTCGTCGTGATTTGGGCGATGTCGGCGATTGGGATAGCCGTCTCCTTGTGCCACTCATCGACGATAACGGCGAACGCAGATTCGTACCGCAATGATTTCGTGTAGCTGCCTCCGGCTCGCCCTCGGTGTAGGAACTTGCGGACGGTGCCATCCTTCATGTCCACCGTGATGTTGGCCATGATTCTTCTCCTTGGCTATACAGGATCCTCAACCTTATGACGGAGCTGTTTGCCCCGCACCCATGCAGGACAGGGGTTGATCTGCCTACGGAATGAGGCATAGTCCAATAACAGTGTCCGAGTTCAGGCGCTGCGCGGCGCGTTCGGGTAGTCCGATAGTTCGCTAGAATCCTGCATGAGAACCAAACGCATGACATTCAGGAAGGGCGACCGGGTGAGGATGACAAGGGCCGCTTGGCGAAGGTTACCCCCTGCCGTATCGGCGCTGAACGGTTGCGATGATGCTGGCGAGGTTGTAGACGCTTGGGAATCCCCCGATCGGCGCGAGCCTGACACCGTGATGGTCCGGTTCCTCAAGTCCGGGATGCCCGTGTCCTTTGAGCCAGACGAGTTGGAGCGTATCCGACCATAACCCGGTAACCGTGTCCGAGTGACGACACCGGAATCCCGTACCGACGACAATCTTCGGAGCGTGTTCCGATAGAATACATCTCTGGCAGCCCGCCCCGGAAGGGGGTATACCTTGGGACACCGTGGGCATGAGAGGTGTTCTGCCGCAGCTCCGGCATCAGGCGAGACTCGACGCGAAAGCCGCCGCGCGAGGAAACAGGAGCAAACTAGGCTTGGCAGGCTGGAGAGACAGCCGTCTTTCAAACACCCAATTCCACCCGTCCGATAGCTAGGTTCGCTATAATCCTGCATGAGAACCAAACGCATGACATTCAGGAAGGGCGACCGGGTGAGGCTGACGAAGGATGCGAAGCGAAGGCTCCGGGACACCCCGTTTTGGCATGAGAACGGCAGGCACCCCAGCCAGTGCGACGGGATCGGGAAGGTCGTTGGCGTCACGCCACCCGACCGCGACCAGCTCCGCCGACGCCGTTCGGCTGGCCATGTGACCGTCCGGTTCCCAACCACCAAACGCTCCGTCTCCGTGAACGCGCTACCGAGGCTGCTGGAGAAGGTCCGATAGCCCTGTCCGAGTTCAAGTGTTCTCGGACACCCGGGCGGACCTTCGGATGCGTCGATAACCGCGATAACAAAGAGTGGGGGTGGGTTTTTCTCGGAGGTGTCCGTTATACCTGAAGGCGTGTCCCGGGCAGGTGTCCGAGTTCCGGCGGGTTACCGGACCATGGGCAGGTCCGCTTTCCGGGGTGGGGATTCGGACCTAGCGTCTCGGATGTGTCGGAATCGGTCTCCCGTCATCGACCGAGACGGGCCGCTGCGGATCCTGCTCAGGCACATTCGCATCCCGATCGGCGCACCTGCCACAGACGCCGTCCATGGTGGGGACATTCTTCGCCCCGCATTTGGCGCAGGTGCCCGAATCCTCCCATGTCGCCTCGGGCCAGATCCGCTTTCTGCGACGCGCGTTCTCCCGCTCCGTCCGTCCCCCGTGGGTGTCGCTGCCCGTCGCGGCTACCGGGTCCCGCGTCATCTCACCCTGCGCGGCGGCGCGAACCTGGGTCTCGGTCTTGGCTCCGCACCCCTCGCACTGGCCATCGACCACTTCCTCGCCGCACCTTCCGCACCGCGTCGCCCAGCACCGCACGATCCGTCGAGCTATCCTTTTCGCGTTCATGCGCTGGGGATGCCCAGCAACACTTTATCGGACAGGTCATAAGCAGGGATGGGGTGTTCAGCCTCGCCAATCAATGCGGTGAGGTCACCGATATGATGCAGGACCCATAAAATGATTGTTTGGCTTCACCCCGGAATGGCTGTTTGACCGTATACGGAATTGAGTGTGTACCCAGAGGACGGCCTCTCTTCACGGGTCGGCGGGATGCGGTCGATTGATATCCGTCGAGTCGCTGGCTATGATGTTCCGGTCGGGTAGATCGCCCGGCAGCAACCCGGACTCAGCGAGGCACTGACGGGTGACCGAACTCTAAGTATCCGGGATTCCGCTAATTGCAGCGGATGGGGGCCGCCTTGACGAGGGCGGCCCTCTTTCCATTCGTGGTTGTCACACGGTATCGGACCACTGTCTTGCAGGGTTCATTCCGTAGGCGAATCCAGACACCTCACAACATGGATGGAAGGATACAAAATATGGCGATATTAAGAGAAACGCTTCTGAAGAGGCTGGCCGCAGCCGAGGGGGTATTCTACGGAAATCTCGTGAACATCAAGGGTGTCTTGGAGAGCAACGGTATCGTCTGGCATCCGCCGAGCGGGGGTGATGACTACTGGAAAAAAGGGCTGCGATACCAACTGACTGAAGAAAAAAGGCTGCGATACCGACTGCCACACGGTATCACATCTGCGTGCTACAGGGATTTGGACACCGATGACCTCCGCGCGATGATGGAGAAGTTTGACGCGTTCGTCGAATTCGTCCAACAACAGCATGGGTTAGACATTGAACCACAGGACCGAGTTGGTGGTTCAGAGTCCGACTACTGCTTAGGAATACGGCTTCTTGATGACCTCACCTTGGAAATGCCGTGGCACCGTACATGGGACAAAACATAAAGACTCGGTACATGGGCCAGAACACGAACGCGAGATTAAGTGTGTGGCCAGACATGGTCCGATAGCCATGTCTGTCGTTTGTGCTAAGGTGGGGTGTTGGACGAATCCTGATCGACCTTCATAATCGCCTTGACGAAGGCGAGGAGGGCGCTTCCGCGGCGTCCCTCCGCCACCTCGACACACATCTCACCGCCACCGCCCGCGCGCATTAGGGTGTGGCCCTCATCGGTGAACAGCCATCGCCCTCCGCGCTTCTTGAGTACGATCACAGGATGGTCGCCATCGTCGAACATGAACGGTACATGGACGATATATCGGTCAGCGCCCTCGCGTTCGATATCGACCCCCTCGATGGCCCTGCGCAGCTCTCGCTCTAATCCCGCTGCATTCGTCATGCGACCTCCCTCGGACCCGCTGGTGAGGTCGGCTTCTTCGCGCCCACATCCAGAATGCTTTCAATCGCCTCCCGCTCCGCCGGGCCGGGGAACTGGACGACGATCTTCAACACGCCGCCACCCGGGGAGGATGATCGGAATATCACATCCGAGAGGAGCATTGTGCGGACGACTTCGCACCCGACATCCGGGTCGCCGACGCTGTACTCCACTGGCTCGGAATAGGCCGCGGCGACAATCCGCCCCGCAATCATCTTTGGTTTGTGTGGGTCCATGTCCATCAGCCCTTGCACGCGTACGAAACTCGTGCAGGCCCCGTTGACGCGTCATACCCCGGCGCGAATCTTCGCGCTGATGCTCTCCGAGAACACGCCCGAATCCATCGCGTCGCCCGCGCACTCCTGGCAGAATGGGGTGCCGTCCCTGTCATCCATGTCGATGCGCACCAAGACGGTCTTGGCCGGCGACCGGCACGAACCCCGGCAGACCGGGCAACCCGGATCCGCGCATCCGCATCCGACCGCCCCCGTGAGACGCCGTGCTATCCTTCTCGCGTTTCCCATGCACGCGGAACACCCAGAAACACTTTATCGGACGGGCCGCTCTCCGGCCGACCCCTCTGCTGAGAAAAACCTGCCTTGACGGCACAGTGTATGTGGTGTAGACTTGGGTTGACCACCAGGCCGCTACCCGCTAGAATCGGGTGCGTAGACCCCCAATCCGTCACGCGCCATCCGAGCGTCGTGGCGGATCGGGGGTTGGGGAAGCCCGGGGCCACGCGCTCCACGGAGCTCGTCGCCCTGGCTTCCTTCTTTCCGTTATGAATACGCAACGGTGGCATGAGGCATGACGAAGGTCGCGGAGGCACCGTCGGTGTTCTTGTTTTCCGCATAAACGAAAGGACGACGAAATGGGCAAGCGGGAACAGACAGAAGACCGATGTCGCATTCGCCTTGAATCTGAAAATCAGGCGCTGCGTATTCAAGTGGAGACCCTACAGGCTGACATGTCTCGGCAGGATGACCGCGTACGCGAGGCGCAAGTCGAGGCTGAGAAGCTGCGCGCTGCAGCCCCCCCCGACCGCGCGATTGTGATTAAGGTTGGAGACATCTTGTCAACATGTGAATACTTAGCGAAAAAGGTAGTAGGTGCGACGCCCCGAGGACGGCTCATGGACATGATCTATCGGTCTCCGACATACATTGCTGCACAACGGGCCATGAATGAGCTGAGTGAAGCCTCCGCTACTGCCCCGGCAGGGTCATGTGAACCAAAAAAGCCCAGCCTTGGCGTGTCCGTCAAGCCCCGCCTTGGCAGGTCTACCCCGGAATCCCGTGGTAAGAACAAGAGACCGGTCGTTGCGGCCTTTCCGCTTGACACGGGCCGCCGCGAATGTTACCCTTCAGGCAGCTAGTCTCCGCCATGCTGGTCGGCCTCGCAACCCGGCCAGCGGTTTCCGCTGAGTTGGGCCGCCCGGAGGGCGGCCCTTCTCTTTGACTCTGGCCCCCGCGTATCGTACGCTTCATCCGAACAGTAATGGTTGTTCACGGTCATCCGCCCCACGCGGCTAGCCGCCACGGGGTAGGCACCGTGCAACAACCCGGCATTTTGGTACCCAGTATGAAGGGGGCCGCCCGGAGGGCGGCCCCCTCCCCATTGACGGGGTGTGAGCAATGACGACGGCGACGACGCCATCGACAAGTCCAAGCTAGAATCCGGCATGAGAACCAATTTCAGGAAGGGCGACCTGGTGAGGCTCGCGAGGCGGAGGAAGGCGCAGCAGGGCGGCCCGTTCCGCCGCCAGTGCGCCGGGGAAGGCACGGTCGTCGGTTTCGTGCCCGGCGGTCGAGACCGCAAGGAACATGTGGTCGTCCGGTTCCCGAAGGGCGAGTTCGGATTCCCGCCGCAGGAGCTCGAGATCGTCGCGGGCCGTCCGCGGCTGGCGTAGTCCGATAACCATGTCCGAGTTCAGGTGTTCTCGAACACAGGCCGGGCGGCCCTTCTTGCGCTTGACACGAATCAGTGGCCGGGCTATGATCCGCCGAGCAGCCAGGCGCCTAGCCCGGTCGCGGGGTCGATGCCCCCGACAACCTGACCCGTGGTTCGACGAAAGGAGAGACACATGGACGGAGGACGCAGCTACAGTTTCAGGCGAGTATTGGTTGTGCTTGCCGTCGTAGCGATTCTCGGCGCATTCTGCTGGCTGATGGCGCCGGACGCGCCGATGGAGGCGATGTACAACATTGGGACGATCCAATCACAGGATCGGATAGCGATCTGGCTCGGCGGAGCGGACACAGTCGAACGCATACTGCTGCGGTCGTGGCTGTTCGAGCGTGGAGTCGAGGGATCAGAGGCGTTGTGGCTGATGAGCGCCCAGCAGAATGAGTTGGACGCGGTCATCGACGACCTTCGCATCCCCCACGAGCCGGGACCGTCCGGAGTGAATTGACGAACCCGAGTTCGGCGACAGGCCGGGTTTCGAGGTTTTAACTTCCGCCAGTGAGAAGGCCAAGCTACCGTGCCGGGTCCGGTGGGTCCGACGGCATCCAGTATCTGGGAGGGCCGCCCGGAGGGCGGCCGAAAGGAATCGGAATGAAAAGGTTGCGTGAATGGTATTGGGCATTGCAGGTCGGAACATTCAAGGACAGCAAGCCGTATTTTCTCCTGCTGCCATACGCCACAAACCTCCCCGAAACTCCACGATTGTTCAAAACACGCGGCGAGGCCCGTCGCTATAAGGATGATGCAGTGGATTGCCCGGAAAAAAAACAGCACTGGAGGCCCGTCCGCGTGCAAATCGTTGCCTCAGTTTGACATGAAGAAACCCGTCGCCGCCCGGATCGATTCTGTGCCGTTCTGCGATCTTGACTTATAGGTTTTGCAGTGGTATGCTCCTATGCCGGGTCCGGGGGATCCGACGGTCTCCGCCACCCGCCTCGACGGATGTGCGGCCCGCGGAGCCAGTGTCAGGACGGTTGCTTCGGCGAGCCTGAAGCAACCCCCTGGCGGACTCCGCCGGAGGCGCCGCCCGGCTAAGTTTTTCGAGGGGCCACCCCGCCAGAGGCGTTAGCCACAGGGGTGGCCCTTTCCATGCGCTTGACTCCGTCCCGCACGGGCGATAGACTCCCGTGCCGGGTCCGGTGGGTCCGACGGTTTGCGGTCTTCGCCTCGACAGATGTGCGTGCCGCGGAACCAGTGTCAGGGCGGTTGGCTCGATGACCTCGATCACCAGCCCCTTGGCGGACTTGCCGGAACGATATCGCCCGGCTGGATTTTCTCACGGGGCCATCCGCAGTTTTGCGGTGGCCTTTTTTTCATGCCTTGAGACACGGTTATCGTGACCCTAACAAACCGAAGGGGGCTCTTCCGAAGCGCCAGATATCGGGCGTGCGTTTCCTCCTCAGCGCCAGTGGGTGCGCGCGTCTGGGATGTGCTGGCTGTTTTCATGGGCGCCAAGGGGGTGTCCTATGTTGTTTTTTGGCCTACTTAATAATGCAGAATCGTCAGGGTGTGGGAAATCGACCCACCACGCCCCACACTGAACCACTGGAACCCACGGTATAATGGGCGGGAGGGCCGATCTGTGACAAGAAGGAAGAAATGGGAGGAGTGGAAGCGAAGGCAGGTCGAGGGTTCGCCGCCAAGCGAACGCAAGTGGGTGCGCGAGATGCTCGACGGGGTTCCGATGCCCACCCCGGAAAAGGAGATCAGGATCAGGGAAATCCACGACATCGTCGAAAGAGTGTTCGGCAAGCCGCCGAAGAGAAGGAAACGCCGTGGCCAGTAGCAGCAAGGAATGGGAGGATTGGAAGCGGGAGCAGGTCAAGGCCGTCCCGCGCCATGCACGGAAGCGGATGAGGGAACTGCTCAACGGCGTACCGGGTCCGCCGACGGAATGGAACGGCGGCATAAAGAGGCTCCGCCAGACCAGCAACGAGTTCCAAAGACTTCTGGGCGGGAAGAACTGGAGGCGGCACCGTGGGAAGGAATAAGAATCCGCGGTGCGAGCTGTGCGGATCGGACAGGCCCTTGGAGTTCGGCGAGACGCGGTGCGCGGTGTGCAAGAGGACATGCTCGTGCGGCAGGCTGATCCCGTACTCCGGCTTCGGCAGGCCGAACCTGATGTGCCTCCAATGCTCGGAGGTGAGGCACGACCGGAGGCTGTGTCCGTGCGGCAATCTGGTGCCGAAGAGCAGGGTGCTATACTGCTCGTACGCGTGCATGCTGGAGGGCGCCCGCATCAAACGCGGCGGCAGGCCGCGTCTGGGGTGGGCGCCGAACCTCCACACGATCGCCAAGAGGGAGGGCGACCACGAGAAGGCGGCCAAAAAGGTACTCTATTGGTTGCAACGCGACGCGGATAAGCCGAGCTCGATCGAGATACGCGACGGACACTCGATCTTCAACGTGTACGGAGAGAGGCTGTATGTCGTCCGGGCGACCGGGATGGGGTTTGACATTGCGGGGCAGGGGCTTCCGGAGTGGGTGCCTGTGGACGATGAGGACAGGCTCACAGCCATGACCCCGGAGCCGGAGGCATACCTGCTACTCAACGGTCGACGGGATGTGGTGTTCGGCGTCAAGTCGCGGTACAGGGAGAAGTGGAGATCGGAGACCCTGTTTGTGCATCGGTACGGCGGACTCGCCGAGGTGCTGCATTGCCCGCGTGGCGCGGGGATTCTGAGGGCCATCGGCCTTTAGCCTCAAACGCGCCGCCTTCGGGTATAATACGGCATGGGAGACCACAAGACCGTTATGATAGAGATTTCGTTCCCGCGGAACGACGACGCGCCGGACAGGGGCGCGATATGCAGGGCAATCGACGACCATCTCGACGCGGTGTCGGCCAAGGGGTGGATTCTCGTCGGCACGCAGGTGATCAAACACGCCGGGAAGGGGTGGCTTCGGGTCCTAGTGGCGACCTTCAGGCGGGGGAAGCCCCGGAGTGCGGGTTAGAAGTCCAGAAAGGACAGTCAGGCGATGGAGATAGTGCGGAAGCGCATAGATGAACTGCGGCCGGGAGAGATTGTGGTTCTAGGCGGACAGGTCTTCAAGGTAGGGAGGGCGGATCGAGACGATAATGCCCCTGAGACACATACTCGGGTGTGGGACAAGAAAACGGGTTTGGCACAATTGGAGTGCAGGAACGATCACCATCTGACCGTGGTGGAGGGGTAGCAAATAGGCCGGGTTTTAGCTGCCCCACCTGAGTGTGTCTAGCTATAGGACGATTGGCGGATGTAGAATCACCCATGAAAGACCGCCAACGACCAACTGCTATCAGCCTGTTTGCAGGAGCAGGCGGATGTTCACTTGGCTTCAGTAGAGCCGGGTACAACATCGTCCATGCTTTGGATTTGGATGCGGCGGCTGTTCGCACGTACAGGAGGAACTTCTCCGGCTCACAGGTGGAGACGACCGACGCCCGCACGGTGGATTGGTTGGGTTTGATGCGGCACCTAGGGCTGGCTGATGGTGAACTAGACATGCTTATAGGCGGACCGCCCTGCCAAGGGTTTAGCGCGGCAGGTGCACGCCGACGGGACGATCTGCGGAACTCGCTCTTGGGAAGCTATGTGTCTGCTATCAGCAGTTTGAGGCCGAAGTGGTTCCTGATGGAGAATGTCGAGGGGCTCCTGACGACCAAAACGGGCGATTACCTGTTGGAGGCGATAAGGGCGATCATAGACTTGGGATACGCCCTGCGCGTCGAGAAAGTCTATGCCCACGAATACGGCGTGCCGCAGCGTCGCAAACGGGTGCTGGTGTTCGGAAATAGGCTCGGGCTGGAGTTCAGCATGCCAACCCCATCCGCGCCCGTTAGTGGCGATATTTTCCGCAAGGGTTCCGTAACACTCCGCGACGCAATATCGTCACTGCCATCACCCACCACAATGCTGGATGCCCCTTCATCGTACGGTAGATTCGTAGCCAGCGAGCTGGAGGCGTACTACAGAGACGGTTGCGATGGACTAGCGGATCATTACGCGCCTCCGGTGGGCGATGTCCAACTGGAACGCATCAAGGCGCTGTGTCCCGGACAAACGATGAAAAACCTGCCTCCAAAGCTGCAGCATGCGTCATTTGGGCGGCGCGCCAACAGGCGGGTCAGGGATGGTACCCAGACCGAGAGGCGCGGCGGCGCCCCAATCGGACTCAAGCGTCTGTTCTACGACGAACCATGTCTCACGATCACAGGGGCATCGACGCGCGAGTTCATTCATCCCACCAAGAACCGGCCACTGACTATCCGGGAATGCGCGCGAGTGCAGACATTCCCTGACGCGTTCCTATTTGAGGGAACCGCCGCTCAGCGCATCAGGCAGATCGGCAATGCTATCCCGCCACTGCTCGCAGAGACGATGGGTCGATACATCATGGCGTGCGGGTTTGAAGGATCGACACCTCAGAGTCAATGTGGTCTCATCGGCTTCTCGCTGACCAAGGCATCCGCGATGAGTCCTGCCCTCTCTAGGATGCATTCACGGCTACAGTTGCTCTGTTCGCACTAAGAAAAGTCCGATATCCAGCGCATCGTACAGCTCCTCTGTCCCGTTGGGGCTGGCGTGGAAGCGGCAGGTTGGATTCGGACATTTGGTCGGCTTGGTGAACATCCACTTGGAAAATATCCAATACATCTTGTCGCGCGGCAAGCTGGTCTTCCAGAAAAGCCGTGAGGCGGTGGCATATGGCCAGAAGAGGCAGTTTATCGGCGCGAAGGACCGATAACTGGACACACTCAAGTCAGGCAGCTAGGGCCGGGTTCTAACTGCCCCACCTGAGTGTGTTCAGTTATAGGACGCTAAGCGAATTATTGGACTCGCCAAGGCGTGGATTGTGCAGGGACGATGGAAATCGTTTCTGATGACTATGTGAACATCAACAGCCCGTTTGAAATCCGCTGCTTCGCCGGCGGCACCGATGTACTCGTCCCGAGAGGCGGCGTCGACCTCAGTGAGGGCGATGACAACGAGATATGGCACACTGACTCGCCCCTATGTTGACGCTCCACCCGCCGCAGCCTATAATGGAATGATGTCCGGTTCGGAAGACGGTCGATTACCTCTAGGAGATACATAGGAGATACGACAGACATGCCAGCAGTACACAAAGCCGAGAGATGCATGAGCGACCTCGACCACCCCTTCTATAACCATGGCGCGAGGAGCGTCTGTGGCCTCTTCCTACCACATCCCCGCATCGTCGCGGAGATCAGCTTGGACGACGAGGCAGTGACATGTCAGGACTGCCTGAACGCCATGATGTACGAGACGCGGGAGACCGGGGTACCCTGCTTCAGGTGCAAAGAGAGGTCCGGCTTGGACTGCGCGGGCCGATCGCCCGACGAGTCGACCCTCTGCCAACAATGCCTGAAGGAGTGGCTAGCCGAGGAGGCGAAGTCGCAGGCTGTACACTTGGCGAGCTACCTCGACGGACTCAGGGACGGTGCGGGCGACCAGAGGGTGCGGGATGTGTGGGAGAAGCTCTCGGACGAGGATAGGGACGAACTCTGGAAGATCATCGGCGACGCGGGCGTGGACAGGATACTCTCCGCGGAGCCCAGCGACCAGTCCCTCGCCGACGGGCAGTGGGTGAACCGTGTCCACCAGCCGTTGATTCGGGCCCGGGTGGCGGCCCTCCACAATGTAATCGAAAGGATTCAAGAGCAGGCGGACGCGGACATCCAAGAGGCTGCGGAGCTAGCCGACAGGGCCGTGCTGTGGTCGCGGCGTCATGGCTCGCGTTCGGCGTGAACTGGCTGGTGCATCGCCTCCGCGAGTCTCCGCCTTCCTTCGGGAGATGCGAGCAGGCGGGCAAAGACGCGCTCTTTCTCCTCGTTGGTCAGTTTTCTGCTGTTCCGGCCAGCGGGGCAGTCGCATCTGACCTCGGTGGTCAGCATCTTCAGCTTACCAGTCCCCTTGCACCACCTGCATTCCATATCTGATTCTATCGCACCCAATCCGTCCAGCTTGCGGCGCCCGAAGTATCGCATTGCTTAGACGGCGCTTTCTTTTACAATTTCCTCGTACTTCGACGGGTCAGTGATGACGAAGCCATATTTCGTGCGCGCGTCGTATTCCTCCTTCGGCACGAGGAATCTCCTAGCCTTGGAAAAGTCGCGGACGCCGCCGACAGTCGCCGTCACCTCCACAAGTCCGGGGCGGTCACTGCTGTTGGCCGATACCACGACCAGATCATTCGCGTGGCGGTCGCTGAAAATGCGCTCGTCCTTGATGCGACTCTCGCCCTCGGGGATTTCCTCCCCAGTGAATTGCTCGTATGCGTCCGGGTGCCAGTTGCGGAGGGTTTTCATCGCCGCGTCGAT
>VAPB010497035.1_pt1 | contig 19605 bp, 16 predicted proteins | sample 3395101 | NCBI WGS metagenome assembly VAPB01 (sample SAMN08290433, study PRJNA428436) | hydrothermal vent metagenome | isolation source: Deep-sea hydrothermal vent chimney | place: Indian Ocean: Southwest Indian Ridge | reverse complement strand
AGAGCTTGGTGGAAGGATTGTTCAGATTCCCGGAAACTGCAGTAGTTTCACAGATTGGCAAAGACAAGCTACAATTGATGCAATTGATTGGCTAGCACCACGACCTAAGGGAAGAATACTGGTTGACTTGACTCACACACCATGGATTGCTCCAGATAGTTGGGATGACTATGTAGAATACTATCCTTTGACTACTTGGAGGAATAGCCTCGTTAACCGTTCTTACATAGTTGACAAACTTCACACAAATTTGACACTTGATAATCTTGAGCTCTATGATATGATTCTAGTTCCAATGCCAAATGCAAACTTCACAAGTCAGGAGGTTGAGGATGTAAGAATCTGGGTGTCGGAAGGTGGTGGGTTATTTGTACTCGGTGATGAGATATATCTTGGTGGTATTGCAGAGTATAGTGACTTCTTGATTTCACCATATAGTGTTTCTTTCAATCTGACATATCCTGGCGGCAGTTTCGGAACCATAGCATCGCCTGCTGGGGAACACCCATTGCATGAAGGCACTACATTAATGGAATACGGAAATTGTGCAAACCTAAACATAACAGGGGATGCATTCCCACTTTGGATGGATGGTGGTAACATCGTAGCTGCCGGACAAGAATATGGTGCAGGGAGAATCGTTGTTAGTTCAGACGGGAACATAGCAGCAGACACTCTTGAACTTCAACAAGAGGACAACTTTGTCTATCTGATGAATGTAGCAAACTGGTTAACCGCGGCAACAGCGAAGGTTCTTGTGTATGCTGACAGTAGCTTTGACCCACGAGACCCGAACTTGGTCCCAATAAACGGTCCAGTGGCTCAAGCATTGAACGATTTGGAAATACCCTTCTACATGACATCCAATTCCTATTATTTCAACGTCAGCCTATTCCGCGATGACTGGGATATGGTCATTTTTGATAACGGCTTCTATTCAACATCACTAATTCAACAGCATCTCATGGAATTCGTTGAATCTGGCGGAAAACTGATCTTCACCTCATGGATGATGTCTTCCTCGGTGTTGCCTTACTTTGGTATTGAAAACGTAGAACACTTCTACGTGGAACCAAGGACTTTGTTTTTGTGGGAAACTGCTCATCCAATCTTCAATCTACCAGTTGATTATGATTCTACTAACGTTAACTCTACATTGGATGTATATGGCGCAGGTGGTTCATATGCAATCAACTTCACGACCTATGCTAATGCAACAACGTTAGCTGGATTTTCAGGATCACCTGATGGAGGTGCAGGAATCATCATCAGCGCTAATGGACGAGCGATTGTTAATGGTCCATTGTTAAGTCTCTACGGCGAAGATACTGATAATTCAACCTACACTGACAATGTGGAGCTGTGGATTAATCAAATCGGATACCTGTTCTATGACAGACCGACAATCAATCATCCCGATGATGTCATCTACATGGAAACCGAAACAGGTAATGAGATTAGTTGGACTCCTTCTGCATCAGCAGGACCTTGGACATACGTCTTCAGTGTCAATGGAACACCCGTTCAAGGTGGTCGATGGACTGGAGCACCTCTCACATTCAATGTGGACGGTGTCAATGCTTCAATCACTGACTACGAAATCACAGTCTTTGATAGACTAGGGTATAGTGTCTCCGATTTAGTTATTCTCCATGTGACTGAGTACGTAGAACCTACAACTACTACAGGATCTACAACTACTACAGGACCTGGAGGGCCACCACTAGACCCAACACTGGTAATCATCATTGGTGTCGCAGGGGCGGGTGTGGTCATTATTCTGGTTGTAGTCATGCAGCTCAAGAAGAAGAAATAGCACAAAGAATGGGAAGCTGTTTCAGGATGGCGACCCATGTCTCTCTTTTTTCCAAGCAATACAACAACAATAAAGGCAAATAGTCCTCCAAGATTCAGATTAAGGAGTACGGAGGCTGTATGTCCTGAGCAAGAAGCGAAGCACTGCAAAATTCAAACGTCTGGCCTATGTTCACAAGATAGCAGAACTGAGTAGACGTGGAGATATTGATGCAGTTGCTGAGCTGATGAAAGGTTTCTTTTTAGACAAGAAGGCCCATCCATGGCATAGGCTGTACAAAGACATTGAAACGTACTGGAAACGTGAACATCCCAAGAAGGATCCATCGGAGACCCTAATTCTGCTTCGAGATGCTGTATTTGGAGCACTGGATATACTATCCTTTAGCATCACCATGCCCAACCCAACTTCAGAATTCCTCGCTCTCTTCACAAAGGAAGACACTTGGAAGGAAGGTCGTAGGAAAGTTAGGAACAAATGCATCGAGCTGGCCGAAGGCTTGATCAAGAAGAAGAAGACCAGGTATCTCATACCTTCAGCGCTGAAGCGTGATGGATTTGGATTTCTTGTTAGTGATATTGAAGAGGTTGAATTGGAATTATTCAGAAAGGCTAAACCTACATTGAAACAAGACCCCAAGAAGAAGAAGAAGATAGAGATTCTTGATCTTGCTCCACTGGAGAAACTAAGACTAGGAAGTAGATTTCTACGAGAACAGATGATTATGGAAACTAAGATTGAGAAGAAGGACCAACGGATTTCCACAATCCTTGAGGCGTATGATCATTTCTTGTTAGAACATGAAATTGACAGACGTTCAGCAATACCGGAACCAGAACAAACTGAACAAGTAACGTTGAATGGTACTCCTCTATCATATGATGACGACGAAAAGACAACTCCTGGCAAACGAGTGGTCGATAAAGCTGTACAATCACCCCTCACAGATTTTCTAGATGACAGAGATGTGAAGAAGATAAAGAAACCGAAAAAAGCTCGAGCTCGTAAGAAAAAGAAGGTGAAGAAAAAGTGAGCAAGAAGGGCACTCTAAATATTCCAGCTTTAGAAAATAAAGCGTTGAGGGAGCTCTCCAAGATTGCTTATGATATAGACTCACCTGACCTAGGACGCATGTACGACGCCGTTGGTCGACTCGCATCTCACGAAAATAGTAGATCGCTTCTACCCAAAGCAATGGAACTTCTTGATTATCCGGATCAAAATGTGAAACAATCTGCATTCACTGTTGCTGGAAAGTTCACTTTTGGAAAGTATACTAGTGAAGTCTTCAATTCTCTAAAATCAATGAACCCAGTCGAGAGGGAACAAGTACTACAAGGGATTCAGGAAAAGTTCAATCAGATAGGTGGACCAGAATCAACTAGCGAACTAAAACGTTGGATTAAGGCTCTTGAGGGATTAGGTAAGGAGCATCAACCTGCAGTATTTGGATTGATGAGGTATTTGGGTGGGCCTGGTAAGAGATGGGTGACAAAGCAGATCAAAGATAATTTCAAGAATATCTCTTTAGGCGCAGTTCCTGCTCTAAGTGGATTTCCTGGTAAGACAAAAAAGAATCTTATCAAACTCATCGCTGAAACTGCATCGAAAAACAGAAGAGACATGTTGCCTTTTATCTGTGGAATTGTGGATCAGACCACATATTCCAATTTATCGGTTTTTCTCAAGGGAAGTAAATGGCAAGAACGAGCTGAGATTGCATCCGCAGTATCAACCTCGGGAATAAAGTCTACTTCAGGTTTTGTAATGGAACTAGTCGGGGATCCTAAATGGCAGGTGAAACAAGCTCTACTAGAGAAGCTCAACACCCGAATTTCCAAATTCTCTAGCTTGCTAAAGATTCTTAGTTTTCTCGTGAAGGAATCTCACGACAGGGTTAGAACGCAAGCAGAGAGGACACTTCTAATTCTAGGGTCGGAGAAGTGCATTGATACTACAGTTAGTGAACAGAGGAGGAAATTAGAGAATCAATATCGTCCGCAATTGCTCAGAGCTGCAAAGGCAAACAATGATTTGGAAACAGTGTGGTTGGACGTTGATTTAGAAACAATTGAAAAAGAAGATGTTGTAGAAGAGATGAAAATTCAAATCGATCATGAACCCGTCGGCCTAGCTCTAGCAGGTATCGCATCAAAAGGACAGAGCGAAGATGCACCTATTGTCAAAGGAGAAGAAAAGTCAGTATTAATGGCTGCGCTTCTTGGGGCTCAAAAACAATCCACAGCTGAGGCAGAAGAAACTCAGGCAATTCATGCAGATGACCTACCACTTGACCCAACAATCCCAGCCAGTAGCAAATTTCTTCTACTTCTGCAGAGAATGACTGACAAGGTTGGAAAAGATGTGCCTCTAAATGATATTCTCACAAAAGCTGAGGAATCAGGTATTACAGAAGATGAATTCGATGAGATTATCGTGGAGTTTGAGAAGCAGGGAATCATTTATCGTTCCAGCAAAGGTACAGTGAGTTATGTAGACATCGAACTCTGATTTTTTCCATCCAAAGACTAATCTTGTTGAGCTGATGATACTGGACCACTGGTTGGCTTGAGCTATGAGCGATGAACTTCTTATCAAGAATGGATTGATAGTAACTGGAGATAAGAGAGGCAAGATCATTCCTAACGGATTCATCAGAATCAACGATGGAAAGATTGCAGAAATCAATGAAGGAGAACCATCCTTCACATCTGAGAATGTGATAGATGCATCGGGCGGAGTTATCATTCCAGGTTTCATCACAGCTCATACTCATCTCTATGGTATCTTATTGCGCGGTGCTAGTCTAAATATCAAACCACCAACTGACTTTGCTCAAGTCCTTCAGAGAGTGTGGTGGCCAGTCGATGAGGCTTTGACCATTGAAGATGCATATGCAAGTGCACTATCTGCGGGGGCAGATATGTTGAGGAATGGCTCAACACTTTTTGCTGATACATATTCAGGACCTAATTCGATTGAAGGCAGTCTAAATGCGATAGCTAAAGCGACAAAGGAATTGGGTATTCGAGGAATCATAGCGTTTGAGATGACTGAGAGGAATAATCCAGATGAAGCGTCCCGAGGTTTCAAGGAAGGTGTGGATTTCATTAACTCATGTGGAGAAGGAGACCTTGTTTCTGGAATGGTCAGTATTCATGCCTCTTTCACGGTAGGAGATGAAATCATCACCAGGGCTGCCGAACAGGCAAAGGAAATGAAAGTCCCAATCACTATTCACACATCTGAGGGTCTCGTGGACCTCTATCACAATTTAGAGACTTCTGGCGAGCGGACGGTGGAACGTCTTGACAGACTTGGACTTCTAGGGTCCAATACAGTCCTAGCGCACTGCGTCCATGTTGACTTGAACGAGATTGAGCTCATTGCAAAACGACGATCGTCAGTCGCTCACAATCCCATGAGCAACATGCTGAATGCTGTTGGTGTTGCTCCTGTTCCTGCAATGCTCGAGAGAAAGATCACTGTTTGTCTCGGAAATGATGGTTGGATCTTTGACCCATTTGAGAACATGAGGTGTGCATTGACGGTCCACAGGTTGGCAAGTGGCAATCCTAGTGCAATAGGTCCAGACGAGATCTTCAAGATGGCAACAATTGAGGGGGCTCGTGCCTATAATCTCGAGAAAGACTTGGGTAGTTTGGAGAAGAGAAAACAAGCAGATGTAGTAATTCTAGATAGTTCCACGGTTCCAACTCCGCTAACCCCTGATTCTGTAGTGGGCCATCTGGTCAACACATTCAGTGGTCGCGATGTGAGAGATGTTGTTGTAGGTGGTCAAGTGGTTGTAAAAGATAGAATATTGACAAAGACGTCTGATGCAAGAGTTGCAGAGGTTTCTAAGAAATCAGCTGAGGGTCTCTGGTCGCGCCTGAATCTCTAAAAAAAGAAAAGAGTGGAGCAAAGCTCCACATTCTCTACCTTCTTCTTATGCACACCACTGCACCTAGAAGGACAATTACGCCGACCACTATTCCAACAAGTAGAATGTTATCTTGAAGAAGTCCGAAGATATCAGTTCCTAGTCCATCACGAATGAATGAAGCACCTTCCACCACTCCGGATGTGGTGTTGGTTATAGTAAGCGAATATCTTGCAAGGAACCCATCTGTTTTCAGATATTGCACAGACACCTGCATTGTCACATCATCATCAATTCCACTCATGCTTGCACCCCAATAGGTTCCATCGTTGATGATAGTATGGTTCTCAGTCCAGAGGACTGAGTTAGTAAATAGTTCAGTCAACAGATTGAAGTTACCGATTGGAACTGCAAAACCACTACCAACTAGTGCGATACCAAGTAAGGATAATGCTTCAAATCCCATAGATGTCCCATTGGTATAAACCAAGTCAATGTTCACAAAACCAAGATTAGACCAGTTTGTCAGGGGATCATCGATTGCTCCTGGTGATAAGTCTACAGTGACATTTACACCTTCGTCAATGATTGTTTCCTCTTCCTAATTGAGTGTGAATTGGAAGGTGAATTCATCATTTAGTGCCACTCCCCATTCTAGACCTTCTGATGTTGCAGCTGCAACAGGTGAGATGAGGAACATGGCCACAAAAGACATCGCTAATATTGATTGTAGCATGCGTTTCATTCTATGATCTCCATACCCGCGAATGCGGTTCATCTAGGAAGTTATTGAGCATTCAAAAGTGATTCGATTTCTTCTTTGTACTAGATGGACAAAGTTTTCAGTACGAAACAATGTGACGTCTGCAGGTGTAGAAACTGTATCCTGAACTGACCTTTGCAGATCCCATCTTTGATTCCCATATCCATGTTGTGGACACTGAGTCCTTAGATACATTGGTACAGGTTGGGAGTGAGTACGGAGTCCAGAAGTCCATCCTAATTTGCCACAGTCTTGATGCCAAAAGCTATGCGGATGAGAAATATCCCGGTCGTTTCATCTATGCCAAGTATTTCTCAGGTTCTATGCGATTTGTGTCAGGCGTGGAGAATCTGATCAAAGAGATTAGAGTATTGAAGGAAGAAGGCTATCACTTGGCCAAGATGCAGTCAGCCCCTGTAATGAGAGGGAGAACATCTGCTTCTCCCGAACATCTGAGAATGGATGATGACGACATGGCGAGGTTCTTCGGTGCCATGAAAGATGAGAATATTCCATTTATCCTGCACCTATCAGACCCTGACACCTACTATGAAACAAGATATACAGACACCAAACACTATACCTCAAAAGAAAGAGACCTCAGAGAGCTTAAAGGAGTACTCCAGAAACACAGTTCGATGAAGCTTCAGTTCGCACATTTCGCTGCCCAACCGGAAATACACAGACTCGACAATCTTGCGAGATGGTTTGACACTTACCCAAATTTCAACATAGATACTAGCTCCGCTCGTTGGATGTCAAGAGAACTAAGCAAAGACCCTGAGAAAGCAAGAGAGTTTTTCACGAAATATCAGGATCGCATTCTTTTTGGGACAGATTGTGTATCATGGGGACCTGACAGAAACTACTATGAGGGGCGGTATCTTGCTCTTAGACTTCTCTTTGAAACACGAATCAGGAAAATACCATTACCTTTCACCGATTCAGATACCATTAACTCTGGGGGGACTTTCATAAATGGTCTTGACCTCCCCGAGAATGTACTTCAGAAGATATACTGGGACAACGCTCACACGTTTTACGATGAATTTCTCTAGAACACAATTGACAGACACGTTAATGCCCCATCACACTTTTCGAACTCACTCATATCAAGTTGAATGACATCAAACCCAGCTTCTTTCACCATTAGTGCAGTCTTGTCGTGTCGAGCAGACATTATAACCACTTCATCAACCGTTAGAGTATTAGCTGAGTGTGACTCCGAAGGTGGAAGAACAATCCTTCTGAAAGGCTCCAAGATTGGATTATCCACATATTTCTGGTTGCAAACGACAATGGCTCTATCAATGAATGTGACATGACTCTTTATGTGCATGATATCAAGATCTTCAATTCGATGAACAAATGTGTGCAACCAATGTTCCATCTGCGAAGCTCCATCGTGGTTAGTTCTTTTTGTGATACCACATATCAAAGAATCGGGAAGATGAATCACATCACCACCTTCCAAATAACCTGGTTCTTTCACAGATTCAATTTTCTTGTATTCTGATAGGATCATTTCTATTGCGTCACTCTCTCCTCTACGACTTTCTTTAGCCATTCGAGTTATTATTGCTCGATTTCCAAACACGACAACAGTGTCTTCTACGAAACATGAATCAGCATATTCATCATTGGGTTCTAACCTAATGAGGTCAATTCCTAAATCCTCAAGAGTTTGGCAATACTTCTTGTGCTGCTCTAGAGCCAGTTCAAGATTGACAGTATGATGTTGAGGATGAACAGATAAACAGCCCTTGAAGTTTTTTCCTGGTGGTCGAACTAAAGCTTTTTTGTTCGTCATTTCTTTTTCTTCCTCTTTCTCTTTGTTGATAGAAACTGCACCAACTCACTCTGTTCGAATGGACCAAGACGCCATCCTTCACCCTCAACGTTTCGTTCAACAACCTTCTCACGTTCCATATTTTTCAGATGATAGAGGACTGTCTGATAGGTCAAATGAATTCGGGAAGTAATCTCAGACGTAGAAATCCAAAGTTTTGAGTCCAAGTGCTCAATGATCTCTGTTCGAGAGAACAACCCTTTCCTCACATTACGAATACTATTGAGATATGCAAGGCGGTTGAAATTTCGCACGTGAATCACATGAGCTAATTTATGCATGCAACTAAGTGTCTTCTGGTACAAGAATTAGAGTTTCGTTCCTATTAGATGTAAGAAGGCTGCTGGTTCATTCCCCTCTGATATGGGTCGGATTCTATAATCTGAATAAGTATGACTCAGTTTGGCAGCGACCCGTGTCCCCATCAATTTCTCGAAGATATCTGCCTTTTTTCCCCTCCAAAGGTATACGGTCTTAGCATCATGCACAACAAATACGAGGACCTTGTTTGTATCCACTTGTAAAATCTCGCCTTTGAACTCAACCAACTTTGCTTGCGAGTTAATTTCGAATGCTTCAACCATGTTCCTCATTCCTGAGTTTTAGCAAGGGCCTGCCAAAGAACAGGTAGACCCGCTTATGATGTTTTTCAATAGGTTTCAATAATCCGACATAGCTTAAAATACAGTCTTTGATAGATTGATATAGTAGCGGATGAGGTTATACGAGTGTCGGAAGATAAGCCCTCTGTAATCAAGTTTATCGATCGTGAGTTGAGAAGAATCGAGGTTGATATCAACGGACTCGATGTTTCATTTCCCTTGAATGCAATTCCAGATATGATATACGAGGCAATTGTCAATACTCTTGATGGTGTTCAGAACACGAATGAAAAATTGCGTCGCCTATATGAAGCAACACTGATGAAACCCACTATCTCCACAATGAACTCAACTGGTTTCTTCCCCGTTAATTCTGCAAAAAAGATAATTCGACTCACTCTAACGGATGAAGCGCTTGAGGAAAATATCCTCGAGCTTGAAGGCGCTGAACTCTCATTCCAAGGACGAGCATTTGTAGACACGATTGAGGAAAGAATTGAGCTATACCAAAAAATAATGCTCGATGACACACAGATAGACAGGTTCAGGTTTGGTGCCGTCGAAATGTATGGCGATCAAACGTACCAAAACATTCAGCGTGATCCAAGAGTTTCTCTAAACTTCTTCTGGACTCAAGAAGCAGCACCTGAAGCCCAAGGATTTCAGGTAAATTGTGTTGCAGAGATAGTACCTCCTGGAGATCCCTTCTTCAGATACATGCGACTTATGCGTAGGTTGTTTAGTTCTAAGCTTCTCGACCTCAGGGGCACTGAGGACTACATCTGTGCCTACAAGTTTTGGGTTTGTGAGAGTAAGGATAAGTCTCTCACTGAGAGAACTGGATATTCGCCAATGTGATCAGTAGTTAGTAACCCGAAGGAGTTTTTCTGGTAATTCATCAACTGATGCTATGTCAATGACTACTCCATTCCATCGAACTAAGTCTGGCAAAGGTAATTGCAACCAGGGAAATAGCGGTGTGAAGAACAGGTAGGTAATCATTCCTATCATAATGGAGATTCCCATTAGGAATTGCAATGCCATACTCAAGCGGCTTTCATGTTCGAATGCCTGTTGTATTAGTTCTCTTCCTGATTTCTTAAAGTCTGGGGATCTTCGCCCAAAGACACCACGAAAAATCATTCCTGTGATAAAGATCAAGAGGAAGAAGAGAAAATCACCATTCATTGTTAGATCCTCATTGATTAATGATTTTGTATTATATGACCTTGTTATCCTAGTTCGGAATAGGAGAACAAAGCAGGTTGTCCTCCAGTATGGTAGAAGAGCGTGGGGGAATCAGCTGAGATATCTCCAGCAAGAGCCATCCGAAGGAGCGCAAGTCCTGCTTTTGCGGTGTACACAGGATCGAGAATGATACCATCAGTTTTGGCAAACATCTCGATGGCACTAACCACTCCGTCATCAAGTTTCCCATAGCCCTTACCAATGAAAGTGTCATCAATGGATATCTTCGGTTTGAACGTTCTGATTTCAGGGTAGGCATCAATGGTTCGTTCTATCAGGTGCTTGACTTTCTCCTCCGATTCTTCTGCAGACCGAGAAACTGTGATGCCAATTATCTCAACATCAAGGTCAAGCATATGTGCTCCGATAATCAATCCAGCTTGGGTTCCACCGGTTCCAGTTGCTAGAATAATCTTCTTTGGTAAGGTGTTGTGTTCATCAAATTGGGTCTTCACCTCCTGCATAGCTGCAGCATAAGGAACGACTCCTACTGGATAAGCAGCTCCAGCAGGTATTGCATAGGGAGTGAGACCAAACTCGATTAGTGTGTTCATTATCTCATCTAGACGATTGTTCAACATCATAGGAGCATCATCGGGAAAGAACTTCATCTCAGCACCGAGAAATCGATTGAGGAGCACGTTACCACTATAGTTCTCAGGTTCCTCTCCTGCAAGAAGAAGGATGCATCTCATCCCCATCGAAGCAGCAACTGCTGCAGTCTGTCTGCAATGATTACTCTGGATTCCACCAACGGTGACCAAGGTGTCAGCTTTGTTTGCTTTCGCATCTCCTACTACAAACTCAAGTTTACGAGTCTTGTTCCCTCCAAAGGCTGCCCCGGTCTGATCGTCTCTCTTGATCCATAGATTGTTCAATCCAATGGATTCTCCGAGATTCTTTAATCGATGCAGAGGTGTAGGTAGGAATGCGAAATGTTCCCTTGGCAAATCGTCAAACATTGTACTATCCACTCGCACCCGTGAGCCAAGAAATAATTAACATAAGAATGGCGGTCATGATCCCTGCGAAGAGGGTCTTTGCTCCATAAACCCACATATTTTTCTTCGAAACAGCGCCTAGGAACAATCCGAGCGCGAACAGCAAAGCCATACAAATAGATATTGCAATGTAGAATGCGACCCTATAATCAAGAACGCCTGAAGGTACAAAGAAGAGAGGTGTGATGATGATGAATGCAGCAATCGCTGGAGAAGCACCATCAACTACCGCCACCACCATGGAAGTTGTCTTTGTTGCTTTTGCATACATCGATTCGCTCATATCACTGAGCATTGCCTTTCCCATTTCCTCGACCTCCCGTTCCCTTTCAGCACTCTCGGTCAAATATGAACCACTGAAACCTGAGATGGCCATAGCGATGCTAGTACCCGCTGCAGCAAGAAGAATAGCATTGAATTGAAGACTTGCTTCTGCTGGCATTGCAGGATTAATTGTGATAAGACCACCAAGAATAAGTCCCAGCATCGTGAGTGCCCCATCGAAGGCATTCATCGCTAGGTATCTTCGCGCAATTTCCACACCCTTAGTAAGTTCCAGGGCTCTCATAATTCGATCGATACGCCCACCTTCGAGGGGGGAGTATTGCCTGTTCTCTTCGTCAGTATTGGACACAGAGGTCTTACTCCGCGGTATTGAATTCCTGCTCCTGTGATTCCCTGACGAAATATAAACTAGACGGATTATATCTAAGGGAAGTTGAAGGTCTTAGGGTGTCTTCAGCCAAAGAGCCTTAATAGAGGGAAGAAACCGAAAAGAATCATTAGAACAACCAGAAGTAGAATCCCTCCACAGAGGAGATACAACCAACATTCGCAGATTCTTGTGCAGCACCCTTTGCTTGGAGGTGGTTGATATTGTCTCTCAGGGGCGGGATAGCCATCATCGGGCATTGGAATCTCTGTCATAGGAATCACTCTGTTGGCGAATGGAAGAATAACCTCCTTATGAGACTTGCTGGTTCAATTACTCGTGTATTGATTTTGAATCAAAATCAAAGACACAGAGGTTTTAAGCGCTCAATCTAGATAGAGGTCACAAACTGTGATGGTTTCCAAGCATGCATCAAGGAGAAAGTGTTTTGTCCGAAGAAAAGAAGATTGACACTATCTTTGACAGACCTGTTGGACTTCGACTGATTGGCGTCACACAAATGACCTTTGGCATATTTGGTATTATTGCTTCAGCTGGATTACTATTAGCAACCATTTCTGGAACACTAGGTTCAATCGGATATGTTTACACTCTGTTGGTCTTTGGTGGAGTGGCATTTCCGAGTCTAGTGATTGGGAATTACGTTGATGATCTCAGAAGATGGGCTGTCATTGCTCAAGTGTTGTATAGTCTCATCGCAGTTGGGTTGTCCGCATTTCTTCTCTATGTTCAGGGGATATCATACTCTTGGAATTTCCCATTATTTGGAGTGGACAACTTTGAGATAGCAATTGGGAATGTTGCGATGTTTATTGCTGCATCCCAGACAATATTCATTCTCTACCTTCTCGTCAGATGGAATCAGGTAGTACCACCAGCAGGGGTTATTATTGTTAGAGACCGGGCACAGGCTAGGCTTATCGAAGAAGGTTTGATGCCAAGTCCATTAGAACCAACACTCCTTGCATCGGATGGCACTACTACGCTCTCACCCGATGCTGAGCAAAAGATTCTAGATATCCGAAAAGTCGTCACAGAAGAAGGGATGGCCATCCTATGTTCAAATTGTGGAGGAGCAACACCCCTTACGAATGTTGAAGATAATAACACAGTAAGCTGCGTCTATTGCGGAGTCGTTTTAGGTGTCAGTAGTGTCTTCATCCCCTGCGCTAACCATGAGGAGTATTTAGCGGCGACAACCTGTAATGTCTGTGGAGATCACTACTGTAGACAATGTCTAACAGTCCAAGAACCCCCTATTGATGAAAAATGGGAAGGCTCAGCAGTGTACCTCTGTCGAAAGTGTTTCGAGGGAAGATACCGCCCAGCTGTTACTACAGCATCTTTGGTCATTCCAATTGACGAATTATTCACATCTGCAGGGGGGAGATTCACACGGATAGGAGGGATGTATCGCAATTTCCTTGGGGCATATGCAAGAGTAATGAAACATATTTGGCGACTTCCACTTCAACTCCTAGCAAGTATGAGCAAGTCTGGTGGAGGAAAAAGTAGTGGTGACGGCGCTGCTGGAGCTATCATCTTAATTGTGATCATAATTATTGCCATCCCGATACTAGCTGGGATTCTCATGCTTTTGGCAGCAATCATTATCATCCCCATTCTTTTCTATGCAGGTTTGGTAGCAGTAACTTTTGAAGCAGCTAAAATCATAAGTCGCACTGACTTCGTATCTGTTGATAATGCAAGAGTAGAGAGTCTGGCCACTCACCGTAAAATGAAGGTCAAGGAATCTAAACTAAGACCAGCAGTCCGTTCATGGGAGGATGAATCCCGGGCTGCTCAAAAGAAACGAGAACGTGAACTCAAGCGACGAGAACAGTTTCGGCGAGAATATGAAGGCACACAGCGTGAACTAAAGAAACAATACGCGGAATCATTCAGGAGGCAGAGTGAATGACTGCGTCAGACACCTCACAAGAAAAGATCCTCTGCCCGGTTTGTGGTGGACCTGTTGCTGTTTTCATTCAGGATAAAGTTAATCGTTGCGAGTATTGTGCAGCTCCAATTCTCAGTCCGGGTCAGAGTCGAAACTGTGTAAATCATACTACGATCCTTGCAAAGGAAGTATGTCATGTGTGTGGAGACCTCATTTGTGAGAAATGTGAACAGAAGAGGGTTGGAGAATATGGTGGGAAACTTCTCACGATTGTGAATTGCGATAAACCAGCTTGTATAGCTGAAAGTGAGTGGGCAAAGCCGCTCAATGAGGATTATCTCAAACTTGCAAATATGGATTGGGCAGATAGGATTGATAATTTGGTTTTACGCATCACAGGAGTTGGAGCCATCATAATAATGGTTTTCGAATTGATCTTCTTCATTGGTATGCTCTACTTCCAATTCTTGACACCTTGGAGTATTCCAGCGATTATTCTTTTCGATATTCCAGCATGGTTTACTATTCCACTTTTCATTCTATTACTCAGCGTCATAGGTAACCTACTATCAGCCATTCTGTTACAATCAGCATTACAGGTGTATATTCATGAAAGACAGCTTGGTGCTGGTGTCACACTCATGGTGATACTAGTAATTGAGGTGGCACATCTACTATTCCGTGGTCTGTTCTTTGGCCTCCTTGGATTACCCAATCCGATATTCTTACCTATGTTGTTAGGAGCGTTTCTTTTCGGAACGATCTTAGTTTTCACTGGTTCACTGATGGCAATGTATGTTGGAAACAAGAAGCGGACTCAGCTGAAAGAAGCAAGGGAGAAGTTACATCTCTCCCTCTAATCAGGAAATGAGGGACATACATCTAGCTTGTAACATCAAAGAGATCAATCAACCGAAACCTCTCAACGTCAACCAAGCCAAGATCAGTTATCTTAAGTTTGGGAATCACTGGTAATGATAGAAAAGACATAGCCATAAAGGGCTCTTCCAATGGAGTTCCCAGGGTTTGTGCAGCTCTCTTGAGGTCCTTCAATTTCTCACTGACATGTTCTATTGGTTGATCAGACATGAGTCCAGCAATAGGTAGAGGTAACGATTCGATTATCTTCCCATCTTTCGCAATGGCGATACCTCCCTGCATTCGCACAATTTGTATTGCAGCCTCAATGAGGTCTCTGTCATTTGTTGCAACTACTACTATGTTATGACTATCATGTGCAATCGATGACACCATCGCTCCATCCTTGATGCCCATCCCTTTCACAAATCCGATAGCTCGAGGTTCTGAAGCATTGTGTCGCTCAATGATTGCTACTTTCACTATATCTCGATCGATATCTGGTACAACGAGACCATCAACGATCTTTGTGTCCTCAATCAGACGCTCCGTGGTCACCTGATCGGGAATCATTCCTATGACATTCATCTGGCTTCCACGAGCCTTCACTTGGAAATCTTCAGGTTCTAAGTAGTGGATGTTTACAGAGCGTCTCAAACGGGGTTGTTCCTCGACTCCAAATTCCTGAATCATCTTGCCATCTTTAGCAACCAGAATTCCTTGTTTGAAGACCATCTCTACGTTGATTTTTTCAAGGGAATCAAGAACTACGACGTCAGCATTGTAACCGGGTGCTATGGCACCAACATACTGGAGACCGTAATGTTTAGCTGTTGAAATTGTTGCGACTTTAATAGCTAAAACTGGGTCAACTCCTAATTCAATAGCGTCACGAATCATGCTATCGATATGACCACGTTCAAGTATGTCGAGCGTATTTCTGTCATCGGTTACAAAACTACAGAACATCGCGGTGTGTGGTTGCATCAAAGGAGCTAAATTTTTCAGGTTCTTTGCAGTAGAGCCCTCACGAATATGAATGTGCATCCCTGCTGCGAGCTTTGTTCTTGCTTCATCAATATCAATACATTCGTGGTCAGATGTTATTCGTGCCGATACATAGGCGTTGAGATCTAGACCTTGTAGATTTGGAGCATGACCATCAATCATCTTACCCATTCTGAGAGCAACTTGAATCTTCTCTAGAATATCCGGGTCACGATAGATAACGCCAGGATAATTCATGGCTTCGGCAAGACCCAGGACATAATGCTCTGTCATGAGAGGCTTGATATCGAGGAAATCTAAAGCAACGCCATTTGTTTCGAGATCTGTAGACGGAACACACGATGGTAGCATCATGTAAAACTCGAGAGGTCCTCCTCGCATGCTTTTACTCATGTATAGAATACCCTCAGTACCTAATACGTTTGCAATCTCATGTGGGTCGGCTATCACTGAACCAGTTCCGTGTGGCACAACAGCACGGGCATACTGGATTGGCATGACCATTGATGATTCTACATGCACATGACCATCAATGAAAGAAGGCGTTACATACTTTCCTTTGAGGTCAATCACCTCATTTCCCACATAATCACCGATTCCAGCAATATACTCACGGTGAATAGCAATATCACCCTTAGTGACATCACCCGAAAACACGTTCACAACGTTGGCGTTCTTCAAAACAAGATCTGCACGGGTCCTTCCAGCTGCAACATCAATCATTTGTTCAAGTGGGTAGTCATCGGAACGTGTTAGAAACATATCTTCTCACTCCATTTGCTTTAAGCGATATCAATGAAAAGGGTTTCCAAAGAGCTTACTTTGTAGCCACAACTACAAGCCTCGTGGCTTCATTGTCATACGGTCCTCCATCAAGACCTCCAAACACCCGTACATCGGAGAAACCAACACTCTCCAACATTTCATTGATTTCAGACCCTGAATATATCCAATGAATCACTTCCCATCTGTGAACTGAACCATCTCTCTCAACGAAAATCCATTTGTTACGGATCTTACTCCAGTTCTCGATTGGTTCTCTTTCTTCCATCATGAAGCCATGCGGCCATTCAGACCAATTCTGTCTCATAAATATCCGAGCTAGGATTTCTTTTCCAGCAGATTCGAGAATGAACCGGCCTCCAACTCTGAGAGATGAATAAATATTCCGAAGAACAAGCATCTGTTCTTCGTGGTCGTCAAAATAACTGAAAGATGTGAACATACTCAAGACAACATCAAACGAGTTCTTTCGATAGAAAGTGCGCATATCATCTTGTACGAATTCGATGTCCAGGTTTTCTTTTTTCGCGTTCGTGATAGCCTTTTCGATGTATAGTCTAGTTCGATCAACTCCCACAACCTTGTGTCCTCTCCTCGCTAACTCTAAGGAGTGTCTACCAACGCCACAACACATATCGAGAATCATATCCTCTTGTAGGATTTTGCAAAGTGACTTGATTGAATCAACCTCTGCAGGTGTATGAGCTAGACGCGCCTCAGTGAACAGCACTGGCTCCATTAACTTCCACAGCGAATCATCTTCGAACCAATCAACTGACATAGAATCTCCCTATTATAGACAAGTCAGTTTTTGGATATGAATCAATGGGCAAGAGTTACTTTGATGATATGAAACTGAAAAAAGAAAGGTATCGACCCGGTATATCACCGGATCGATTCTCGATTCTACTTCTTGAACTTCTTGACATACACAATGTAGACGATTACAATGACTCCTACACCAATGACTGCTGGTACAGCGACACCTCCAAGAACTGCGAGGATATCAGGTCCAAGTGGTGCTATCTCTTCAAACACTAGCGGATTAGTTTCCATTGGTGTAATCAGAACATAGAGGAATCCATCGACTGCTTGATTTCGTGTTAATTGAAATTCCAACAACAGATTATCAGATATTGCGCCAAATTGGATTGAGTAATCCTGTGTTACTCCAACATACGCGTCATTGAGATCGGTCCAACCTGTAGTATGAGTTCTTCCATCGTATCCACTATAGAGAGTTACAAAACGTCCACCAATGTCAGCAGACATCACAGATACATTGTACCAAGTCCCGGGTGTCGTGTTTAATACCAAACCATGGAATTCATTCGAACTCCCAGGAAGCGGCAATGAGAAATTGTAAGATGCAGCTGAGGTGCTCACATCAAGACTCTCAATGTTCACGAAATAGTCGTTCAACCTGTTTGTCCATTGAATTGTTAAGTCAAGCGGGTAGTCTTCGTAGCCGTTCGTTGCAGGTATTTCTGTATTGTTATTGACTAGATAGGCACATACTCCAACGAATGCACTATCAGACCAGTCGTGACCGGCATAGTTGAAGGTTGCATTGGCCCAGTAGGTTGGATGCGGTTGTATCTGAGATCCGTCCCACCGGTTTGCAATGAGCATTCCAGCACTATACATTTCTCGACCTGAGGCATCATAGATGGTAACATCAAGACCAACAGTGACGTTGTCTTCATTGTTCAGGAAGATTGTCATATTGTACATCTGGAAGATGTCAGTGTTTACAAAGAATCCACCCACATCGACGATTTCAGTTGTTGTTGCATCTACGATTTGACCGAGGTTGAACTCAACCCATTCGTTCACGTTGTTTGAGACTTCCATTTCAACCAGATATTCACCTGGCGGCAAATAGTACTCATCTGAGTTCAAGAGGTTTGTACCAAAACTGATTGCTTGATCAGTTCGGTATCCATCCTCGAAGGCACCAATTAATCTGACGGAAAGTTCTCCACCTGATGCTGTGGAATTCATTCTGAGAATGGACGCATTTACAATGTCAAGTGTGTAGGCATGTGTAACTGCTGCACCAATATAGTTCTCAAACTGGAATTCTTCGTTCAATGGTAGTGCGCCATGACTATTAGCTTGATGATAGAGCGTGTATTCAGTTCCATCACCACCGATTACAGTAACATAATACGGACCACCTCTGAAGAAGTACTCACCGTTGCCTGGAAAACCAATGCCGTCTTCGTATCGAAATCCACCATTGTAGCCGTACTCAAATTCACTGCTAGTGAAAAAGATACCGTGCATTTGAGTGATGGGTAAAATTCCGCTGGGGTAGTTGAAAGCATAGGTCAAGGAGGCTACATCATTGGGAGATTCCACCTTGTATGTATGAACGGTTGGAGCCATTTCCTGATGTACCCAACTACCTGTATCACTTCTCGAAACAATTTCACCCGTTGGTAATTCGCCTGTGATAATATTGCCTGCTGCTATGACCTGTGGCGCAACAGCTACTGGTAATAGATTAAACAGAGCAAAGGTACCAGCTGAAGGATTGGCCTCGAGAATTATATAGTAAGTTCCTGCTATTGTAGGTTTGAATGGAATTGTCAGAATGTCACCGCCTGAGCCTCCAATCACCGTAATAAATCGACCCTCAGGATCGATGACCCCTACAGACCATGATACAGCATCTTGCTTACTGTCAATGGTCAAATGGACAAACTCTTGTCCGCTGATGCCTAGCGTACCAAAATATGAGTACCCAGTATTAGCAAGCACTGGAGTTTCCTGACCAAATGTGAGTCCGAAAGTTCGTGTTTCTAACGTTGTGTTGATAACGTGGTCGCTTCCATCTGATGCTTCAAAATCGAAGAACGTAGGAAGAAATACCGGATTATCGAATGGACCAGTAGTCCAACTATTGAATGATGTCCACTGGAATGGGGCATTTGTACCCTCAGCTCGAGAACTGTCAGGAGAATTCCATCCCGTTCCATCAAACCAATAGGTTGTATAATCCAAATTTTCATTCACATGCATCGAACTTCTTGATACAAAGTCTAATGGATCAGGCTCAACGTACATGTAGGTGTGGTTGTTGGCGCCTGAGGCATATGCTTGATTGTATTGATTAATTACTAAATTTATCTGAAGAGCGGAAACCGGGGCGGCAAGTGTTCCGAATAAGAAAGCAAACGAAACTGCTAAACCTAATATCATCTTCTTGTTGACGT
>VAPB010330047.1_pt1 | contig 19613 bp, 20 predicted proteins | sample 3395101 | NCBI WGS metagenome assembly VAPB01 (sample SAMN08290433, study PRJNA428436) | hydrothermal vent metagenome | isolation source: Deep-sea hydrothermal vent chimney | place: Indian Ocean: Southwest Indian Ridge | reverse complement strand
GACGAGCAGATGGTATATATGCCTTATGCTGAAGTAATAAATAACAATGGAGAGTGGGAGAGGGTGTCTGATGAAGAGCACCTCGGCATGCCTCAGGCAAAACCAAGGACAATGGTTCTGGATATCACAGACTGGTTTAAGACAGATGACTACAGATTGAGAATCAATTACTGGTTTAAAACTCACATTGATTATATTGCAGTTGATACATCTATAGATGAGGCAGTATCAGTCAGCCGGTTAGATCCTGTTTCAGCCAATCTGTACTGGAAAGGCGTTTCCATTCAGAATTCTCCTGACGGTAAAATGCCGACAATCGCTGATTTTGATAATACTGCAGATATAACAGGTTTTAATGTATTTGAGGGTATGTTCACCAGATACGGGGATGTTCTTCCGTTATTAACCGGAGTTGATGACAAGTTTGTTATCATGCACGTAGGTGACAGCGTTTCTGTCGAGTTTAATGAACTTCCTGTTGCTGAAGGAATGGAAAGGGATTATTATCTTGTTAGTGACGCTTACTTTAAGGGCGATTTTGTTAAAAAGTTTTTGGGCCAGGATGTAAGTAATGTGGAGCCATTACCATTCCACGCAATGTCCAACTATCCTTATCCTGACACTGAAAGCTATCCCTATGATGCCGGGCATCTGGCATATCTTGCAGAATATAACACAAGGGAATTCCCTATATCTCCTTCAGCTGGAGAACACCACACAATTTATACTGATTATGTAAGTGTTGACGTCATTGCTTCTTCAGCAGTCCCGACAATGAATGAATGGGGTACGATAATCTTTGTGGTGGTTGCGGGGCTGGGTGCTGTTTATTTTCTGCGAAGAAAAAGATTATCGAATTAAGGATTCTAAAATAACCTTTTAAAGGGCGGGATATTCCCGCCCTTTTTTAATGCATATTTTTATATCAGTGATTGCTTGCCGGACGATTATATGGTACATTTAAGGAAATAAGATCGAGAGGTGTTATATGAAAATAACAGGTTTAACAGCAAAACTTATTTTTATTATCATAATAATAATTTTTATATCAGGATGTGATTTTCTCAAAGAGGAGGTTTTCACAGGCCCGTTACCGCCTATGCCGACTGAATGTATAAAAATAGCTAATCTTCTTGACCAGGGTCTTTTCGGACTTGAACGCGCACAGGTCAGTAAATTGCAGGTAACCAGGGCGAATAACAGATTGGATGAATGTCTTCAGAACTCAGGTTTGACAGCAGCACAATCAAAGGCAATTATAAAAAACAAGATAAAAACTTTCAGGGAAAGACCGGGAGCAGACAGCATTAAAGAATCAGGGGATATGTTTGTACGTTGATATTTACCCCGTTAGAAACTTGTGCGCCTAAGGTGTAGGCAAAGGCCTGCCTCTACCTACGGCAGACAAGTACCGGCAGGTAGGTCTTCTAAGGGGGTTTACTGTTTTTGGAACAATACAGGGCCTAATTAAATATCTCTTTTACACGCCCTATTTCTCCGCTTTCCAAACGAACTTTAATTCCATGCGGGTGTGCAGATGCATTAGTTAAAATATTTCTTACAATTCCTTTTGTTAATTTTCCGGTAGGCTGGTCTTTTTTTAAAACGATTGAAACACTTAACCCCGGTTTTATATTTAAACGTCTTGTTCCATCCAAGGGCTGTTCCTTAATCTGCAGTTTGTTCTGTTTTTTCGGGCGTATCTCCAGAGGATTCCGGATCAGTGTTCGTAGAGTCAGCTGCCTCGTTGTCCTGGGCAGGTGTTGTATCGGTATTTAGGCGTTTCAGTCTTTTTTCTTCTTGTTTTTTCTTTCGTTTCAGTTCTTTTTGCCGCTTTTTGTGATTGTAAACGTTTCCCCGTTTTGCCATAGTTGCCTCACTAATCTATTAATTTTTGCAATAACGCCTATTAAAATGGAAATTTAGCACTCTAACTAATAAAGAGCGTTTAAGAATTGAGAAGTAAGAAGATTCCGCGGCTTATTAAAAAGAAGGCCCCGGTTGACGGGGCCTTCTTTTTAGAATTAAATTTTCACAATATTTGTTGCTTTTGGCCCTTTTTCGCCTTCAGCGACATCAAAACTCACAGCATCGCCTTCAGCCAGGCTTTTGAAACCATCGCCGCTAATCTCTGAGTAGTGTGCAAAAACATCGGCACCACCATCATCCTGGGTTATGAAACCAAAACCCTTTGACTCGTTGAACCACTTTACTGTTCCGTTTGCCATATGATTTACCTCCTTATGTATAAACTAAAGAATCAGAGCAACTTTACTTTGCACAAAAAAAAACCACAAAGCTAAAAGTCTTTGTGGCCTTGCCTGTTACAAAAACTCCCGAAACTTCGTATCAATGATGGCATCTTTTATTCTGAAAAGTCAATGTAAATGATTTTTCAGAATAAAAGATAATTTTCCCTTGTTATTATTACCTTAAATACTCCTCATTGTGGGACTGACAGGCATTATCCGGGACAAGCTATGCTTCGCAATTATTTTTTTATGCTTTCCGCTTCCACAATCACAGCATATTTGTAACCACTGCCAAAATCTTTATCTTTATATAGCGTTCCTTTTACAGTGATAATATCACCCACAGAAATAGTATCTTTTGACGTGACCAGAATATCATGATTACCTTTTACAGTGTTTCCGCTCCCATCCTGAATATGTATCCAGTTCTTGTCCATAATTTTAGAGGAAAACTTAACAACCTGTCCTCTGAAAACAACATTTTGCCCGTTAAGTTCAAAGCTTTTTTCGTAAAGCTCTGCTACGATGTACGCATCAGTGCCTGAGGCTTTTTCAACTTTAATTGTTTTATTTACGGCAGCTTTTGACTGCCCGTGGCCAGCAGGGCTATAAGCAGATTGCATCCCTTTCTGTCCTACAGGCCCGGCTGAAAAGACTATAGATTCAAAGGTCCGGTCAAGAGATTTACTCGTAAAATTTTTCATGACCATACCGGGTTGAAAAGACATATCCTGTCCGACCTTTACTTTCATTTTGAGAACAGCCACCCATGTTTTTTTACCATCTTTTTCAATATTGACATATGTATAACCACTGCTATCCATAGTTTCCACAACCTTTCCGGAAAGATCGGGCATAATCTGCTGAGGTGTTGTATCCGGGTGATCCTTGGGCAGATCAGAGGACTTCTGTGAAACTGCATATATGCTGTTCAGGGAAGCTGTCAGTAATAATATTAACATCAAAACAGATAACATCAAAAATCTTTTCATTTCATATCTCCTTTATATTTTATGACTGGAAGGCAATAAAAACTCTATATATATGATACTTCTTTTATAAAAAAATTATTTAAAACGGATAATGCCATGTTATATTGACGCATTTAAACGCGAGAGACTTTATAGCGTGACCAGAGCAAAACAGAAAGAAGGCTAATAACAGGCAACAGTGAACGGTCAACGGTCTTCATGTTATCTTGATAATCTGTATTTTATATGATAATCTTTTCTTAACTTCTGGAAACAAGCACTTATCCATTATAGAAAGGAGTATACAATGGCAACAAAGACTAAGAAAAGAAAGACAACTTCCAAATCTGCCAAAACTTCAGCAAGAGGCAAAAAAGAAGAAGCCTCTTTAGCGGAATTTGAAACTGAAATGGAAGAATCAGCATTTATGGATTTTGCACAAGATACAAAAATAGAGCTTAAAAAGCTTGGAGAGCAGATACATGAGGCAACGGGTAAAGGCGTGCATAAGGCCAAGGAAATAGCAGAGGATGTAAGAAAGTTTGCCAAGGATGCAACAAACCTGACAATGATCAAGATGGAACTGCACAATTTAAAAACAGAAAGGGACCGGCTCTACGCCGCAATGGGAAAGCGCCTGGCAAATTTATATAAAACCAGTAAGCTTTCGAATATAAAAACAAGCTTTAAGAGTGATATTACAAAGCTTCGAAAGCTTGAATCAGAAATTAAGAAAAAGGAAAAAGAGGCAGCAGGGATCTCTTTATAAGATCTTACAACTTTGTTGTTTTAGCTTTATATTTTTTTATATAACTAAACAATGTTTCCTGTCAAGAATCCCCTGGGTTCTTATTGATAATATTGTTTACCGCCAGCTTTTTCCCTTAAAACCTTGGTATAAAAGCAAAAATGTTATAATTTATTATAAGATCCGACTTACCCCGCAGCATTCCTGAACTAAGGCACTAAATTATGAATAAACTGCGCCAGAGCGTTGCAAATTTCTTGTCTTTGGAGAGCCACATAACTGACGGCAGCTCTCAGCTTTTTCACAAAGTTGTTGCCAGTATGCATGACCTGTGCTTTTATATACTGGAAGCTGAAAAGAACGGCATGTCCCGTACTGAAATAGAAGAGATCATAAGACCTGCCAGAGAAATTCACAGCCGCTCGGTATTTGTTAAGCGTTTGCAGGAATGGCCACGAAAATATCCCGGTGACTTTGAAACTATAGAATACATATGCAATCTTGAGAATAAATCACAATACGGAAAAATTGAATACTACATTGAGGAATATGCACTTAATTCCGCAATGGCCCAACAGCACAGAAATAAAGTTCAGCGCCAGTCCGAGATCATTCTTAATACTCTGTTAAATGGCAGGACGGAACAAAAGATCCTGTCAGTTGGATGCGGAGGCTGCAGAGATATATTAAAGATCACAAAGTATATTTCTGATATTCAGTGTGACCTGGTGCTGCATGATATAGACAATGACGCATTGGAATTATCCCGGCAAAGACTTGGTAATTTAAAGGGCAGGGTACGTTTAATTAACGGTAATTTCTTACAGGCACTGCGAAATATAGAAAACTCAGGGTCCTTTGATCTGATAATTGCAGGCGGTTTGTTTGACTATCTGTCTGATAAACACATTTCATTTTTCTTAAAATATGCCTTTAATAAACTTTTAAATCAAAACAGTATGTTGTTCTTTACAAATATCAAAAAAGACAGTCCTTATAAGGTTTGGCAGGAATATCTGGCAGACTGGAAGCTTATTTACAGGAATGAAGATGAGATTAGAAATCTTCTGACTACCGCCGGTTTTCCTGATAGCGCGATTAAAATCGAAAAAGATGAAACAGGGCTGACCTTTTTGGTAACAGTTAAAAAACAGTAACAGGTATAACATCAGTGTTTTAGTCTTTTCAACCCCCATTGATTGCTTTAGGTCTGCGAAGAGAGTGTGAAGGTCAAAAAATAATTCGTGTCTGAAGACCGAGGCTTCGGGACGAGCCTGCCTGCCGGTAGGCAGGGGGGTGGGATGCGTAGCCCCACATATTAATCTACCGTTTCTTTTTTTATTAATTCCCGGTATTCCGCCCATTCAATAGGAAGGGAGCTTTTCTTTTTATTATTACATTCTTTGCAGGCAGGAACAACATTGTTCCTTGTTGATTTTCCTCCACGTATAATTGGCACAATATGGTCCATGGTCAGTGCTTTCGGAGCAACTTGCCTTTCGCAGTAATAACACCTTCCCTGGCTGCACTTACGTTTCCACCACTGCGTTTTACGAATGTCCCTTGCTTTCTGTTTTTCTTTTTTGATCTCCTGATCAGTAACTGTTGAAATAAAATGATCCATATTTTTTTTAAAAAGGTTCAAGAAAAAAATAACGGCAGCCTGTTATCTATAACGCGTTATTCTTTACGACCTTATTTGGCCCCTGGAACCCTGCTTAAATAGTATTATCTTAACAAATTCCGGAAATGTAGTTAATATGGTGATATTTTTGGTTTAATTAACTCTCTTATTGTTTAATGCATGTATTGTATAAGTTGTGAGATTCGAAGAACTGGATATATATGCAAAGGTTTTAAAAAAACCGGTCTGTGATTTACATCACATGAATTCCTGTCTATATGCATTATTTTATATTTAACACCTATGTGTTTAATTAAAGGATGCTCTATGTGGAGAAGATCATTTAACAGAATACCTACAGATATAAAAGTAAAATTTTTCAGTGGTACAGAAATGTGTTATGGAACTGTGATGAACCTCACAGAAAAAGGTATGTTTATCAGAACAAAGGTTAATTTTCCTTTACAGCCTCAGCTTAGAATACTTATGCCCTGTAAGGACGAATTTTTAAGGCTCAATGTCTGGGTTAAAAGTTTTGGAGGATCGGATAGTATTAATAATGGCCTGGGTGTTGAGCTTCTAAACCCACCCCAAAAGTACCTGGAGTTTGTCGGTAACCTAAGACTTGCAGACAAGCGGTCAAAATAATTTTTTCCTTTATTTTCTGAACAGATCTATATACTTTTCATATCCTTCTTTTTCCAGGTCTTCCTTTGGAATAAAACGAAGCGCTGCTGAATTCATGCAATAGCGCAACCCTGCAGGTTCAGGGCCGTCATTAAAGACATGGCCGAGATGAGAATCAGCGTTCCTGCTCCTTACCTCAGCTCTTGTCATTAATAAGCTGTTGTCCTGTTTATCGATAATGTTCTTCTGTACAAGAGGTTTTGTAAAACTCGGCCATCCGGTCCCTGAATCAAATTTATCAAGGGAACTGAACAAAGGTTCGCCTGACACAATATCAACATAAATACCCTCTTTTTTGGTGTCCCAGTATTCGTTATCAAAGGCGCGCTCGGTGGCGCTCTCCTGAGTGACTTTATATTGCATGGGTGTTAACTTTCTCTTAATCTCTTTATATGAAGGGTTCATTTGTTTTTTATCTTCTGCCTGCTCCATTTTTTTTTAAGATATCGATCCCTTCCTGAGCCGGAACGGTAAATCTTGTAACGGATCGGATTTTTCCTATAGTAATTCTGATGATATTCCTCAGCCCTGTAAAAAGGCCCGGCAGGAATAATCTCTGTTACAATCGGGTTTTGGAATATATCCGATTGCCGGATGTCATCTTTTGATTTTTCTGCCAGTCTCTTCTGCTCTTCTGAATGATAAAAGATAGCAGTACTGTACTGCGTCCCTCTATCTGCAAACTGGCCTTCAGGGTCTGTGGGGTCGAACTGTCTCCAGAATATATCGAGCAGATCTGAATAGGTTATTTTTGAGGGATCAAAGATGACCTGTACTGCCTCTGTATGACCGGTTTTGCCTGAAGAAACTTCTTCATATGTCGGGTTTTCTTTATGCCCACCGGTATAGCCGGGAATCACCTCTTTTACACCTTCAAGCTTTTTAAATGGCGGTTCCAGGCACCAGAAGCAACCGCCTGCTAATGTTGCTTTTTCAAGTTTTGTCTTTGCTGATAAATCTGACAGCATAAGAATTAAAATAAATACAAACAATATTCAGTTAATTAATCTTAGGAGTATCTTGTATTGTTTAATAGTAACTTTCCCGTATATTAAACTCATATGATTTTAATCATATGCTGATAAATTTTCCGTTATCTTAAATTTCCAAAATTACTAAAAATAGGACAATAAAAGGTAAAATAAGATATGAATTTATTTTCAATATCAGGCCTTTCTGTCGGGATCTCCTGTATAATCCTTGCTGTAATAACGATCATTTTTGGCAAGACAAAACTTCACAGACAGCTGTTATTTTTTAATATTGTAGTGGCTGTATGGGGGATCGGTTTATATATTGTGGGTATTTCAGACACTGGGCCTGAAGCGATATTTGGCTGGAAATTTGCCCATGTAGGAGGTTTTTTTATCGGTCCTTTTTATTATCACCTGGTGCATGTTCTTACTGACATCAAGCACAGAAAACTGCTTTACTTTGGTTATCTGCAGGCAGTTGTGATCATCATGATCGGTTTAACCACAGAATATGTTTTTAATAAAACAAGATTTGTTTTCGGTATACATTTTATCGAAATGAATTTCTACTATTTCTGGGGGTTTGCTTTTTATGTCTTTTTAGTACTTTTAAGTTTCTATGAGCTTTTCAGGTATCTCCCGGAAACGTATGGTTATAAACGCACAAAGACCCTGTACATAATTTTCGGTTTTATGATCGGTTTTTTAGGAGGGTCTACTACATTTTTGCCAATGTTCGGATTAGATCTATTTTATCCTTTTGGCAATTTTGGCATAACATTGTATGTTATAATTCTTGGTTATGCCATCTTGCGCCATCGGGTCATGGACATACACCTTGTGTTCAAAAAAAGCCTCGTTTACTCGTTATCTGCAGGAATTCTGACAGGCATCTTTATCTTTCTGGTTCTTGCCCTCACTGAAGCTTTATCTGAAATTATCGGGGTAAGTTCTTTTACAATTATGGTTATGTCAGCCCTTGTCATAGCTTTTCTTTTTAATCCCATTAAAAACAGGATTCAATTAATTATAAATAAAGTATTTTATAAAACAACATATGACTACTATAATGTAATTCAGAAAATAAGCCATGAATTTGCTTCAACAATTGATTTAAAACATGTTTATGAAATTATTATTGAAGCGGTTTTTATAACTCTAAAGCTGGAAAGCGTCTATCTCTTATCAGCAGAAGGTAAGAATTTTGAGCTGTTATATTACAGACTATCTAAAGATAAAACCCGGAATGAGAACATAATTTCAATCCAGAAGACAGTTTCGGAATCTCAATTAGCCGGCTTTTTGAAAGAAAATAAGAAAATTTGTTTTAAGGACGAACTGCTGGAGAATACTGGGCAGGATAAGGCAGATATTATTATGGAAGAATTAAAGTCTTTTAATGGAGAGGTAATAGCCCCGATTTTCATAGACAATAAATTAACCTATTTATTGCTGTTTGGTAAAAAGCTGTCAGATGATATTTTTACTGAAGAGGATATTAGCCTGTTAAGAACCATAACAAATCAGGCTGAAATTGCCCTGAAAAATGCAAGACTATATAATGAGCTGGAAAAACGGGTCGAAGAAAAAACACAGGAACTAAGAGCATTCCAGACACAACTGATACAGTCGGAAAAACTGTCTGCAATTGGGGAACTGGCTGCTGGCCTTGCCCATGAATTGAACTCGCCTCTTGCAGGCTTATTATCTCTGATAAAAAAATACAGGACAGAAGCCGATAAAGATTCAAAACAATACAGGCATATGACACTCATGTTCAATGCATGTGAACATATGGATAAAATAATTCAGGATTTTAATGCTTTTTCAAGGAAATCAAAAGGAGAGATTTCCGAAGTTAATTTACATGAAGTAATTGAATCGACATTGAGTTTAACAGTCTCTAAACTTAAAGAAAAAGATATTCAGTTAACGAAAAAATATACTGATGGACAGCCTGTAATTAAGGGAAACAAGAACGAACTTCAGCAGGTATTTTTAAATATTATAATGAATGCGATAGATGCAATGGATAAAAAGGGCACACTCGTAATAGAGACGGGTATTTCAGGGGACGGCAAAAAATTTACAATTAAAATTGTTGACAATGGATGCGGTATCAATAAAGAGAACATCGGCAGGATATTTGATCCTTTTTTTACGACCAAAGCGTATGGCAAGGGAGTAGGGCTTGGCCTTTCAGTATCGTACGGCATAATAAAAGACTATGGAGGAGAAATAGAAGTTGAGAGCGAGCCCGGTAAAGGGTCGGAATTCACCCTTTTTTTCCCGGCAGCAGGACAATTATAAAAAGTGAGATATGAATATGAGGGAAATCAGTATATTATTAGTTGATGATGAAGAGATTATATTAGTTGGCTGGCAGGAAGAGCTTGAATCTGCAGGTTATAAGGTAAGTACAGCGTCGAGTGGGAAAGAAGCCGTAGAAATGGTAAAGCAGGAAAAACCTGATTTAGTTATTACTGATATTGTAATGCCTGAGATGAATGGCATAGAGGTTTGCAGGGAAGTGAAAAAAGTTCATCCTGAGATTGAGGTTGTTTTTGTGTCGGGACACCCCCGCGAAATAGAAAAATACCAGATGGAATTTATTAAACTGGGAGGAAGAGAAGAGTATTTGAGAAAGCCTCTTTTTAAGAATGAATTAATCGAGATTGTTAACAAAATTACCAGAAAGAAGAATTAAAATTATAAAGCTGTTACAGGATTTGAATTCCCTTGGGACGCTAAATAAAATTCAGGGAGTTGAATCGACTCCTTTTTTTATTTTACAGTAACTAACGGAATAAAGCTGAGCATAAAAACTCAAGAACTTAAACTATTATTTCTCCCTGTTATCTGAAATGCTGGAATTTGCTATAATTGTGTAGATTTTTGACCAACCGGACAGGCAATTTAAAGACAAAAGAAAAATGGTTAATTTATGATAGAACTTCATTTTACAAGGACAAATGGCCCTGCTGATAAGGCGATAGACAAGTTGATCGATATTGCCGGGGGTATACAACATCCCGACCTTGTGCGTGAGATGATCCTCGCGGCTCTAAAATCAGGACAGGAAGAGCATGAAAGAGCAAACCTGAAGCTTATAAGAACAACAATGAAGGAAATGCGGTTTACAGCCAAGGTATTCGGCCCTTACAGCAGTATACGAAAAGTTACTGTTTTTGGCTCAGCGCGGACACAACCTGATGAGCCTGTTTATGAAATGGCACGCACCTTTGGAAAAAAACTCACTGAAGCCGGGTATATGGTCATAACAGGAGGCGGGCCGGGCATTATGCAGGCTGCCAACCAGGGAGCAGGACCGGAGCATTCTTTTGGTGTTAACATAGAGCTGCCTTTTGAGCAGAAGGCAAACCCGGTACTTCTTGACAATCCCAGGCTTATCACTTATAAATATTTTTTCAACCGCAAGGTGGCCTTTGTCAAGGAGGCAGATGCCATCGCACTTTTCCCAGGCGGCTTTGGCACGCTTGATGAGGCTATGGAGACCCTGACTCTTGTTCAGACCGGAAAACGCTACCCCCTGCCCCTTGTATTGATTGACGAGCCGGGAGGTACTTACTGGACACGGTGGATAAAGTTCTTTAAAGATGAGCTGCTGGCAGAAGGGTATATCGAAGATTCTGATTTTAATCTGTTTGAGCGATGCGATTCTGTGGAAGTTGCGATTGAAAAAATTAACAACTTCTATCACCGTTATCACAGCATCAGGTATGTGGGTAAAAAGCTTGTGATGCGTTTGACCACCGGTCTGGATACTGATTTTGTGGATGAGCTTAATGTGCAATTCTCTGATATCCTTATTCCCGGAGGTAAAATTTACCTTTCCGGGCCATTACCTGAGGAAAAAGACGAACCGGAAATAGCCGGTCTTCCAAGACTGATACTGGACTTTAACTGCAAGGACAACGGAAGACTCAGACGCCTTATTTATGAGATCAACAGCCGCTGATCCACGGCTTATAAGCCTTATACATATATCCGTTGACAATGAATACCCCGTCAAAAGGCAAAACCTTACCGAAAAAGTTTTTTAAAACTGCACTCTATTTATTTATTTTTCTTGCAGGAATTTTATATGTAAGCAGTTATTTATTTATAAAAAGCCCGTTCTTTAAAAAGTATGCTGAAGACTTTATTAACAGCCGATCTGAAAGACCTGTAGAAATAGGGGAAATATCACTGTCCGGTTTCCAAAAGATTTTAATAAAAGATGTGATCGTCGGGGAGGCTGATAGCGATGATACTTTTATGGTTTTACCCCGCGTGGATATCGGCCTTAGCCTTCTGTTTCTACTTGACAGGCGTATAGATACAATAAACATAAAAAGACCAGAGATCTTTTTTAACTTCAAAAAACATAAGAAACCTGAAATAACAGAAATCAAACTTCCGCCGTTTTTTTTTAAAAAGATATCTTTGGAAGACGGTGAACTTACACTTAAGCATGAAAATGGCAGAGCCCTTAATATCAGATCTATTAACGTATCTGTTAAAGCGTCAGACGACAAGAGAGCCGAGATCAGGGCAGAAGGTTTTTTAAACGTTCCATTATGGGGGGAAAAAGACAATAACAAATTTACCCTGAATGCGGAATATAATGCTGAGACTTTTGTACTTAAAATTAAAAATACAGTTTTATCATCACCACTATTTGGCGTTATGTATGCTGAAGGCACTTTAAAAAACCCTGCATCCTTAAACCCCGGGTTTGACCTTAAGATTAGTGAAGAGGATATCCGGCTTCATGAAGCCGGAAGGTTTTTTTCAGGGGAGAACGCCGAACTTTTTAATACGCTGAGCGCAGAGATTTATGCGGACGTGGCTCTTTACTTAAAAGGCAATCTTAAAGAACCGGTTATAAATATGGAGTCCAATATAAGCAGTAAGGGTATTAAACTTAATAAAATAGCTTCACTATTTCCTGCCTTTACTATTGATAAAGGGTTAAGCGTGCACGGTACTGGAGAGCTTAAAGCTTTATTTAATGTAGCAATATCCCGGGAAACGTCTAGTGTCAGCGGAAAAGCTAAACTTAATATTTTCAAGGCGGGGTTTTCTTCTGATGATGCAAATGTTGCAGGTGAAGGTATAGACATGGATATATCTGCAAAGTTTGCATTCCCCATACCCTTTGAGAGAGTTGAGTTCAGTGCCAATGCAAGTGCCTCAGGATTTGAAATACTTGCAGGCAGTTTTTACGGAGACTTTTCAAAAAGAGATATAAATTTCTCCATTGAGGGAAAATATGACAGGAACGTTGATTCTTTTTATGTTTACAGGTCAAAAACAATAATTGAAGATATTGGAACAGTTTTAATCTCTGGCGAGGTGTTGGACATTAAAGAGTCGCCCAGAGTCACAGCAAATGTGCATTTGAAGGAACTTTCTAATAAAAATGTCTATGATCTTTTTATAAGGGATACGTTTCAGGAGAAGTTTGGCTTTTTATCCGGCCTTGAAACCGGAGGAATGACATCAGCTGAATTGACAGTAAAAGGGACGCCGGAGAGAATAAATACCAGCGGAGAGATACGCGTTGATAATATGTTGATAACTGACAAAAAAAAGAACCTTGCTGTTTTGGGAATAAATCTTTATCTGCCGGTTAACCTGTCTTACCCGGAAAAAACCGTTCCCAAAGATACAGCGCAGTATGGCTCTTTAAAGGTCAAAGATATCTCAGTAAAGGGAATTAAAATAAAGGATATAGAGGTGCAGCCTTCTGTCTGGCAGAACAATCTTATTTTCAAAGAAGACATTTTAATACCGATTTTTGAAGGAAGCATAAATCTGAAAAATATGACCTACAGCAATCTGTTGAGTACTGAAAGGACACTTGGCTTTGCAATATCTATAGAGGATATCGATCTTGAGCATTTAAGCGGGGCTCTTAATTTACCAGTATTCAGCGGACAGCTTACAGGCATTATTCCACAAGCTGAGATCATTGGCGGCAGTTTCCGCACAGAGGGGTTGATCGTTTTGCGGCTCTTTGGCGGAGAAGTGATAATAAGCAATTTGTCTGTCCTGAATATCCTTGGCCCGGTTCCTTCCTTCAGGACATCAGTAGAGATAAAAGATATTGATCTGGGCAGAATGACCAGCACATTTGAGTTTGGTCGTATTTCAGGTATTTTACAGGGCCATGTAAAAGACCTTGTCATAACAAAAGGTCAGGCTGAAAGTTTTGAGGCATTGATTGAGACAACAAAAAAACAGGGTATCAGCCAGACGATAAGCGTTGAGGCTCTTAAGAAAATATCCATTCTTGGCTCCGGGTCATCGGTTTCTATTTTAAGCTCAGGCATACAACAGCTGTTTAAACAATACAGATATGCAAAAATGGGTTTCAGAGGTTCGCTGAGAAATGATAAATTTCTTCTTCTGGGTATTGCTGCCGAAGGCAACAGGGAGTATATTGTAAAAGGCGGTTTCATCCCCCCGAAAGTTGATGTTATAAGTTATAACCGGAAGGTCTCGTTTCAGGAAATGGTTAATAGGCTTAACAGGATAAAAACTCCTGAACCGGCCCGGATATCACCTGAAAACGATATCAGCCATTAGAGCATACAAACGGGGTTCTTTACCCTGTTAGAGACTCCCGTTGCCTGCCTCTACCTACGGCAGACAGGTGCCGGTCTACGACTCATAGAGCAGGCAGGGCCTGAAGCTGGTATAAGTATAAGTTCTTATGGAACAAAAACGGGGCGTAATGTTCCATGTTAGTCCCATAAAAGACCAGAGACCTTACGGGGTGAGTCTTCTTATTAGAATGGGACAGGTCTTCTAACAGGGTTTACATCTGTATTTTTATGCTGTATCTTTTATCATATAGATAGAGGAGCAGCCTATATATAAATTTTTCAGGGAGGGTAGATAATGCGGAAATTAGCAGCAAAAACAGCGTTTGTTTTTTCTTTGTTTCTGGTGGTACATTCGTGTGTAACTATAAATATATATTTTCCTGCAGCAGCTGTTGAAAAAGCGGCAGACAGTATAGTGGATGAAGTGTGGGGAGATAAAAAGACCGGGCCTGAAACGCCCGGTAAAGAGGGTGAGCCGCAGGGCAGTTTGGAAAAATGGAAGATCTTTGCACAGACTGTCTTTGGTCCGGACGAGGTATTTGCACAGGAAGCGGATATTAACGTAACTACACCTGCTATCAGGGCATTAAAAGACTCCATAAAGGATAGGGCTGGATCACTTAAGTCTTTTTTAGATAATGGTAATATTGGCATATCCAACAACGGGCTTTTAGATCTCCGTTCAAAGGCAGGGCTTAGTTTGAAGAGTAAGGCCACAATTGTACGGCTTATCAATGCAGAAAACACGGACAGAAAAGCTCTTTACAAAGAGATTGCCAAAGCAAACAACTTCTCCATGGACAAGGTCCCTGATATAATGGCGATTTTTGCAAAAAGCTGGATCAGGCAGGCAAAAAAAGGCTGGTTGGTTCAGAATACAGAGGGGGAATGGAGCAAAAAAGAGTAAACCCCGTTAGAAGACCTGTCTGTCTGCGGGCAGGCCTTCGCCAATCTAACGGGCAGGCGGGCTTACATGGGGCATTAATACATCTTAGGTGTATTAATGCTGCGTTCACTATAAAGGACGTAGATAATATCAACGTCCTAAAGCAATTAATAATTTCTTCTCCCCTGCTTTCTTGCGAAAGCAAGAAGGGGAGGGGCATTCTAACGGGGTAAATGACAAAAGATCCTTCTGTCACTGTTTCCAGGGAATATCTCAAAAATATAGAGAGAAAAGTAGAAGACCTTAAGGCCCTTATAGAAGTATCTTCTATTATCTCTTCGACACTTGACTACAATGAGCTAATTACACTTGTTATGGAGAAGTCGAAAAAGGTGATGGATGCAGAGGCCTGCTCCCTTTTAATCTATAACAGGGAAATAAACAAGCTTGAATTCGAAGTTGCACTTTGTAAAACAGATTCAACATGCGAAGAATTAAAGAAAAAAATAAGCCTTGATATGGGGCAGGGTATTGCAGGCTGGGTGGCGGAAAAACTGGAGCCGCTTGTTATAGAAGATGTAAGTTCGGACAGCCGTTTTTTTCAGGAGGCCGATAAAATAACCGGGTTTAAGACAAAGAGCATTCTTGCCGCACCTCTTATAGGAAGAAGCGGTCTTATAGGTGTGGCTGAACTTCTTAATTCCAGGCACAAGGACAGTTTTGACAATTATGACGCTGAAATATTTCAGACACTCTGCAGACAGGTTGCAGTTGCCATTGAAAATGCGCGTTTTTATAAGGAGTCAATTGAAAGGGAGAAACTTAAGCAGGAACTAGAGATCGCATCTGTAGTTCAAAAGAGTTTTCTTCCCGAATCTCCTGTTCTTAAAAAAAATAATGTTGTTGTGTCAGCACTAAACATATCTGCCAAACAGGTTGGAGGCGATATATATGATTTTACAGAACCTGTTAAAGATAAGGTGGGTATTTTAATTGGAGACGTATCCGGCAAGGGTATATCCGCTGCACTTTATATGGCAAAGATATTAAGCGAATTCAGATATATTACCAGATCAGAAGTCTCTCCTGAGATTGCACTGAAACACCTTAACTTACAACTTTCCAGGGCGCCCAGGGGTATGTTCCTCACCGGTATATACATGGTTATTGATTCGATTACAGGAGAACTGCAGGTATCTGTAGCAGGGCATCCTCCTTTTTTGTGGCTGTCCGGTGAAGAGGTTAAAGTAATGACGGTCCCTTCCGGCCCGCCGGTCGGCATTGTCCCGGTGGACTACCCTGATACGGCCATGACCATTAAAAAGGGAGACAAACTGATCTTATTGACTGACGGGGTTTTTGATGCAAAGAACAAACAGGGGGATAGAATAGGATTTGATAAAATCGTTGAATTTATTAAACAATATTCTGATGAGCAGCTGCTGCTTCAAAAGATTGTCGATCATGTAAATGATTTTTCACATGGCATGGAGCAGGCAGATGATATAACCCTTGTTGAGGTAAGGATGGTTTAATGAGAGAGACTGCAGTTGTTAAAATACCATCAAACCCGAAATACCTGTGTGTAGTAAGGTCAGTTACAGCTGTTACGGGACAGATCTGCGGTATGTCTGATTCAGAAACAGAGGATGTAAAACTTGCTGTTGATGAGGCGTGTTCAAACATAATAAAGCATGCATATAAAGGAAATACGGAAAATAAGATAGTTGTTAAATTCAGGATTACACAAAAAGCATTTGAAGTAATTCTGGAGGACACCGGACTTAAGGCTGATCCTGAACTGATACAGGGCAGAGATCTGGATAATGTGAGGCCCGGCGGTCTGGGAGTACATCTGATCAGAAGGGCATTTGATATATGTTCATTTGATAAAAACAGAAAAAAGGGCAACAGACTTAAATTAATCAGATACATGAAAGGGATAAAAAAGAAAAATGGAGGTTAAGACAGTAGACTATAAAAACAACAGTGTTATCACTGTTTCAGGCGACATTGATATGTATTCCTCACCTGAACTGAGAAACGTACTGATACAGCACATAAACAAGCAGGTCAAATCCTTGTTTGTTGATTTCAGAGAAGTTACCTATATGGACAGCTCAGGAATAGCAACTTTTGTAGAGGGATTAAAGAGCATGAAAGCATATGAGGGCAGGTTAAAACTGTTTGGCCTGCCGGAAGGAATTATGGAGATATTCAGATTCTCCAAACTGGACAATATATTTGAAATATATGGAAATATTGAAGATGCCCTCAATAGCTGAAAACCTTCTGGGTTATATTGGAAAAAAGACTAATTCACTCCTTGCAGATCTGCATCATGTATCAGTGCTTTTAAACGACACCTTTTACTGGGTGGTTATGTCTCCTTTAAAAGGGAAGCCAATAAGGATCAAGGCCACTATATCAGAGATGGTAAAGGTGGGCTATAATTCTGTCCCGATCATAGCTGTTATCTCATTATTTATAGGGATCATTCTTGCACTGCAGGCAGCCTATCAGCTAAAAAAGGTAGGCGCTTTGATATTTGTTGCTGACCTTGTCGGGGTTTCATTAACAAGAGAGCTTGCCCCTATTATGACTGCTATTGTTGTTGCAGGAAGAAGCGGTTCTGCATTTGCTGCCGAGATAGGATCGATGAAGGCAGCTGAAGAAGTTGATGCACTCGTAACCATGGGTATTAACCCGATCAGGTTTCTTGTTGTCCCCAAACTTGTCGCGCTTATGATCATGCTGCCGGTACTTACGATCTTTTCTGACTTAATAGGTATTACGGGAGGGTTCCTGCTTGCGATCACAGAGCTTGGTATTCATCCCTATAATTATTTCGAGCAGACAATTAACGCTCTTGGGATGAAGGATGTTGTCACAGGGCTGGTAAAAGCCCTGGCTTTCAGTATTGTAATAACTATAGTAGGGGCATATCAGGGTTTCAGGGTAGAAGGCGGTGCCGAGGAAGTCGGCAGGAGGACTACCGCATCGGTTGTGGCCTCAATATTCCTGGTAATAGTTTTTGATCTTTTTTTTACAATCATGTTTTATTTTTTCACTTAAATGGAAAGTGCAATTAAAATCACAGGCCTTGTAACCCATTATGGTGACAGGGAGATCCTTAAGCAGATATCCTGCTCTATACCCAGGGGCATGACAACAGTGATTCTCGGCGGAAGCGGCTGCGGGAAGAGCACATTGCTGAAGCACCTTATAGGGCTTTTAAAACCTACGAAGGGCACAATACTTTTAAATGGAAAAGATATAGCTGCTATGGGCGAAGAGGAATTAAACAAAATTAGAAAAAAAATGGGGGTCCTGTTCCAGGGAGCAGCACTCCTTAATTCATTGACCCTTGGAGATAATGTTGCGCTTCCCATGAGAGAGCATACAAACCTTGAGGAATCAACAATGCAGATTATGATACGTATGAAACTTGAACTTGTCGGCCTTTCAGGGTTTGAAAACTATTATCCTTCAGAGCTTTCCGGCGGAATGAAAAAAAGAGCCGGCATAGCCAGGGCAATGGCTCTGGATCCTGAATTCCTTTTTTTTGATGAACCTTCTGCAGGACTTGACCCTGTGACCGCTGCCGGTCTTGATGATCTCATACTGAAACTGAGGAAGGCGTTTAAGATGACTTTTATAGTAGTAACTCATGAACTCCCCAGTGTATTTACAATTGCAGATTATATTATTATGCTGGATCTTGGAGAAGTTATTTTTTCCGGCACCATAGATGAACTAAAAGCATCGGACAATCAGAAAATAAGGATGTTTCTTGAAAGAAAGCCCGAAAAAGAGGTATATTCACCAGAAGCTTACTTCAGGATCATTGCCGGAGATTGACAGGAGGGAAGGTGGCATATTTAAAGGAAGAGATAAAGGCCGGGGTCATCATACTGGCCGGGTTTGTTATTTTGAGCGGTTTTACCATACTTATTGGCGGCACCGGGTTTTTTGAGAAATTTGATGTTTATTATATAAAGCTTATGAATGTTTCAGGCCTTGAAACCGGTTCACAGGTAAGACTTGGCGGTGTAAGGGTCGGAAGTGTAACCGAGATAAAGATCCCTGAAGGGCCTGGGAAGCCTTTGACCGTTACTATCGGGTTAAATAAAGGTATGGTTATTTATAAAGGTACAATGGCGATTATATCTCAAATGGGATTTGTCGGTGACATGTATCTTCTGCTGTCAGTTAAGGATGTAAAGGAAGAGACCGGTCATATTGGCGTTGGCGAAGTTATTCCTTCAATTGAAGGCACTGACATTAAAATGCTGCTGGCTCAGGCTGAGGATATACCTGAATTGCTGAGGTCCTTAATCAAGGACATAGACAAACTCTTCAGTCAGAGCAATATAGATGATATTGAACAGCTTGTCAAAAAAATCACCCTTGTTCTTGATGAGATCAGGCTCCTTGTTAAAGACGACAAAGGCGGAATCAGGCAAATGGTAAACAGTGCAACTGAAACTATAGAAAAGGCAGGAGATCTTATCGGTTCCCTTGAAAAAACAGCTGGCACAATAGATGATACATCGGAATCTGTAAAAAGTGCTGTTGACCTTCAGTCACAGAACATATCTGACCTGCTTGCAATAATGACAGAGACAGCAGAGGACCTGCAGGAAGTGCTGCAGGAAATAAAAAATAAACCCTGGAGCCTCATTTACAGGGAGAAACAGGGAAAGTATGAGTAAAACATTTAAACTCGTACTTTGTTTATTTGTTTTTTTAGCGGCATCATGCACAATGCCGCAGACACGCATATATTCCCTTTATGTACCTTTTGAAGAAGAGGCTGTTTATTCAGATACTGAAACGTCTATTGTCATTACTACT